>Ga0265780_10002102_pt1 | contig 27522 bp, 26 predicted proteins | sample P1T30metagenome_FD_192432 | JGI IMG/M metagenome (GOLD analysis project Ga0265780, IMG submission 192432) | Plant litter microbial communities from East Loma Ridge, Irvine, California - P1 T30 | ecosystem: Environmental > Terrestrial > Plant litter > Unclassified | place: USA: California...
TGGTAATTCGCTGAATAGGGCGTTTGTGGGTGGTGAGAATGGGGGAAAGGAGATGGAAGTGCAGATGCTGGCGCGGCATTTCCATGAGGCGATTGGGTTGAAGATTGATGCTGTGAATCGGCATGTCTATATTACGGATTTGGGGGGCGCGGTGTATAGGTTCGGTATGGATGGGGGGGAGAAGAGGAAGATATATGAGACGGATGGGGCGTATTCGGGGATTGCGCTGGCGCATTGTTGAGGGAAGTGTGTTGGTAGTGTTTTTCGTGGATTGTATGAGTTGTAACCCAAGTCGACATATTTTCCTATTCTTATCCTACTTCGTGCGGAGTTTTTCAAGGTAGTCGGCACTTGGCGATTCGCACTGCCGCAGGGGAAAGTTGATGAAGGCAATATATTGCTTTTCAGCTGTGAGGAGAAGATAACGGGTCAACATTGGGTATATACATACTATTCAAAAACCCCGACCTCCGACTCCAAACCCCAGAAACCGCAAACAAGCGCGCCACCACCTACCAATTCCACGTGCGACTCGCCGCCGAAAAGACCGGCGGCTTCCAAATCAGTCGCTCGGGCTCAATGGTCCTCTTGCCCTTGAGCTTCTCCTTCGCCTTTTGCCTCTCCCTCTGAGCGATAACCGCATCCGTGAGTACTACAACATGCTGATTCTTGCTATACCGCAGCATATTCAAATTCTGCAGCGTGTGCAACACATCGTTTGTCGTCATCGCCGTCGCAGCGCCCAGGTCCTCGATGTTCGCTTCGACTTTGCCAGGTTCCATGAGCAAATCGACGAGGATTTCCTGCCAGTAGGCACGGTATCCGAGAAGACCCAGATCGGATAAGGGCTTCTCGGGCGAGCCAAGTTTGCCTTCGCGTTTGGAAAGGAGGTAGGAGAAATCGATGAGCAGCTTGCCGAAGCCTTTGCGTTGATATTGCGGGAGTGTCAGGATACACGCGACGTTGTAGCCTTCGGCGGATTCTTTTTCTTTGGAGAAGTAGCCCACGAAATGGCATCCGTGTTCGTCGCGCGTGCACATGCAGTAGAAGAGGAAGGGGTCGACGTCGTAGTATAGCGTCTTGTGGTCAAGGAACAACTTCGAGAGTAGGCAGAGATTGCGACACCATGTACGTTGCCGCCGTCCGTCGATCTCGAAGAAGGAGACATAGTCGTCGCGGTAGATCTCATTGCCGGGTGGGTGTAGCAGGGTGCACTTTGTGCGGTGGCGCTCGAACTGCGTGACTTCGGGGAAGTAGCCCAGGCAGAATTCACAGATGTGCACGACGTCTGAGTCGACGAAATCGATGGGGTAGGGCGAGAAGTACCACGGCTCGACTTCGAATTTGCCCATTTGAATCTTTTCGAGATTCCGGACGCGGGAGATTTCGGTTTGATTTTGGGTCATGGAGCCGGATGTACGCAGCTTCTCGATCTCGTCTTCGCGCGAGTACTCATGGTCTGGCATGGCTTTGGCGGCGGCTGCCAGATCCTGCACGTCGACCAGGTCCATCTCTTCATCGTCGGGCTTTGGTGTGCCTTCCGTGACTTCGCTAGTCACCAAAAGCTCCTGGTTCTCCTTTCCGCCGGCTTTTGATGGTCGTTGTGCTTTGCCTGGGATGTTGCTGGATTGTGATTCTGGTGTACCTGAGATCTCTCGATCTAGCTTGCTGCGTGACCGCTTGAGGTTCTTCTGATCAGATTTCGAGGGTGCTTTCTCCGTCTTGCTTGGGGCTACCTTCTTCTTCTCAGGCTTCTCTGGGGCTGGCCATTCGACTTCTCTTGTCAAGTTGATACGTTCTGCTGCAACCCACTCATCGAGACGCTTATTGAACTCTTCATAGTGCACATAAAATTTGGGCTTGCCCTGCCGTGTTTGCATTGACAGTATCTCGGCTTTTCGTTGTTCGGCATCCTGGGGTGAGTTAATTGGGCATTCTGATGGTGGCACCCCCACCCAAGTCGCGTCGCAACGTACCTTTTCTACCCACGCTTTCACTCCAACCCTGCACGCAGCACATCAGCACACATCACCATAGTTTGCGCATGGTGTCGCACATACCTCAGCTGAGCGAGAGTGGCAAAGCCCGTTTCTACGGGCACGGGCGTGCCAGCCGGCTCGTTGGAAGTCTCACGGGGTGCCATTGCTATGCGCTACCTGCCAGTAAAGTTTCGCAAGTACTGAGTCGCGTTGTGGGTGGTGAAGTCGTGATGATGCCGGCGACGCCTGCGATGCTTTGTCGCGATGTTGCCGCCTGCCCTGCCACCGCGGCCATGTCGGCGCCCGATTGGCTGCACGGCTAGTGCGACCTCGAACATTTCTTTGCGGGGACTGGCCGGGCGCGCTTCAAACGCAGCATTCTTCACGAACCACTCACAGGAACCTCCGCAGACCGCTATGCTCCAGCGGTGACACTATAATGGCTCCAGTCGAGCTCTCCAACCTCTCGTCCAACTGGAAGAAGCTCCAGGCTTCGCTCCAGTCCGCAAAACCCGCCGATTCCTCGAAACACCAGAAATTCGAAGACGAGGAGCAGCATTCACTGAAACGCAAGCAACCACACGCCAATGGAGTAAATGGACACACGTCTCATAAGGCAGCGAACGGTAACGGAACAACCCCACGGAAAGCGCCGGCATCACGGAAGCGCCAGAAGATGGAGGAACCTACGTCGATAGGCGCAGCAGTGAAGCACCACGACATTAAGGCCCTCTCCCGCAGCGTCTCCATGCCATCTTTGAAGAAGCTCCCCGTACTCACCCTCGCCGAAACCGCCGAACCGCTCTCTGTCCTCGAACCACACCCCGACTTCCCCGACGTCGAAAATGAAGGCGTCTCTGAAGTCGCTCTACCTGGAAAATACGTCGCCCTCGATTGCGAGATGGTCGGCATAGGCCCCGAGCCGAAACGCGACTCTGCCCTCGCACGCGTGTCGCTGGTCAACTTCCACGGCCACCAGGTCTACGACTCGTACGTGCAGATACCGCGCAGCATCGAGGTGACCGACTACCGCACCGCCGTGTCGGGCATCGAGCCCAAGCACTTGCGCAAAGACGTCGCTCGCCCGTTCGAAGAGGTCAGGGAGGACCTGAAGATACTGCTGGCTGGGCGCATACTCGTCGGGCACGCCGTCAAGAACGATCTCGACGTGCTGATCCTGAAGCACGACAAGCGCTTCACACGCGACACGTCCAAGTTCTCCAAGTTCCGTGCCTTGACAATACCAGCTGGACGCACGCCAGGTCTGAAGATGTTGGCGGATAAGCTGTTGGGCGTGCAGATACAGACTGGCGCGCATAGCTCTGTAGAAGATGCGCGCGCTACGATGGCGCTGTACAGGCTGGACAAGGGCGATTTTGAGAAGGAGATCAGGCAGAAGTATGGCCATGTTCACCTAAAAGTTGAGACCACTGTACCCGATGCTGATGCAGGTGGTGAGGAGGCCGTCAAGAAGACGAGGAATAGGAAAAAGTCGAAGAAGAAGAACAAGAGGTGATGTCTCTTGCCTTCGGTTTCATATTGCATGCATTTGCTGGGAGTTTTGTATTGGATTTTGCTGCACGGCGTGGTACGGATACCCCAAAAGCTTGTACTTTACGTGCACCATTGGTGTCGTATATTTCGACATGCTGGAATCACCATTCTAATTACTCTCACAAATTTGATACACTTCCAAGCAGATACTCGTGGTGCTACACAGTGCTGGGGTTGACAGCCATGCATGATGCTGATTGGACAGATGCACGGCAGGCATCTTGCTGATGCTGACTGCAGCACAAAAGCTTACACAGTACAACTACATCCGACATCATTCCTGGCAATCCATCCTTGCAACTTGCACTTCTCGAGCCTTGTCGCCAACTTACATGCACGACTACACAAATTCATCTATCTAGAAATGCACAACGCGGACCCTCGATTCGAATAAACCTTATCGGAGTTAGGACTTAGAGCAACACGACCCCACATTACGGAGTACACTACCTTTGTACCCCTCGGTGATGACAGCAACCCCGAGAATCGTCGGCAGTACTCACGCGTCTACGCTACGGACGAATATGTGCATAGTCCATGGAGTTACCGGCGGGGTACGTCATGTACACGCAGAAAGGGCCTTGCAAAAAGTATAAAGACGGGCGTTGCTTCCGTCTTGTGAGCCCTCAGTAAACAAAGACAAAGCTTCACCTCATACCTCGCACAAACACTTCAATTGAACCACGACAAACTTCAACATGGCCAAGAAACCTTCTCCCTTCGGCGAGATGCCCGTGGCCAAGTCCCTCCTCGACTTCCCGCGCGTTCTTGCACCAACCGCAGGTGTCCGCGTGTCTCCCCTCTGCCTAGGCGCTATGAACTTCGGCGATGCGTGGGTCGATCTCATGGGCAAGTGCGACAAGAAGACCACCTTTGAGATCTTGGACTACTTCTACGAGCAGGGAGGAAACTTCATCGACACGTGGGTCACGATTCTACCGAGTGTAAAGAACAATGAACATGCTAACACGCCCAGCGCAAACAACTACCAAAACGAAGAATCCGAGACCTGGCTCGGCGAATGGATGACCGAGCGCAAGAACCGCGACTCCATTGTCCTCGCTACAAAGTTCACGACGCTGTTCCCCTCGCACCAGACGAAGCCGCGCCAGACTGTCAATCATGCGGGTAACGCTACTAAGTCGCTGCGTTTGAGTGTTGAAGCTTCGCTCAAGAAGCTGCAGACAGAGTACATTGACTTGCTCTATGTGCACTGGTGGGACTTCACCACAAGCGTGAGTACTCTAGGTTCAGAGGAAAGTAGCCCAGGTTGACACTGCACAGGTCCCCGAGCTCATGCAATCCCTCAACCAAATGGTTCAGTCCGGCAAAGTGCTATACCTAGGCGTCAGCGACACACCCGCCTGGGTCGTCAGCAAAGCCAACGAATGTACGTCTACCTACGCTTTCCATTCTCACCAACCTACTAATCGTCCCCAGACGCCCGCAACCACGGCCTCCGCCCCTTCTCCGTCTACCAAGGCCGCTGGTCCGCCGCCAACCGCGATTTCGAGCGCGACATCCTCCCCATGGCGCGCGACGAAGGCATGGCCCTCTGCCCCTGGGGCGCGCTCGGCGGCGGAAAATTCACCACGGAGCAAAAGCGTGCCGAATCCGACACCGGCCGCGACCCCAACTTCGCCAAACCCTCCGAGTCGGACATCGCCATCAGCAAAGCCCTCGAAAACCTCGCAAAGACCAAAAATTCCAGCATCACCGGCATTGCCATCGCGTACATTCGCGCCAAGTATCCGTATGTGTATCCGATTGTGGGCGGCAGGAAGATTGAGCATTTGAAGGGGAATATTGAGGCGTTGGGGATTGAGTTGAGTGATGAGGAGGTGGATGCGATTGATGGGGCGGTGCCGTTTGATGTGGGGTTCCCGATGAACTTTTTGTTTGAGTTTACGGGGGATAAGGCCAAGACGAGGAATACGAGTGCGGATGTGGGGTTGTTGAAGTTTTCGGGGAATTTGGAGTGTCCGCCGCAGCTCAAGGGGCCGACGCCGCATGGGTTGAAGGGGTATGGGAATAATCAGTAGATGGAGTAGACACAACGGATATGAGTGCATAGAAGGAAAGAACGATGGATGGTAGAAGAACAAATATGAGGCACGTCACCTCTGTAATACCAGATTATCTGAGCCAGCTGACCATGTTTGGTACATACCTACAAATGAACGTGATCAATAACTATTTCCAAAGTCTCGTCCGTTCGAGCTCGATGGAAGGATTTGGTGTTGAAGTTTGCCGCGCCAAGCTGTGACATCACTCAGGTCCCACCACAATCCCAGCCGGAACCCACGCAACGCGCTCGCTCTTCAACATGTGCGACTGACCGACCCAAACCTCATATATATATCGCCAACTCCACCCACATCAGTCTCTACCTCGAATTTACGGCTACACAGTCCCTACCTCACACCAGTCCACTACTCCACAATGTCCTCCACCACCGCCCTCCAAGCCCTCAGCGTCTCCACCGCCCTCCTCAGCGCAGGCGGCATATCCACCCTCTCCCTCTTCGACGTGCCCATCCTAAAATCACAACCCGCCTCGCGCTCCCTGCCCCTCACCCGCTGGCTCTTCTCCCGCGGCTCACACATTTTCCCCACCACGGCTGTCCTATCATCATCGGGTTTCGCATATCTCGCCTGGACATCGCTGCCGCTCGCGAATCGCACATTCTCTTCCCTCCTGCAGGCTGCGACCAAAGGTGGGAAGGTGGGGTACTTTCTTGCTGCTGCGGCGCTTACGATTGCGATTGCGCCGTGGACGGCGATTGTTATGGTCCCCACGAACTTTGAGCTGATTAAGATGAATGAGCAGTTGGGTGGGACGCGGAGTGCCAAGTCGGCGGCGTATCGCGAGGAGAAGCACGAGAAGCAGATGGCGGGGGAGTGGCCGCGGAATGCGGATGAAAGTGTAGATGGCAAAGATGATGTGAGTCAGTGGTTTGATTTCAGTCCGCCGCAGGAGCGTACGCGCAAGGATAGCAGTAAGAAGCAGGATGAGGCTGTCAGGGGGCTGTTGGGGTCGTTTGAGAAGATGAACTGGGTGAGGGCGGGGTTGATGGGGGTGGGTGGTGTGGTGGGGTTGATGGGGTGTTTGGCTTGAACGTTGGGGGGTTTGGATGTTTGGAAACCACCAGTTGTATTGATATAGCGGCATGTTATTGGAGTCTTGTATCCATCGCACGTATATACGGATACCACAAGACATCTACTCCGTCCTCTTAACCACCCTCGGCAACGCAAACCAACACGCCATCATTGCAGCATACATCCCCAAACACACCGGATGCAGCACCCAAGTCCCCGCCGCCTGAGCCAAGATACCCGTTGTAAAGGGCGCCACCGCACCTCCCGAGCTCCCAGCACCCCCAATAAATCCAATAGCCGTAGTCTGAATATTCCGCGGCAACAACCGCGAGAAGATTGTCTGCGCACAGGGATACACCGGACCCAGCAACAAGCCTAGAAGCGAAACTGCGACCGCGTTGCCGATGACGTTGGGTACGAGCCAGGCGAGTAGTTGTAGTGCGAAAGTGCCGAGCGTGAGTATGACGACGAATTTCTTCTCGCCGAAGATAGGGGCTAGATGTGTAAGGACGAAGCGTCCGAGAGTGATGCCGCCCTATTCAATGATGAGCACCGAGTCCACAGTAATAATATGAAGAAATATACGCACCCAAAACCCAGCAGTCACGTACCCAACCTTCGCCGGATCGCCATCCCTGTAATTGATTAAGTACGAAATAATCCATCCCGAAATCGACACTTCAGCGCCCTGATACGCAAAGATAAACAGCGCGCCAAAGATGGTGACCCTACTCCCCAGCGCGACCTTCAAATCATGCAGCTTGCTCTTAGCAGGCTGTCTGCTCGCCGTACTCTCCAGCGCAGTAAGCAGTGTCGGTTCAGCATCTTCTTCGTAAGACCAGAACGCAAACGCCGCAAAGACAATACAGCAAATCCGTAGCCCAACAGCAATGAAATAAAACCGCGACCAAAGAATCCCATTCGACACAAGCGCCGTCCCCACAATAGGCGCAACAACACCCCCAACCCCATAACTCCCATGCGCCGCACCCAGCGTCACGCTCGGCGGATGCGTATTCGCGCAAAACACATTATTCAGCGCCAAATTAATCGCGGCGCCGAAACCCAGGAGGAGAAAAGACACGACGACGAGCGCGTACGGAGGCGTACATACAAGCACAATGTACGCGCAGAGTTGTATCGTGTCGCCGAAGATGAGCGTCTTGCCGCGCCCGAATTTGCTGAGGAGCATGTCGGTGAAGAAAGCGGCGGAGATGAAGCCGAGTGCGTTGCCGACGAAGACGAGGGACATTATGGTGTAGGAGATGTGGTAGTGTGATTCCATGGAGGGGATTAGGGCGCCGACGACTGGGGGAGGGGGGGTGTTAGGTTACTGGTCCCATGAGGTTTGAGTGCTTAGGCTTACCTGAGTCGTTCATGCCATTTGCGAAGTATATCAAGCAGCAACACAGGATCCTCCACTTCGTCATCGGAGGACTTTTCCACGTGCGCATCAATCCGACAGCTTCATCTCTAGTCGGTGTTGGCGGACTGCTCCTCTCGAGCTCATTCGGCGTTTTGGGAGTCTGCACGCCCTTTGGCTCTGTAGCATCTTGTGCTTCATTGCGTGCTTTGCTCGGAGTGATTTCATCGAGTTCCGTGTCCAGTAGATGGCCTACGTCCCGCAGACTCTGAGGCGCCTTCTTGTCGTCTTTCTGGTAGGTGGGTGCGGGACTGGCTACTTTGGAGGCGGGCTTGATGTCGAAGAGGTTGTGGAAGGCTGAGGACGACATGGTGGCCCGGTTCGGTGGGGAGGCACTTCAGACGGTCCTTTGATGTCAGTGGTGACTCAAGCTGCTTTTTAACGCGCTGGAACTCAGAAGCTAGAAGTGTGAAAGAAAAGGGCCGAGCAGAATGTGTTGAACGTGGGGTTCACGCCCTCTTATGCAGAAGCTATCAACCGTCGTGACTAGCAGAACCGTACAAACCACGAGCGTCATCGCTGAATAATGGATGCATTTGCAGCGACACCATCGTCCTGCTGATAAAGGGCATGCAGATCAAGCAAGCCCTCAACCGACTGCGAGCCTATGACTGCTCCACGGATGAAAGCGCAGCGAAAACGCGATCTCACGATGCATAAAGAACTGGATATCGTGAGCGTCAGACGTGAAAACCGCCTTTCTACTTTAGGAAAATGAACCTATCAAGTGGGCCGTTGATTGGCAAAGTCCCTGCATGAAGTGAAGGAAGCCTTCCTGCAACGGTGCGCAAAATGCGAGGTTCGAGCTTCGGTGCGGCCAAAATTACTCTCCTCGGCTCGGCTCCTCCTTCCGCATTTGAGAATTTCGTCAACCCCGCGAAACACCACCAACAGATCAACGCTCACACGTCCTCGTGCGTAGACTCAACCGCCAAGATGGGAAAGCCAAAACGTCATCTTCATGCGACGATCGACCAGACTGTGACTCCACCAAGCGAGCTCCCGACCTCGCACTGCATCGCGCGCATCACAACGGCTGCGGGCAACAATCTATACAATGCAGAGCTTCCAGGCGGAAAGGCGGTTCTAGCGGAGCTCGAAGCAAAGTTCCGCTCGACGGTATGGATCAAGCGCGGAAGCTATGTGGTCCTAGACACGTGTGCGCTGTCGGATCGAGACAACAAGCTCGACGGCGAGATTGTGAACGTTGTGCGCGACGAGAAGGCGTGGAGGAAGATGTCATACTGGTATGTTGAACGACCTGTTCCTACTCTTACAATGGGTATCAAATGCTAACACGGCCTCCCAAAGGCCCAAGGAGTTCGTCAAGAAATCCACGTACGTCGAGGACAGCGACGAAGAAGAATCGACGGTTGGAAAAATGCCACCCACAGACTCGGACGAAGACTGATCACTCGGTGTGTTCATGGTCATCGATGACGCCCTTCAACTCGCCCTCGTACTCGTTTCTCGTTCCCCACCACACACCCGCAACCGTTGTTGCTAGCACGCCCACCACAGTCGCTGAACTGACTGGTGTGCTCGGATACACATTCCACGCCCATTCTTGCGCGGCCCACAGCGCATATTGTGTGACGGGATGGAAGCCGGCTTTCCATAGGAGGAACGGCGCGCTCCATGCGATGTATGCATAGAACTGGTAGTGCAGCGATCTCGCGCAGAGCATGCCGATCGTCATGGCTGTTAAAATGGTGGTCATGACAAAATTCGGTGTCACGCGCTTGGCCATGATGTCCTGATCCCTTGGTTCTGCTTGCGGCATGATGATCTTGAGGAACTGTTTCGGCGAGCGCTTGGATGGCTTGATCCAGCGGTTTACGGCGAAGACCAGGAGGAGAGACGCGTGCGCAGCCAGTAAGGACATGGCGAATGGTTTCGACAGAAAGGTCTCCTCGGACACGAAGCGCCAGTTTACCGTCCACTTGTAGAGGAACGCTCTGCTAAGCTCGAATGCCTTGCCAAAGTAGGAAAATGCTGCTTTCCGGAAGGGGTAGCCAAACAGAATCTACCACTTCATTAGTCTCGATACTGTCCAACCTTTCATCGTGAGAACTTACTGTGGTCTGGAATATGATCATAGCTTGTGTCATAGACTCCCTACTTCCCAATTTCTGAATCATGAGAATTCCCATCGCTGGCAATGGCAGCAACAAGCTCATCTTGACATTCAACCCAGTCGCGAACAAAAAGCTTCCCAAATGCCATTGATCCCGCTGATAACAAAAAATCGCAGCGAACATTCCCAGCACCGCAAAGCAATCATTGAAGCACCTTAGCATGAAAATGCTATGCATGCGCTTCGACAATATGAGCAGCGGGAACACATACGGCGGGACCTGCACTCAACATCAGCTTCAACCCCAATTTCCAACTGCAAATCACAAACATACCTTCGCTTTCCTATAACACTGCATCACAACGCCCAGCGTCCCCAAATACACCAGCGCAAACACATACTGCGCAAGCTGGATATTGCGCCCCTCATCCGTGATCTTGTACAGGTATTTGTAGATCCAGACGTGCGCGCCCGGATAAACCAGCGGGCCTGTTGAGCCCGTGATTTTGGTGTAGTCGCGCTCGCCCTTGAGGTAGATGGCGATTTGCTGCATGTAAGTCGACCAGTCGATTTCAGTATCTGAAAAAGTGGTTAATGAACACGTTTGCGATTTGAAAACACGGGAAATGCTTACATGCGACTTTGTCAATAATGACGCCGCACAGCGCTGCGTCGACTACGAGCAGAGTCGGGATCAGCCATTGCGTGTGCTCGGGGTTGTATGCGAGGTCGCGCGCGCGACTTATTAGCGACATGGTGATGAGATGGAGTTTGTGGTGAGGATGGCAGGGGTTTGGCGCTGATGTTATAGGAAGGCGCGACGTCACGTGGGAAGGAGCTCGAGGAGTTTCATCAGTGGTGTTGGATCAGCGCATGTTTCAGGCACGCAGAGTTCGTGCGATGGGGCGAGTGACTGTTTCGGCGGCGATATCTTGGTCTTGTGAGAGCTGGAAGGGTGGTCGGGGTGCTTGGGAAGGATTCAGAGGTCTGAGGTTCGTGGTGTTGCTTCTCTCACGCGCGGCGAACGCAGCCTCGTACACGACACAACAGATGAACGTCGCATCGTTTACAAGACCTACAGCATGGCCAAGCTAACGCTGTGGCGCGATTGCGGAAGTGTGAGGTTGTTCATAGCGATGCGATGATGAAGTCGAGAACAGTTGAGGTCAAGGTATCCGGCCGAGCGAGACGGCACGCATGCCACGATCAGCAACGCCACGGCAATCTTCGATATACGACCGAGATGGTTCAGACTACATGCTTATAGTTGATTGAATATCGCACGCCATCAACTCGGGGGACCAAGTGCTTATAATAATGCGCCTGGCTTGCTCTCTCAATTGTACGCAGGTCCAACATGTACCACGCTAGATGCGGAAAAGACTGGCCCTACAGTGTACACAGTACATCGGCGTACACGATTGACACCTCTACTGCTGAACAACGACTGGACGCCTTACGACATATCAACCTTCTAGAGGTGAAGGCTTAGCAAACATGACGGAAATCTCCGAGGCCAACTCCCAGGGCCAGCCAGTGTCCTGAAAACTGCGAGGCGTCCAACTATCGTTCGGCATGAAATAGCAACAACTGGGCTTCTGCATCGATATCGACGAGCTATTCATGTCGTTTTCCCGGACTTTGAGACGGTTTACCACTCCGAGAACCAATCGCACCATGCTTGATGCGGCGTTCTGGTCTAAGCCTGTTTTAGTGCGAGGTGCGAGATATGTATATATGTCGATTGGCAGATCCAACACTGGCTCCTTTATGAAGCTTTCAGGACGCGAAAATGTTCGACCGGAAACAAACAATCGTTCCATGCGATGAGAGTACACAACCACCAACGTACTCGATCGACAACGAAGCCCAGCGACCAACTACACAACACTTCTCTCGCTTCACTATATTCTTCTTCGTGGTTAACATCATCTTCCTTCTCTGGTTGCTGATATGCATCTTCTTCTCCACTTACGCTGGCCGATCCGTTACCTCTCCATCTGAAGAGAGTGCTCGCTCCAAGTAGTCAACTGGCTATTTCAACATCCCGACGAATACAACCATCATCGACCCTACGACTGTGGTCACTCTTCGGCTACGAGACGCAGCTAGCACACAAACATCTGGTTGGATCGCTGCCATTTGATACACGAGGACGAGTAGGACGAAGCTGTGAAGAGATTGAGCACGCAGCCATGCAGCGTCCATTGCGGCAGTCTGATCGGCAGAAGTCGCAGACTGTCAAAGAAAGACAAATGCTAGCAAGCGAAGAAGCATAAGATGCAAAGGAACTTCTGTCGGAGAAGAATGTCGGTGCTGGCGGCGAAGGTGGGACTAGAAAGGTACAATGTCATAGGAAGACGTGATCGAGCGCGCGAAGCACGCCAGGCCTGGTTTTGAGATGAAATCTCTATAGCGTTTTAAAGCAGCGTACTCGCAAATATTATTACCAAAGTCCTCATAACTTCGCCCTCGCCGGCGCAAACGTACTCCCATCCCCGCCTCCCAACGCAGCAACAAGTTCATCCACCTTCTCCAGCACCCACGTACACCCCTCATCACTCACCAACCACTTAACCGCCTCCTCACTCCCCGCGTCAGGCTCCTCCTTCCACGTGCCATCGTCCCAGCCCTTCCTCAGCCCAAAAACATGGCTCAGCACCTGCGGCCCCACACCCTGCTGCGCGCGCAAACACGTAATCGCCACCAAGCTCGTTGTCACGCGTCCGACCTTTGCGCCAGGCTTGCCAGGCGGATCGGTGAATAGGCCGCCGTACTCCTGGTTTATTATGAAGACGGGTAGATCGGGGTGTGCTTCGCCGAGCTTGTCGATGAGTTTTGTTTCGAGGGGGCGGTATATGGCGTCCCAGAGAGCGCGGCCGCGGGTGTTTGTTGCTTCGATGTTTTGGGGTGAGGGAGAGCGTGTGGGCGTTGTGTTTAAGGAAGATGCGATGGACTGGGGAAGGTTGGCGCGGAAGGCGTTGAGCATGTTGATTGTGCGTGGGATCTGTGGGTCGCATTTCATCAGTCTTGGTGCACTTCTCGAACCATAGAGGACAGATAAAGACTCACGCCATTAAAGCCAATACACTTCAGTCCTATCTCGCGCATAAACTCGGCTATTTGTACGCCTTCACTTGGTGGTCTTGACGCGCTTGTTGCGTTATATAGTGCGATCATCGAGTCGGGCGAGTTCATGGTCATTGTCGCGGCGGTGGTGATGCCGAGCCATGATGGGCGGCCGAGCTTGCGCTCTGTGGCTTCTTCTTGTATGCGTTGGTATACGGCTTGTATGCGCGGCGGTGCTGGTACGGGGCCTGGCCGCGAATGTGAGGCGTTGATGAGTGATTTGAGAGCTGGGGAGAGCTTCGACATGGTGGAGGGGGAGCTTCGGAAGCTCTGGACGAGTCGCGATGGTAATGTCCGAGTAATTGATTCTGCGTCCTTGTTCTATATAAAAAGGAAGAGCAGTTCACGTCTAGGACTACCAGCGCGTTCGCAGTCCTAAATGGTGGACGAGCAATAATGACGCGAGGCGGACGGCCGTTCCGAGGCTCACTTCCGAGCGTCTCGGCTTCACTTCAAGCACCGCAATCTAGCTTCGATCACGGCCGACATCACCATCGATTTACAGCCCTTACACCACTTCGCGCCATTTGGGCGTCTTGATCATTTCTACGGGGTCGGCGGTGGTTTCCAGTGTCTTGAATTTCTTCATTCAGCTGCGACTCTACTGACCAAGAACCATCTCATACCGTTATGTTGGTCCCAAATTGTTACCACTGTTCAAACTCGAACCGATCTCTCATCATCTTGACCAGTCTCTTCGTCTTGCTTCCTATTCTTGCTGTTCGCCAAAACTCTTTCGCGAACCCACAACCTGTTTGCATACTCTGGTAGTTCCTTGTTCCATGCAAAAGAACTTCGATGCCCAGTTTCCGAGGAGGCAGTATTGAGCCACCAGTGACTAACATCGTAATGGCAAAGCTGACAAATGGCGCAGCAAGAGCGAGGACAGTAAGAACAGTGTTGCGACGCATCGTGACGGTAATGCGTGCTTTCTGCAACGTAACGATGGCGTTCTGTCGCAATGGTAGTTACCCTAGAATGCTCAGCGTCGCATGCGTAGTGATGATCGCTGGGAGATGGCACGAGTGTAAGCAATCGCCCTGGTAACAGAGAGCGTAATTCGCCTGAAGCTCCGAGACATGTAGCAGTCTGGCGACAACATACTGTCGAGATGCTGATGCATATTGGGTGCGTGTTCTTCAAACGGGATAAGCGTTGCATTACTTGTCTGTCTGCCCAGCCAGTCTTGACTGCTTCACACTTTGCAAAGCCACCTCTACCACATCTCCGTTATCCCAGCACTCTCATCGTCATCGCCACGTACGGCATTCCGCATGTGCTTCCCTTTTCTATGTGCTCTGAGTCTCAACACGCTATGTGTCAACTTCGCGACGCCGAGTCAAGCTCCGCGTCGATGTCTGAAGGTGTGCGGGCCTCAGGTGAGGCCGTTCGCGAAACACTGCTCGGCGACAACTCTTCCTCTTCATAATCGCTGTACAATCCCTCGTTGTTGAGCTCGTCTGCGAGCGAGAGTGGTTGTGTGAGACGTGCACTCGTCTTCCCAGGTTGCTGATGTGGTGAGTTGGGAGAGTGCAACTCGTTGTCGTCTGAGCGTACGACAATTGGGCTTGCAGGCATACCAGGCGATGTAGGCTGTCGACTTTCACGTCTCGCATCAGATTCCTGCCGTCTGCGCCGTTCAGCTGCTCTCACATCGCCGTGCTTGATGTACTTCCACTCCCTAGCGCTGAACGTCCGCCTCGTCAGTTCGGTAGTATCGAGACCATCAGCCGCGTAACGTGTTTGCAATGTCTCTTCAGATTCGCGAACATTGCGATCGCGCTCAGGATCACCGGGGTTTGGCACGTCGGCGCCCTGATTCGACCTAACGCCGTGCTCTTGGGCCGCCAATTGATGTACTCGGTCGCGGTCTGGTACCCAATCAAGACTGTTCAAACCACTCCAGTCAACGCATTCCTCGATCGGTTGATAGGTTCTCTCAGATTCAGACTGTGCATGCTGTCGCGCATTTTCTGTTTGTGCCTTCCAAGCCGTATGGCTATCCTTTACGCTTCCAAACAAGAAGTGTACATCGGCCTTTTCAACTGGTCGCAAGCCTCTGAGCCTCAATCTGCCGCTTGGGTAGTAATCATTGGCCACATCGAGCTTGATGGCCTGCTCGAAGTGATGCGATGCTGCTTCGAAGTCTCCGGTACCGCCGCATCCCCTGCCGAACCAATACTCGCAGCGCGCCCGGAGGTCATTACTCATGAGTGCCTCAGCAAGTTGTCGCGCCCTCTGGGCTAGAGTGCGCATTTTCGAGTAGTACCAATACGGCGGCTTCGTTGAACTTTGTGCCCATGGCTTGCGCTCAATCTCTCGTATAGTGGACTGCAAGACAGAACACCTCATTAGATACGTACGCAGTCTGATGTGTCTAATACGCGTCTGGAAAGGATCCATCCGCCTTAGTTCCTCCGGAATACCGTCTTCATATATCTCCTCTGTGCCTGCATAGTGAGCGCTGTTTGTGTAGGATATCTCGTCGTCCCTAGCAGGCGGTACGAGAGCCGAGGGTATGTGATCCGACATATCTTGCTGCGCTGGCGCCGGAACCTGGAGATTATCCTCAAATTCATCCTTTTCCTCTAGGTACCGGTCCATAGCATATCCGGGAGCCGACATATCCTCAGCAAGGTCATCGTGGGTTGGTGATAGTGGCTGCAGGGACTCATCTTTGCGTGTATGGGGAGGTCGAGCTGGCTGCGGACCAAGCAATGCCAAATCCAGCTTCGACTCGGGATAGTGCGGGCTTGTGGTCTTTTGGTGGATCTTCGAATATTCGAGGGTGACCAAACCTGGCTTTTGTCTTGCTTTGATATTCTTTGCTTTGTGTCCAGGTTCGAATAGATTCGCCCTTTCGTATACTGTCCCATCAATCTTATCAGGATTTATATTTTCCTCGCTATCCCAGTCTCTGTCCCTAATGATCTTCTTCTTATTTTGTCCTAAGTGTGACGATTCTGGCAGCTTCAGGTGCTGCTGCGCGAGCGCGATTGAGGAGAAGGACCTAGGACGGCGGGCTTGCTGATTTGGGACTCGATCTGAATTGAGCTCTGCAGATGCTGATGCAACTCGTCGATGGTGCCCGTTTGAGGTTTCGATAAACGGCAGAGGTGCAATCTGATCCGAGTCCGCCATGTTGTCTTCAACGCCTGAGGCTACCTGTGGATGGAAGTGTACAGCGCACATTCGAAGCAAAAAGTTTTGTTGCTGGGCTGAACACGTGCTGGACGCGTTCGGAGTTCTTTGTCAACTTCTGTTCTTTGACCAGCAACACGAAATGTGACATGGTACGTGACAAAGAGATGAATTGAGATAACCGAACATCATGAACAACGCTAGTATCGCATGCAACAATACGCGCAAATTTCCTAGAAGCCCTGCCCGTACAATCTCCTGATTCACAGTACATCGCTTTGGGTGCTCACCCATCGACGCGGCAGAGACATTCGCTTCGACTTTGAGACGGCCGCGCGGAGGCGTAGCTGTGCGCTTGAACGACGACACTTGTTCTAGGCATGATGAGTGTAGCCCAAGCGCTGTCTTATAGCAATAAAAGCTTACATCAATCTTTTCGTCAAGTTGTACCACCAGGCCCTCATCGAACAAGCGGCTCTCGTCAAAGCCCGAGCGACGATTCGCAGCGCGCTGTATTGCGATTTCGATATCGCACGTCCTGGAACATTCGTCGGCTGTTGCGGACAAAGAAGTATCGTCCGACGAGAGGCTGACGGCTCGAAACGCGTCTCGGGCCTGTGAAAGCATGCGCAGCCGGTAGTATAACACGCCGCGCTGGTATTGTATCCTTGGTAGAAATGACTCTAGGTCGGCCAGTCGATCGCACAACTCCAAGGCCTCGCTGCAGGCGGCTAGGGCATCGTAGAGCTCATCTGGACCTACCGCCTGCAGGATGTCACTTTTCAGCAGGAGGCCCTCGGCGCGTGCTTTGGTACTAAGTGGACCACGCAATAGTCGTTCAAGCTCCGCGAGGGCAGTGCCGTAGTTGCGTTGGTCATTGTACTGCCGGACCACGTGGAACAGAGGGTTGGTGCATGTTTCCGAAGTTCGTCGTCGTTTTGTGGGTGGGAAGACGGCAGCTGAGCCGAACAACTGCTGGTGATGAGACTCTACGGCCCCCTCGATATCGTACGGAAGATTTGTCTGGTGTCGATCAGACGAAAGCTGTAGCCGCCGCGCCTGGGCTCTTTCGTTTTCTAGCTCGGCTTGAGTCGCAAAGCACACGTCTTGAAGCTCTTGCAGGCGGGTGGTTTGAGCTTCGAAGGCGGTCTTATACTGGAGTGCGATCGCTTGCCACGTATCTCGTTCGACTTTGAGCTGGCGTACAGCTGCTTGGATTTCCGCGGTAAAGTCGTGCATCGCGATGGTGGCTTGATCGTAGCAATGTGCAAAGCGATATGCGTGTTGGTGGTGTTGAGAGTGGTTCGGGCATCTTTGTGCTTGTGTGGTGGTGAGGCAGGTGCGCATGCACCGTGAGTGCTTCGAAGATGACCGCGACTGCCTCATCAGATGTTGAAGCCCGCGTGCCTGGCAGGCTCGATAAACCTCCACAGCCCTGCTTCCTCGGCTGCTCTTCTCACAGCAGAGACCTCGTCGAGGTCCACGGGGCGATTGATTTCAGAATATCGCACATCCCTCTTAGCATCTGGGGAGGCCGCGCCACCGACTGACTCTACAACATCGACGTTCTTGCGACCGCGACGCTCCTTCCCGACGTGTGCACGTGGAAAATACTGCTCCATGATGTGCACCATGATGTCTTTGCTCACATTCTCTGCAAGCCACTTCATAATCTCCTTGCCCTCATCTTCATGACCGGGCATCACTAGGTGACGAACCAAAACCCCCTTCTTTGCGATGCCGTCCGCAGTGAAACAGAGATCGCCTACCTGCTCGTGCATTGCTCTTATGCTCTTTGTGGCTGTCGCAGTGTAGTCACCCGCTTTCAGCAGCCTTTTGCTCGTCCTATCGCTCCAGACCTTCATGTCTGGCAGGTATATGTCCACAATGCCGTTCAGCAGCTGTATGCTCTCGAGCGAGTCGTAAGACGAGGTATTGTATATGATCGGAATGCGTAAGCCGAGCTCGCGCGCGTGCAGGACCGAGAGAACGACCTAGATCATCTCAGCGTCAGTGCTCGTCTCAAAAAATCATGTGAGTGCTCTCGTACCTGTGGCACTACGTGTTCAGGTGTGACCAGGTTGATGTTATGCACATTGCCCACGGTTTGTAACTTCATGAACCATTCAGCCAGACCCTCGGACGTAAGATCGAAGCCGTTTCGTTGATGCGCGATGTCATGATTTTGGCCTGTGAGCACAAATCAATATATTTCTCACCGCAATCCCCAATAGCGCGTCTCACAGAAAACACATCGCAGGTTGCAGCCACTGAAGAAGACACTGCCACTACCATTGTGGCCTTGGATGCAGGGCTCTGGTGATCTGTCAGCACATGCGCTGACATGCGCAATCACAGTCGCACCTTCTCCAAAATGGGGCGCGATGGTGTTTACTTTCACATCAGAACCAATGAGGCACACGCCAGTCTTTTCGAAGCGGTTGACGCCGCACAATCGAGGGCACAGATTGCACTCGCGCAGATGTGCATACGCCAGCGAGCGCTTTTTGGCTGCATCTACGGAGCTTAGAAGCTGATACTGTGGAACGTAGTCGTCGAGCAGGAAGGGCGGCGCGAGATGCAGATGACGACGTGACGAAGTCTTGCAGTGCAGTGGCGACGGCCGTCGCGAAGCAAAGTTCACGGCGGACCGTAGCCTGAGGTTGAGCGCCGTCTTGGTGAACATGGCGACGGCATCGGATTGAGTGTGTCAACAGGAACCGCTCTGTTGCTCCAATGTTGTTTGCTTGTCCAGTGGCGCCGTGCCGAGGTTTGTGGGGCAGAACGAGGCTGTGAGTTCGCTTTCAAACCTCACAAAGCTCAACCTTCTTCCATTTCACTCACGATTCTAGCACGACCATACACGGCCACCACAGCAATGCACACCGCCAACCTTAATGTCATTTCCGCATGACCCGGCAGTTGCTATAAACGCTAATAGTTCACCGTATGAGTAGCTCACATGCAATGCTAAAGGGAAAGCTAGTCATTGGAATAGACAAACTGAGCATGCTATACGAAGCGGTTCGGTGTACAATGTGGCCAGTTTTGACCGCCTTTTTGTCACATACAGGCATGTCATCTATCTGGGTCTGGGTCACACGTGATATCGAATTGGTGCAACTACTTCGCAGGCACATTGCACCAAGAGCGGCGCCAAACAGCTATTCCTGCCCAATGGACTGAATCAAACACGTTATCTGCGCTTCGCGCTTCGATCGTGTTGCAAGTCGACACTCGCATAGCTTCCTGCTATTCCGCAGGCAGTTGAGTAAGTGACGCATGGGTTGGACAAGTTTGTTGATGACACACAGCTCATTGGATAAATATAGAATCGCATCCTGAATGTGAGGGATACTCTACAGTCATTGGATTACACAAAGAAACAATCGATACAACGCCCCGGTTGATAGTCGCTCGCGGTTCACGAACGTCCTGCAAAGGCAAAGCGCTCCGTCATATGTCCGCGTTGCACCAAGCTCTTCAACGCACAGTATAAAACAGCGATCCATGTCTCGTAACATCACCACACAAGCAACTCCGTTCGCACTGTTGGAGGCCGCAATGATGCACTTCCTCACTCTGACCCCACTGCTATTCGCCTTCCCCGTCCTCTCCACACTCCTCTTCACCGACTTCCCTCATCTCCTCGTTTCTCTCAACAAAGACCAGGCCAACTCGCCTCTCGGCACCTTCCCGTTCGCCACCGTCAGCAACAGCGTCTGGACCGAAGTCAACTTCGACGTCCACCCGAAAGCAGAATACCCTGCTGCCATCTGCCGCATCAACTTCCATATCAACACCAACGGCGCCAAGAACGCGCCACGCTACCTTGATGGTGATGCGCCGTACACGTTCCAGGTCTTCCGTCTTCAGCCAGAAATCAACAAGTGGGCCGACACATGGAACAATCACCCAAAACTGCTTGAGGATTGGCCAACGGCTACTATCACGTTGACGGAACAGGGTGACGTGACTGTGGATGGTGGCTGGTTCGAATGTCCGTTTGGACAAGTCGCACAGTTTCTTGTCAAGCCTGTGGGTGACAAAGACTTTACCTACTACTGGTATGAGCTGGACTATCCGGCGAGCGATGGAGGTCCTCATGGCATCACGCTGGAGATGCATTCTTGAGATGCAGGAACTCGACGCCGGCACGGAAAACGAAGGATTGAGGAAAGATGATTTGGTAACGTGACTTGGGCACAACACACTCCTTACTATCAATAGCATGTAGAACCCACGAGCATAATAACGAAGATAACTGTACATCAGGAACCTGTTTCATGCCTCAACTTGTCCCGCCTTTCTCTCGTTTCTATCCGTTCACAGTTTCCTGCTTTTCGTCCTACCTCTGACAAGCTTGCGCCATCACCTCTCCCGCAACTTCACCCATCCCGCAACTTCACCCATCCAGCAACTTCAGCTGTCCCGCAACTTCATCCACCCCGCAAATTCCCTCTTCTTCTCCTCCTTCTTCTCTTTCCTCTCAGTCCTGATCTACTTACATTTCGCGACCAACCTCGCTATCGCACCCTGGTCCAGCTTGGCAATGTCGATCCTCTCCTCACGAGGTGACCACAGCACTTCGATGCTGGCGCGGCCTTGAGCGTCGTAGCGCTTGACATACACGGTGCCAGGGGGATCTCCTTGGGTTAGGGATGGAGTCTCTGGTACTGCAAAATCTCGGGTCGTCGGCATGCTGGGAAGTCCGATGTATCTTTGAGATGCGCTACGTCGGTTTGCGGCCTTGTACCTTTGGTAGAAGGCGAGTGGGGTTCGCGGCATGGGCATATCGAGACCAGTGGAGAGTTCGTCGCGGTTACCGGTGTATGGTGCCATTGTTATGTGCTTAGAGGCGTGCAGCTCGAGGATATGGTATTGTGTGCTATGAGTAAGGGCTGAATATCGACGACGCTTTCTGCTTCCTGAGGGGGTTTTTGATCGAGATGTAAGATGGAAATTACCAAAGAAGATTTCGTGGCAGATTTATAGGGCTGTGGAAAAGAATGGGTGAAAATGCTTCTTCGATACCATGGTTCGCGGTTGCAGTTCTTTGGTCGATAATAGCGTTACCCACTTTCAACATACTCCCACGTTAGACAACACGGTAGCCATTCAAGAAATAATTCCTGCAAGCTCCAGCTTTCAGGGAGCTCCATGGCTTGATGTTCATGTTCTCCTGCAGGTAAAACCTCCCGACTTTCGAGTGCCTTCAACAATGGAGCTCGCTGCTGCGCTTCGTACCGCATGTCCGAATCCGAAGATATATTTTCTTTTCCACAGTGACTTCGCCTTGATCGTTGAAGATTTTGAAGTATATCAAGCCAGTTGGTGCTCTTCTTGGTTCCACAATTTCCGCCATCTGGAAGCCACGCGTGGGTATTTATGGTGACGAAAGATGGTCGGCGCTTTTCACGTTTCCGCGTATGTATTCACGAGGAATTTCCTGCACGTGCAGCTCTCCCCTGTGTTGTTGGGCTCAGGTGATTGTGCCTCGTGTATCAGACACGCTGTCAGGGCACTCTGGCAGCTCGCGTGAACGTGGAAGCACCGCCTGCGTCGGTCTCCCCTACTGAACTCCATGATTTAGATTCATCGTTCTCGACGCGAAACCGTGGTCCGTACCTGGAGATGGAAGACAATAATTCCGACAAGGGGCGTCGCTGTGATTGATTGGTACCCCCGCCCGGCACATGCACCAAGGTGGGGCTGCGGACTGTGTGTACGTATACCTATCCGCTGAGAAACCCCGGGATCGTACATCCTAGCGTAAGAGTCTCATCGTGTTGTCGTCTCTTTTGTTGGGCTGTAGTGTGGACGAGAGAACGACGTCAAATTCCTGCCACTTTCAATTCCAGGTTTCCGGGACGGAGATGATAGAAAGAAAGGTAGCGCCTTAATTGGTCGCTTGCCAGAGCATATCCTAGTAGAGCCGAACTATGCCACGAAAGGAAATCAATGCTAGTGTCTTGGCCCTTTGCAACATGCCACGAAGTTTGAAGAGGATTTGTAAGTCGGAAAAGGAATAGAGAAGGTCTGGGAAGTATAAAGGGAAGAGCTGCAACCATGGTTGGAAGCACGATTACAACCAACACTTCTCCTTACATCACAATACCCGCAAAATTCGACGTCACTCGACTCACCTACCTATCATGTCTACGCACTCAGCTGTCGCGACTGTCGGCCTGAAGAAGCCCCTTGCAATCGTACAAGTGCCGACCGTCAAGCCTACAGGCGAGCAGGTACGTGTCCGTGTTGAGTGGACTGCTTCGACACCACTCGATCTGCATCAGAACGATGGCGGACTCCTCGTCAAACACCATCCTCAAGTACTTGGTGATGGAACGGCCGGGACGGTGGTAGAAGTGGGACCCGATGTCAAGAGGTTGAAGATCGGTGACAAAGTCTTCGGTTTCACGTGGCGTAGCCAGGCGGAGAAGGCGCACCAAGAGTTCTCTACAGCTGAGGAGTGGTTGCTGGCAAAGGTATGCAGACTTCTGCCTGACTGACCGAGCAAAACGATAACATGTTCTGCAGATACCAGAAGGTCATAGGCTAGCTGAAGCGGTGACCTTGCCAAACAACTTCGTGACTGTCTTCCACAGCTTCAACACTGACCTTGATATGGACACACCGTGGCCCAAACCCGACAACTATGTTCCAAAAGATGCGGACCAAGCGATCTTGATCTGGGGTGGCTCATCCTCGGTTGGCCAGTTCGCGATCCAGATATTGCGCTACTATGGGTACAAGAATGTCCTGGCTACTGCATCTCATAAGCATCATGACAAGCTGCGCAGTCTCGGGGCCAGAGAGGTCTTTGATTACAACGACGCGAAAGTGATCGAATCCATCCTTCAATACGGCAGCGACGCTGGTATTCCGCTTACGCTCGACTGCATTGGTAGCCAGAAAGGCAGTATCAAACCGATTTCCAACATCGCGAAAGCTGGTTCCAAGGTCGCAATTCTTCTACCAGTAGTCGTGCGCGACTCTACCGAGACCGAAACCCCAGAATACGAGATGGAAGTCAAGGTCGCAGCCGATTGGCGAGAGGGCGTAGATGTGCGTGGTGTGCGGACGCATCAATACCTTGACGTGAGTAACAACTTACCACTTTGTGACGATTCGCTGATGAAATATAGAATGAGTTTTTCAAGTATCATCTGCAACCTGATATCATGCCCACAATGCTCAAAGACGGCATCGTGTCAGCACAGAAACAGAGAGTCGTCGAGGGTGCGACCATGCTCGAAAGAGCACAGAAGGCCATGGATTCGCTGAGGCGGAAGGAAGCGAGTATGGAGCGTCTGGTGTGGCGTGTGAGCGATGGAGCATAGTATAGCCAGCCTCAAGTTGTTTATCATCGAAGATCCTATACATAACATGTATCTGACACTATCAATGTGAATGTTTCTGGGCTTGCAGCAGTCACTTTCTCCGACCACGATGCAGACATCAGGGCGTCGGAGTGCATTTGCCTCCAGCTTGCTAATAGCACAGCGCCACCAAAACACTGTTCCAGTCTTCTTCAGCCTGGTCGTTCTGTGGTCGCATTGTGAAAATTGGCATCGAAGTTATGTCGAGTCGGTGTGCTGCTGCATGCAGGCAGTACTTCGCATAGATAACTTAACGTTAAGTTAAGTTAGTGCTAAATCGGCTTAGTCAGCTAATCTGCTTTTCGATCGGAAGCTACCGGTACCTGCGCATGTGGGCATCGACACAGCCTCGCTCTATCATCGTTTCCGACACCGTCAACTTCAATCTGCCAACACGCAGAAGCGCGCGGTATTTATGACGCATCCCACGCTCCTGCAATATGGTGAAGCAGGTGGGTGGGGCCTGTTGTGGTTCTTCGCAGGATGCCCCAGCCACTTGAAACCGCCCACCCGTTTCAACCGGCGCCGCAAGCAGATGAACTGGCTCGCGTATCTCACCCTATTGCGTTAAACGCCTACGATGTTTGGACAAACAGCTGTCAAAAGGCATGGTTGCCGCTGTTGCGGGAACAGCCATGCTTGGCCAACGCCTTGTTGTCTCACCCTGCTCTATCAGCCACATCAATGCGAGCTTGTGAGTGGTGGAAAATGCTGTTAAGCATTTCAATTCGGCACTGTACACCTATCGCATTGTTCAAGCGAGGAAACAAGAGAAAAGTTCTAGTTCAGAACATGGCCAAGTGCGGTTTCGACGCCGTGATCCTCTAGGATCATGTTTTACATGTTTAATGAGATGGTCCACAGGCACCTGTTCTTATAACATGAGAGCCTCGCTGTTTCCGCGCTCTTCAAACAACAGCTTTCATCTTCTCATCGCAGTTTCTTGTGCAAACTTGGGTCTGAGACTCCACATTCGTTCTTCCGTCACTCATTCGTTTTCACACTCTTTACAAGAAGCTAGACCTTCCTTACCTTCATTCACCACCTCTCGCCCTTCCAATCCAACTATCAACAAGCAAACATGAAGTCGTACACCGCCGCAGTTGCCATTGCTGGCTTCGCCTCTTCTGTTGCTGCTCACGGCACCATCACCAGCCCGACTCCCCGTATGGCCGGCGAGGGTCTCAAGGCCGCTTGCGGTGATCAAGTCTTCAACCAACAGTCTTCCGACGGATACGGAAATGTCCAGGGAGCTCTCCAGAACCTCCAGGGCTCTCACCCAGATTGCCGCATCTGGCAATGCAAAGGTATTCCCTTCGAAGATGCCGGCGAAGTCTTCTCGTACACGGCCGGCCAAAAGATCCCAATGACCATCGAGATTCGTGCTCCCCACGACGGCGTTGCCAACGTCTCAATCGTCAAGATCAGCTCCGACACCATCGTCGGCTCTCCACTCATCGAGTTCGATAAATATGCCTTGACGTCGTCTCCCATCTCGGCCCACCCCGAGTGGAGCAGCTTCGACATCACCATGCCTGATGTCAGCACCGAATGTGCCAACGCCGGAGATTGCGTTATCCAGTGGTGGTGGGATGCGCGTTCTGTGGACCAAACCTACGAAGCCTGCATCGACTTCAAGATGGGTGGCGGCTCCGGCTCTGGCAATGGAACGAACCCCTCTGTGCCAGCTTCTTCAGCTGCTCCCATCGCCTCTGCTACTCCTACTCCCGCCGCTCCTGCCGTCACTCCTTCGCCCACGAAAGTCGCTGAGGTTGAGGCCACACCTGCCCCTAGTGCTGGTGCAGGCTCTGGTTCCGGTGCGATGCCCAAGACCTTCACCATGACTACTTTCATTGCATGGCTCAAGGAGAATGCTGGTTCGGATGCTACCAGCAAGGTCCGCCGTATGATTGCTGCTCAGCGCACCCATGCCCGTGCCTTTGGCATCTAAGCAATAAGAAACATCAGCAACGCGCTAATCTGATGGTGATGAGAGAGTGGATACCGTTAAATTCTGTTGTATATATACACTTCCAATGATACATGCATACGAGTCGCATTGCGACATAAAGCGAGCTGTGCCCAACTATCCCTTGCTCTGTTACCATGTTCTTATCTCGACCACTTGACTTGTTCCGTGCTCGCTTTGTTTTTGATTCTCGCACTACAAGCTCATGGTCCGGACGCCAATGGCCGCTTTGAGGTCCAGATAAGATACCTGGGCCGAAAATAAGACTCATGAACGCGGCGAAGCTCGCAGTGAATCGCAGGGTAGGGAACCCTCAGACAACCGCTCCGCCGAAGTTTCGGCTTGTACCGACGAATAATGCTACTGCAGCGTATGTGAGATGGCTAATGCTACTTCACCTCATGGTCGTCCGAAATCCGATGGAAAGTGTAGGGAGCAGAAAATGACTGCAGAAGCACACGTGGTGCGCGTCATTGCTTGCTTAGTAATTGCAGCTACATTTCGACCGACCAATCTGCACTTGCTCTCCACCTATCCCAACACAACGCACATCACAAGTCATTCGATCCGATACGATTCCCGAGTACAAAAAGATAATTAAATATCATGCGCGGTCACTATATACACGAGAGAAAGGAATATGCGCCCTCTACGTCGCGTCTGCGCCACCAACAAACCACCGCACATAAAACCGAAAGCAGACGCGCCAAAGTATCGCCACCACACGACACTGCGATGATGGAAGAAAAGAGAGGCAATAATAATGATGTACAGCAAAATGCAAATGGGTATCTCTAACAACAAGTAAAAAGCAAGAACATACCAACAGACCTGTCGCCACGATAGCCAGGTGGACGACGACCAAAAACACGAAAGAAAATGCAAAGCAGGCTAAGAATACAGGAATTCGAGGATACTGATATGAAAAATCGCCGAATAAGAAGCAGGTAGCAGCACTGCAGCCGGCGACACGCCTATAAAGCTCAATGCTTGTGCTCAGAAGACCCTTCCACAGGAGGTAAGCCATGCCCACCATGCTGCGCGTCCCAGTCTGAAGTAGGAGAGAAGTCGTCAAAGTTGAAGCCGGTAACACCGTTCAGAGAGTGCCGGCGCTCAAGGTTGGCTGGGTTTACGTATTCAGGTGTGTGATCGAAGAAGCTCGAGCTGTTGTCATGCTCAGAGTGTAGGCCAAAATTCCATGGTGTGAGACTGGGATCAACTGCTGGTTCTAGCTGCTGGAAGCCTTCGTAAGGTAGCACATCTAAGGGTCCTGCATTTCGCCAGCCGGTGAAGGTCGCATCCTCCGTCACAGGCTTCGCCTCGTCTTGCGTGGCTGTGGCGGAAGTGTGTGGGTAGTATGAGTTGTGTGACAGCGGTGGGGGTGGTGGTGTCATCATGGGCGACTGATGATGCGGTTGTACTGTGGCTGTGCGCGCGATCTGTAGCTGTGAAGCGTGAGGTACCCGTGGTAAACTCGCAGGTGGAGGTGACATGGCGGCAAGCGATTGCTGTCCGAAAGAGCTGTGTGTTGCCGCTGTCGCCGTTGACGCGTTCGGTCGATGGTTAGGCATGGATCGTGGCGGTGGGTAGCTTGAGGTAATGGGGCTCGGGGAAAGGTTCGAGAAGTTGTTGGCCGCGCGGTAGTATGGCATCGGAGCGGTATTCTGCATCTGTTGTTGCTGATACTGGGGTGTGTTGCCCCTCGAGGCTGGTACATCGGGAGTCGTGTTGCAGCGTGCTGTAGTGCGCTTTCCACCAGTCCGCCTC
>Ga0265780_10002103_pt1 | contig 27521 bp, 26 predicted proteins | sample P1T30metagenome_FD_192432 | JGI IMG/M metagenome (GOLD analysis project Ga0265780, IMG submission 192432) | Plant litter microbial communities from East Loma Ridge, Irvine, California - P1 T30 | ecosystem: Environmental > Terrestrial > Plant litter > Unclassified | place: USA: California...
CACGCAACGTCTTGGGCAGGGAATAGGACCCGCTTCGAAATCTGGCATTAGACTTTGGAGCAGGCATGTGCTGCTTCGAAACAGAAGCATATACGGCATTCGCAGTACCATTGCTGTCAGATCAGCCAGGTGCTTCTCAGAACGCCGTCATTGTGGCGAACAGCATATGCCAGGTGGTGAAACCGATAGAACCAAAGAATCTACTCATAAGAGGTCAGTTGCTTCCAATTCTTTGGAGATGAGATTTTGTTTGGGGATCTGGAAACTGAAATCGTACAGCTACACCACGGCCTTTGCCATTTTCGAAGGACTCTGGGAGGTAATGAATCCGAGTTACCCTCTACATCCGAGAATATACTCTAACTAGTCAGGCTGGTGTAACAAATGTCTTCGTCAACGTCGGCTCAGATCATCCCTCTATCCTCGAAGCATTCGTCAAAGGCAAAAGAGAACGGCCCGACGCGTTCCCGCGTATGATCACTTGCCCTGCTGAAGTCACTGCTATATCAATCGCGGACGGATATGCGCGAGTCGCTGGACAAACACAAGCAGTGCTCGTTCATGTAGACGTCGGAACTCAGGCCCTTGGACAAGGTGTCCACAATGCAAGCATTGGCCGCTCTCCAGTGTTCATCCTCGCTGGATTGTGCCCATTCACAGAGTCTGGAGAGCTCCCCGGATCAAGGACTGAGTACAGTAACTGGCTACAAGATGCTCATGACCAGTCGGCACTTGTGCGGCAGTACTGTAGATTCACTGGCGAAATCCGGACAGGCTTGAATGCCAAACGAATGATTGGGCGGGCATTGCAGTTCGCCAAAAGTGCGCCGAAGGGTCCAGTCTATCTCACTGTCACCAGGGAGGTACTTGCAGAGCAGACTGTAATTTCCTCTTTAATGCAAGAGCAATGGGTACCTATTGGGCCAAGTGCGCTGCCAGCAGAGGCAGTGGAAGACATTGCAGCTGCTTTGGTCCGCGCTGAGCGCCCTCTCATAATCACAGGCTACTCAGGCCGCGACCGACGAACCCCAGAGCTACTCGTCGCACTTGCGGATACAATGCCTGGAATCCGTATACACGACACAGGCGGAAGCGATATGTGCTTTCCAGCATCACACCCAGCCTCGGAAGGGTTTACCCTTGGCATGGATGAGTGCACGAAAGACGCCGATGTGATACTGCTTCTCGATTGCGACATACCATGGACACCTTCAAAAAATGCGCCATCTGAGAGCACTAGGATCTATCAAGTCGATATAGACCCTCTGAATGAGCAGTTGCGTGTTTCTTTCTTCCCTGCCCATGGACGTTGGAAGGCGGATAGCTTCACTGCCCTGACGCAACTCGTCGATCATGTCAAGAGTGATCACTTGTTGACTAAGGAACTCAAAAAAACCAAATACAAAAAGCGTGCGATCAGGCAGGCTAAATCGCACACGGCTCGAATAGCAGCGATCAAGCAACAGGCCCGCCTTGAAGACCACGAAGTTCTGAGCGGCCACAACGTCGGCAGCTTGTTGCGATCTGAACTGGCAGATACCACGACATTTGTTGTTGAAGCAGTTACCAATAGTCAGATCATGCATGATCAATTGCAACCCAGTCAGCCTGGAAAGTGGATAAACTGTGGCGCTACCGGGATCGGATGGAGTAACGGAGCCGCTCTGGGCGTTAAGATGGCACTGCAAGAACAATCACAAATCGACAAGTCGATGCCAGAGATTGTGTGCCAGATCATCGGCGACGGCAGCTTCATGTGCGCGGCCCCTAGTAGTGCGCTATGGGTCGCAAGCAAGTACAAAATCCCGATCCTGACCATCGTGCTCAACAATGGGGGTTGGAAGGCTCCACGCAACTCAGTCGAGCTTGTGTATCCTAATGGCTTGAACAAACATGCTACGGAGGATGAGCTGAATATCTCCTTCCGACCCACACCAAACTATGCAGCATTAGCTGAAGCGGCAGTTGGGACTGGGACGGGCTGGATGAAGGCTGTGCAAGTCCACACAGTGTATGAAATGAAGGTAGCACTTGAGCAGGCAAAGAAGAGAGTTGGTGAGGAAGAGAAGGCTATGTTGATCGAGGTGCTGATGTAGCTAGCTGCTACAGGTATCTGGAGACAATATATACAAAGAAAAACTGTTAATTTACACAACTCGCAGCCATCGTATACACTAGTTGGAGAATGATCCGCTGGTAGTCCAGTAGACGTTGTAGTTAATGTTTTGCGCATCGTAGAAAGGACCAAGATTTACGGCTTGACCATTTGCTGTCGCCGTAAATGCGAGGCTGTTGGTATTTGTGCGGCGCACAGTGTTCAGCGCCAGAGAAGGCATCGAGTTAAGAGCTTGCTGTCCATAGTTGCCACTCAGGATGACCGGACCGTACGCGACGGCTGCGATGCCGGCGTTGTCGTTCGCAGCCACTGTTCGTAGCTTCATCGGGAGCTTCACAGAGACGGCATCGCCAGATTTCCAGTCTTGAGACAATGTAGCGTAGCTACCAGGGTTTGCGGCGACATTGGATGCTTGTCCGTTGATGCTTATAGTTGCGCCAGAAGTCCAGGACGGAATGCGAATCTTCATCGCCCAGTTGCCAGTGCCGGTGACAGTCAATGTGGTTGTGTCGCTGACAGGGAATGTGGTCACTTGCGATATCTTGACGCTGCGCTGCTTCCAGTCTAGGGTGGAGGGCGTGAAAAGGTTCACGTAGAGTGCGGAGCTGTCGTAGAAGTAGATCGAGTCCATCAACTTGGTATTGGTCTCCCTGCATTCATGCGTGAGTCATGCAATGTAGTTAGGTGTACACGGCTAACTCACAATGCTGTTCCCTGGCAACACCAGAAGGAGTTGTAGTCGGTACTCCAGGTGCCGCCGCCCCATGCTGGGCCGACGCCGCGACGTCCACCAGACTATAAGTCGAAGTCAGCAGTGTATCATATACTTATAGTTAATCAAGTCTTACCTTGAGCGGAGTGAAGTATGTAATGTGGCCATGGTTGTCCGTCGGGTTCTGTGCACCAAGAAGGTGGTTGATCAATGCGCGCTCGTAGTAATCAAAGTACTTCGTGCTTGACGGATCTGTAGTCCACAAGTCTCTTGTAAGCTTCAGCATATTGTATGTGTTGCAATGCTCAGCTGTATCGTTGGTGAGGAAGTTCGAGATCTGGTTCGGTGGTCGGAAGTGCTCAGCCTGGCTGTTACCTCCAATGGCATATGTGTGGGCGTTGATGGTGAAGTCCCAAGCGTTCTTCGCGATGTCGAGGTAGCGTTTAGTGCCGGTAGATTTGTATTCGCGGGCTGCGCCGATCCATTTCGGGACTTGAGTGTTGGCATGGTTGCCGCTGAGGCGATCTTGATTGTTTGCAAGAGGATCGAATTGGCTCGCATGGTCGAAACGCTGGGCGACAGTGAGCCACTGCTTGTTTCCAGTAAGCTGGTAGATGGCTGCCAGGACATCGTTCATGCCTCCGAATTCCGTCCCGAGCATGGTTTGCATCTGAGACGAGCTTAGCTTCTTGGTGCGTCCATCGACCCAGCCTGCAAGCGCCAGCAAGACATCGCGAGCTTTTGTGTCGCCAATGATGCGCCATGCATCTAGCAAGCCAACCATTGTCTTGTGTACTGCATAGTACGGGACATTTCCACCCTTCAACTGACCCGCCTCAAGCGCCACGAATTCTGACTCTGGAAATCCAGACAGATACCCAGTGCTGAACTGAGCCGCACCATTATTGGCTTGGCATTTCGCGAGCTCTTGTACGAAATAGCTAGCGCGGGTCTTGCACTCGTTGTCGCGTAGAGTTGCGTAGCAATGAACCCAAGCAGTCAGGTAGTGCCCTTGGGCGTGCGAGCGGAATGGAAAGTTGGGGGCGTCCCATCCTCCGTTAGGCTGTGCACCGTTGGTGGATAGCTTATGTGTCGCCCTGAAGTTGTACAGTAGTCGGTCAACGTTTACGGCCTTGAGATAGTTGAGTGTCCTGTTCTCATTGTCTTTCCATCGGCTATTGCTAAGTGAAACTTGGCTCAAGTCGAATTCAAATGCGGAGGTTCCGACTTCTGGCACGGCGAGGGAAGGAATCGTTTGAGCAACTGCAGGTGAGAATGCCAAAAGCCACCCAGCAAGGAGAGTTGTAGACAGCATGGTGGGATGGATGCTGCTACCGGAAGTGCACCGTGTATGCCAACGAAGCAGGTAATGATGCTGATGCGTAGAGGTAGAAGCACAACCAGAAGGGCTAGCGATATGACTCCCTTTATACTTTGCTTTTGCCATTTCAGAAGAACAGTCCGAGAGATCTACCAATCTACAACTGAACTATTCAAGTCTTACCCGACAAAAGGAAAAACTCCGGGTGCTTGCAGCGTTGTAATCATTGGTGGTAAATAGTCCCGGGCATCGCGTGAATTGCCCTACTTAGTGTCACCTTGCTTAACTTTGTAGAAGACCATGGTAGAGAATACGGGTTTGAGCGAGAACATCGATCACGAGGGAGAGTGGTTCACTTGAGGCTATCTATGTGCAAGGATCATGCTGGATACAACCCCACGAAATGCAGCCAGGACGGCGAGTACAGCAGCCTGTAACGTCTCAGGCGAGAATTTCGACGCGATGCGCAACGGAACAACTGAAATCCATGCCAAAGATCCGCGAATCGCGGCTGTGCGACAATAAGGGCATGCTCGTCAAGAATAAAGGCCAAGTGGCGGGGAAAAGCTTGATGTTTTAGCGGATGTCCAAGCGGGAGCATGAATGTTTCAGTTGCACCAATGACAATTCGGACATCTCGGTCTTTTATATGAATCTGCAAAGTGCGGAGGCGATATTCTTTCAGGTGCTTGGGAAAGACGCTAGGGCATTGCGCGCACGACCCGACGCTTTCGCTTTCGCGTTTCAATACGCGCAATCGACTACCTTCCCCTTCTGCGGGCGGACCGGCCGGGCATCGCTTCATTTCTTCCCCGTCATGCAGAATCATACTAACACGTGAGGGGTCCGTATGTCTTGTGATAACATTGCTATCATGTAGGCGATCTGGCAATCGACATCGCGAACATGGAAAAAGCTGGTCACAGCAGGCTGTGGGCCGATGCCATCCCAAATATGTTATTCAGGGCTGAAGCCCAGGAACACAAGTCGGGGAGACTACATTTTGTAATGTGGAGATTGATCCCTGGAGTGATGGTGTCCTGGCTCATTCTGGGAATATACGATAGTATCTCATCGCGTGAGAACGTAAAAGTGAAACCATGCTCACCGCATGCTCTGTGCAGCGCCTAGTATGAGTATTCATGATGCCTGCCAGGTGTATCGCTCGGGAATCAATGTTCATACTGGCAATCACAACTCCAGGAGTTCTTGCACCTCGTGCGCCTCGTCCGATCGTGTCAAGTTCATTCGGAAAGCACTGAGCCCAACTTCCGCAAATTTCCCATCCTCTGCAGCGTTCGAAAACACAAGCTCATTGAGACTCGTACCAGCGTAGACGTCACCATCGATGTTGGCGATGCAGTAATCGTCCCAAATACTCTGTTCGTCGGCATTCCTCTCGTAGGAATGGACGATGCGCCAGTTTTCTCCTCGCCTTTTCTGCTCGTCCTGGAATTGCTGAGTTGGAACGAGTTGTACGTATTGGCGAGGAGAAGTCTTAAAAGCGCCTTCTAAGGCATCCGTGCCATTAGCGATGAGTCGCTCGACAACAAGACCACGCTCATCGGCAACGAGCGTTATAGTGGAGTTAAGAGTTTGGTTGGTTGATTTGTAGGTGCCCGTATAGCGCTCCTGAAGCTGACGGATTGCAATCTCTTCAGCAGCGCGAACGATGGTCGCTCCCACAGCATCCTGAACTTTTGGCAACATATTGTACTCGCCTGCAATGAGGATAGTGCAGGCGAGATCATACTCAGGCACCACGATTATGACCGAAAAGTAGCCGGGTAAACCTCCTCCCTTGGTGATGAAGCGAACAGTCCTCGAGTTCTTGAGAACACGGTCCGTATGGAGGATTTCCCAGGGCATGCCGTAGAAGGACTGGAGACCCTCTGAAGGCGAAACGGGATTGAGCCAATTTACGCCGGTCGCAATGTCATTGTAGTGTATCAATACATAGCGAAGGTACTTGGACATGTCCTTCGAGGATGTGTAAATGCCTCCTGTTGGATTTTGGATGCCTTCATCTACGTCCCAGAAGTGGGGAACCAACGGTATCACACCGGCGCTATCCGGTGGCAATGACAGGGTGCTCTTTGACATGTCCAATGGCTTGAAGATGGCATCTTCGATGTAATTTTCATATGTCTTGTTGGACACTCGCGAAAGAACAAGACCAAGCAAGTCAAAAGCTAGATTAGAATACGTTGATTTCTTGTTCGGTGCAAAGAGCGGATGGTTCGACTTGAGAGCATGGAGGAGATCTGTAATAGGTCAGTTCCGAAATTCGCGGTCCTTTTCCACATTCTCACCCCGTGCGTGACATGGCTTTTCGTAATTCTTCGAATACTCGTCGCAGTCGAAAAGACCCTCCTGTGACAAAGGCGGCAACCCTATGTCGAGGGGGTGTCCACCTGATGTTGATACAGTATGCCAAGAACAGTGAAGGTCTTCGTGATGGATGCGATGCGGTACAATGCGTCGCCGTTCACTTCGGATATGCTGGGTCGAGACGCGTTTCGTTCAAGCGCTGTGTGGTGCTTGGCCCACAGCGATTCTTTCGAAGACGTGATTTCTACGGAGAAAGAGGTTGCTGCGAATTCGGGAGCAGCAATTGCTAGCTCGAGATTCTTGTCGATGGTAGCAAATGCATGCTTCAGGATTGCATCGTTGAGGTCCAAGTCAGGCAAGGGGTGAGCAATGGAAGCTTCATGGCAGACAGCACTCGCTCCAACAGCAAGCAGGAAGGTATACAAAAACACCATGGTGGATACTGAAGCTCGAGGCAACTACATGGTGGAGATGTTATAGAGACAGTACATGTTGTGGATCAGGCACCGACGCTGACGTTTGCGCTCGGGCCATGACAGGGTCCATGGACCCCCGGAATCCTACCATCGATTCGTGATCGCATCAACAACTTTCTTTTACCATGTCACAGGCAAGGTTCCTTTGACGCATCATGAAATACCTTTCAGAAGGAGTATAGTGTAGCATAATAATGTTTGATACTTTGCAAATCTAGTTGGATATGGTACGGCTACATTCATGACACCTCCAGTTCGATCACACACCGATCTTGACGTATTGCCAGGGTTAGTGTCCTCCGCAGGGTGCTTTTCAATGAGTGCAAAAATTTAAAGCGCTGCATCCTTCAAGGCCACCGTATCCAATGGCAACCACATCTCTCCCTTCTTCTCGCTCCACGCCTCCCACAGACTATCCAACCTCGCAAACTCCACCCCGCTCTCGTCTTCATACTCACCCATCATCTTGCGAGCCCAGCCATCCTTATCATCTGCAACCATGATCACACCTCCATGCCAGTCACCAAATGCATTCCACGGCTCCTCACCGTTGGCAAAGTTAATCCAAAATTCTGCATGCTTGTCGCTGGTTGTCTTGAGATGTTTGTAAGGGAAGCGGAATTGCATGGTGCGGAACACGAAGTACACATCAACCCAGTGGTGGGCCTGTTGGTAGAAGGGCGCGGTGGGGAAGGGGTTGCCGACGTCGAAAATGTAGCGATAGATTTTCTTCTTAGTATACCTGGTGATGTATTTGGTGAAGGCGTGGTTAGGTGCTGATGGTGCGGAATCAATATTCAACATGAATGTCAGCGTTTGGGGATGTCATACCGTCGAACACTATGTCGCCAAACCAACGCATTGCCGATGTGAGGAAGAGATTCTGGTCCGTGTCTAGCGTCACATGGTATGCTTCCATAACCTTCTGTGTAGCATTGTCGCTCAAGGCCAGCTTGAGATGCCCGTAGAAAGTCTTGGGTGTCAAGGAGTTTGCGATATCGATGCATGCCTGTCCTTCAAATCCCGCGTTACCAACAATCATGTCGTTCACCCATCCACAGCTGCCAAGCAGCTCATGTACGTTATCCCAGGTGATATTCGAGCAAAAAAAGGATAGGTCTTGAACCGGCGACCAGGAATTGCCCTTGGCGTACCAGGTATCACTTGCAGAGACGACATCTTGAACATCGAACGCTCGAAGCCTCTCGAGCGCTGGATCACCGGTCTCTTCGATGCCCAAGTTCTCACAAATCTTCGCAAAGGCTGTCGCAGCCTTGTCCTCTGAGACAGGACACAACATCGGCCCCATCATTCCGGACATGATGACGACACGATTGAACAGCGGTCCAGTGGGTGGTTGAGGTGATAGCATGTGACAGCATATCGAGTAGCCTCCCGCGCTCTCTCCAAAGAGCGTAACGCGACTCCTGTCACCACCAAAGCCTTCGATGAAGCTTTGTATCCAGAGTAACGCATTACGTTGATCCTTGAGACCAAGGTTCTTTTCGCCGTCTGGTGTAGACATGAAGCCCAATGCTCCAAGTCGATATTGTATTGAAGCGGTAATGACCGGTTTCTTGAGATTCAGTGCGTGTTGGGCGATGGGTGTCGTGTTGTGCTGCGCATCTATTTTGCCAAGTACGAATGCTCCCCCGTGAATATAGGTCATCACTGGAAGTTTGCTCATCACGGCTCCCAAGTGCACTTTGGGCACGTTGACGTCGAGAATTAAGCAGCCGAACTCGCTTACTTTAATCGTATCTTGACCTGGATATAGGCCGCCACTGTGGATATCATCCATTCCAAAGGTATGCGGACATGCACAGCCCTGCCTTGTGAAGTCTCGAGAAAGCCCGTCAAGATTCTTTCGAAGCACGGATTGCTTGAAGCGCCCAGGAAGGATCGCGTAAGGCACAGCCCGAAACCTCACCACATCTGGGGTATCTAGAGTGACTATGCCAGTCAGCGAGCCAAGTATCGGATGCTCGAACAAGAGTGTCTCGGCTCCATTGTTGGAGGCTGGCACGGTCATCATGTAGGCGGGTAGACGGATGAACCAGGACGCGAAAAACTCAAAGTCGCATGTGCTTCAAAGCTTAGTTTGCCCCGAAAGCCAAAGTTGCTCAATGGGGAAGCGAAGGCTTGGCGAGTATCACATGAGAGTATGGTAGTGATGGGAAGGATGGCGCGGAGAAAAGGTGACGATTGGAAAAAGACACAGAAACTGGAATGAACCCGAGGACCCGGCGGCTATTGTTAGCAGTGGGTATTCTCCCACGTAGAAGGATCATCAGCTCGGACGAAGGGTTTTCACTTCAGGAATGGACCCGAAGCGTTGAATTGAGCATCATGGGCCATGTCACCTAAAGCTAGTTCCACTTGGGCTGCGCTAATCTTGAAACTGCATGTATTCAGAACATTCAATGTGCAGCTTGAGAGGAGATAATGAAAGCTCGCACATGATGTTTGTGTGGTGCTGGAACTCGCCCAGGTGGAATGAGACGAAGACGCGGAAATGTTACCGCGGCTCGTCCCGAGGTCATTTCCTTATCTTATCGTCGGACACGACACCCCCATCTTCAACGTTACTGCATATTCCTCCGCGTCTCTATGCGGCCATCTCCTTTGGGACGGTCGCCTGCCGCATGCAAGCTGGAAAGTCTTATCGCAGATTCAACTAGTTCTCTCCATCATGGCGACTTTCGCCGAGCGGAAGCTCACCCCCAAGATGGACTGGCGTGAGCCCGTCTCCAAGTCTGTTGAAGCGCGTGAAGCGTGATGCCACTGCGTTTCATACAATATGTGTTGCAGCAAAAACTAGTCTTTGTGCGCACGAGATAATTGGTATATACCGCGACACACCCCCCAGATCACGTAACTTTGCAACGCTGATCTGACAATAGAGGCATATACCAAACTGCTCTCATATATCGCTTGCAGCGCGCATCGCTTGCAGCGCGCATATAATTAGCAGCAGGCAGGTCGCGCCCCGCGCTCGCTAGAGGTCACCCACCAAAGTAGCTGTGCACCTCTACATTGCTTACGCGCTTCTGTGCGGAAAAAAGGGCTCATAACTGTTGCAGCAAAAACTAGTCTTTGTGCGCACGAGATAATTGGTATATACCGCGACAATATGAGTACTTCAGATGGTACATTCAAGCATGTTGACGTTCTAGTAGTTGGTGGGGGTCCTGTTGGTGCGCGATTCTATATACACCAATCACCAATCACCACTTCTAACACGACCAGGCCTCATAACCGCCTACCAACTCGCTCGCAACCTCCCTCGTTCCACCCACCAGATCAAAATCATCGAGAAGCACCCGAAATCTTCCCAGGACGAATATGGCCGTGCCATCACACTCTTCCCGCGCAGCTCGGAAATGCTCGACCAGCTGGGTCTTGCCGAACAGCTTGCACAACAATGTTTCGCTTGTCGACAGACTGTGAACTACGACAGAAATGGAAAAGAAGTGCCAGGTCGAGGCTGGAGCTTCATGGAAGAGATGAAGGATACCAAGTGGGACTTTGCGCTTGTTCTGAGGCAGAAATACCAAGAAGACATCTTCAGGCAGGCGCTGAGGCGACATGGCATTCAGCTTGACGCACCATATACTCTTACAAGCTTCGAGCTTATCGATGCCGTTGCACTGGGAGGCTTTAGGATACTTGCAACCATCGAGCATCGAGATACGAAAGCCAAGAGTGTTGTGAAGTGCAGATATCTCGTTGGTGCAGATGGTGGCAAGTCTTTCGTCCGACGAGCAATGAAGATTCCCTTCGACGGCTCGTCCACTGAAGACAAGTGGGTACGCATTGACGGCGTGGTCGAAACCGACATGCCCAAACCACGTTCGTATGCAGCAATCGAATCGCCTACTCATGGCAACGTTCTCTGGGCCGACCCGAACGAAGTCCTTGGACTAGTTATGAAGGAAGCTGCGACCTTCAGCAGCGGATTGGGCATATACTATGAACCAGATACTTGCCTCACTTTCAGTCAAAGTTCAGGCTTGTCGTCGATCCAAGCAGGTCAGCGAGCCCCTGATGTACCGCTGCAGAAACCCGCGACATTCGAAGCGACGAGACTCCAAACAGAAACGCCGAATCATGCGACCTTTTACATCGTTGTATTCGCTGGGGAGGTTGCTCAGACAAAGCCATCGCTTACTGCCTTCACCAAAGCCATTTCGGGTGCTAAATGGCTTTTCGACTCGAAGTTGCCAGTTCAGTGGCTGTCTGTCCTCGCCGGGCCGGGAGGTCCTTCTACATTTGAGACCCTGGAGGGTATGCCATTCGGCAGAGTGTTCTATGATGAGGATCACAGCGCGCACAACCGCTATGATATCGACCTCAAGAAAGGCACTGTCTTCGTCTTCAGACCTGACGGCTGGGTTGGCACGTTGGTAGAGATGGATGAAAGTGCAGTTGGAAAATTAAAAAAGTACTTCAGTAGATTCTTGGTGGGGTTGGAAAGCCTACATAAAGCCAAATTGTAGACACCTGGCCGACTTTCCAAAGTTCACGGCAAGAACAACTACAGTGGCAGTTGCCATTCACCCTCCATTCTCGGCTTCGCCAGAGCACTCTGCTCCCTCTTTACAAACTGTCCATATCCTTTCTCGCCCAAAAGTCCTCCGTTGTCTCGGTCCCATACCACCCTGCCTCTCAACACTGTGTATCTCGGCCACTGCTTCAATACCCGCCCTTCGAACGGCGTGTAATCAACATTATGATGCAACATATCATTCGTCAACTCGAACTCCTTCATCTGACCTTCAGGATACCAGATGTTAATGTCGGCGTCACTTCCCTCTCGTAACGCACCCTTCCTTGGCCAAAGCCCATACAGCTTCGCGGGGTTTGCACTCGTCAATTCCACGAACTTCGTCAATTTCAGGCGTGCAGCGCTCATGACTAGAGACAGACGCGTTTCAATTCCCGGGCACCCATTCGGAATGTACTTGAAATGTCCATTTGGAAACTCTTCGCTAATACTCGTCTTCTTCCCCGTCTCGGCATCATCGTAGCGGAACGGACAGTGATCCGACGACAAAATGGTGAACGTCCCGTCAGCCAGTCCGGTCCAGATGGAATCGCAATCAGATTCGGATTCTCGAGGTGGAGGGGAACACACGCATTTCGCGCCTTCAAAGCCAGGGGCGTCGAGATGCTTCTTAGTCAGGAAGAGGTACTGCGGACACGTCTCCGCGAAGATGGCAAGACCGCGATCCTTTGCTGCTTTGATGTGTGCAGTAGCTTGAGGTGTCGAGACGTGTACGATAAGTATGGGTGTGTCCATGAATTCGCTCAGAGATATGGCGCGATAAGTTGCTTCTATTTCTGCAACGGGTGGATGACTGGGGCCATGATACTTTGCCGCGTACAGTTTGCGCTTCTCGAGTTGCGTGGTCATCCAGTTGATGACGTGATTGTTTTCAGCGTGGATCATGGTTGTGATGCCTTGTTTGCGGGCTTCCATGAGGACGTCGAGAATTTGACCGTCGTGGAGCTGTAGTGCTTCGTAGGTCATGTAGATCTTCAGACTAGAAATTCCCTCCTCACGGAGGATCTTGAATTCCGACAGCGCTCTTTCGGAAGGATTGCCGACAAGCAGATGGAAGGAGTAGTCAATGTAGCAATTGTCTTTTGCACGGGCGTGCGTCGCGGCGAGGGTGTCAAGGAGAGTGTCTTCACTCTTCTTTTGCGGGGCGAAGGTAACCATGGTTGTTGTGCCGCCACATACTGCGCTGCGAGATCCGGTCTCGTAGTTGTCCGCTGTTGAACCTTTCCCAAACAGAGGTGGCTCTTGAAGATGGACGTGGGCGTCGACTCCTCCTGGCATCACATACCCGCCCTCGACATCAATAGTCTTTGCGGCTTCGGCATGATTCAGCCCTCCCCTTGATACCATCTTTGCAATCTTCTCATCTTTGATCGCTATATCCCATGCTTGAGTCTCGGTATCCGTGACGACAATTCCATTCACGATGATGAGGTCATATTCTGTAGCCATTCTTAGGTGATTTGTCTCGAAATTCGAGAAGGTGTTGATATCTCCTGCCAGCTTCGAATGTACGTTTGACGGTCATATTGATTGTAGTCGTCGTGGAGTTGAAGGATCGCCTAGGCTCAGCTGATTAGTACCTTCCTATCGCGACCCCTCAGTCGCCCCGCAGGCGAACCTCGTGGCGTCGTTTCCCGATGCTTATCAACCTCCACGTCAATACGTGCATATTTTGGTAGACTTATGCAAGGGCCCATCAGTCATTGCCAACAGTAATGCAAACAAATCAAGACGACGTTTTGGCCGATGGGAAACACGTCATCCACGGGTATCCGTGGTGAACGTCCTTCTGTTACCTAGCAGCTCCATAACATATGTACTAAGCATAATGGCATTAACACGGCTGAAGATAAACGGCGATAGACTGAACAGCACTCTCCAGAATACCTGCTCGCAATGGGGAGCAATGTCAACTGGTACTGGTATGTGCCGCCTCACCTTGACTGCAGAGGACAAGGAAGTTCGAGACTGGCTGGTTAAAGAATGCCGCGGCGTGGGCTGCGATATCAAGATTGACCAGATGGGAAATGTGTTTGCTACGCGTCCAGGAATAGCGAAGGATCGCAATGCAATTGCCATGGGCAGCCACATGGATACACAGCCCGCGGGCGGACGGTGTGCATAGCACTCATGCATCACCACGATTGCGCTGATGTCTATTTCAGGTACGACGGCATTCTCGGTGTCCATGCAGCTCTCGAAATCCTCCGCACGCTCCACGAGAATCGTATTGAGACTTATTGTCCAATCACGCTCATCGACTGGACGAATGAAGAGGGAGCGCGATTCCCAGGCGCGATGATGGCTAGCGGAGTGTGGAGTACGAAGAGCAGCACACCACTCGAGGCATGCTGGAATTTGCAAGACAAAGACGGTGTGCGTATGGAAGATGCTCTGAAGCAAATTGGCTACCTTGGAGACACACCATGCGATTACCGCGCGAACGGTCTGGAGTGCCATTTCGAATTGCACATCGAGCAAGGGCCAATCTTGGAAGAGGAGGGAAAGAGCGTTGGGATCGTCACGTCCGTGCAGAGTATGAAGTGGTTCAGCATCCGTGTCGAGGGCGTGGAGGGTCATTCGGGAACAACTCCCATGGCTTGCCGTGCAGATGCCTTGGTAACGGCAGCGCGTCTCATCACAGCCGTACGCAGTTCTGCAGTCAGCACAAAGCTAGGCGTAGCCACTGTTGGTGTGATCAATAGCGACACTTCGAGCCAGGCGACCATTCCCGCTGGAGTGACCTTTATCATTGACATTCGCTGCTCAACGGATGAGATGGTCGAACAGCTCGCAACGCATACGTTTGCAGCATTCGACCGAATTATTACGGACGAGTCCAATGGCACGGCATACAAGATTGAACGTTCCTGGAGCCTGCCAGAAAGTCATTTCCATCCACAATGCATAGAGGCAGTGCACCATGCTGCAACTCGCCAAGTCGGCGAAGACCAAATTATAGAGATGAAGAGCAAAGCAGGACATGACAGTGCATGGTCGGCGCGGGTCTGTCCGACCAGTATGATCTTTGTTCCAAGCAAAGATGGTGTCAGTCATAATCCGGACGAATACACCAGTCCAGCACACTGTGCGCTAGGAGCGCAGGTCCTATTGGATGCAGTATTGTACTACGATGAGAAGGTCAGAAGTGGAGATTATTGAGCCTCAACTTTCAGGTTCGCTTCGAGGCGGCGCAGCCCAGGCCCCTTCTTCGTCTTCTCTGGGCTTCTAGCTTACCGCAATCGTCCACAACCCGGTGGCATTGGTAACCGGGCTTTCATGTTGCAGAAAAAGTCGGATACGATAACCCTAAGGCATTGTGTGCAAATATGATATGCTGTAACTAAAATTTACTGCGCTTCTTAAAAGAGGCCTTAGAAGATCCTAGATCGATCTATACTTTTAATTTACTATTTTCTTAACTTAATAGACTATTGTAGCAGTCCCACTGCTTCAAACTTACTGCGTGGATTATACCCGGCTTATTCTGCAACATGAGAGCCAGGTATGGGATATCGACGATCCAAAGTCCCACCTACCGGATGTGGCTTCGCGAGAACCTGGAAACCTGAAATTATATGAGATCTAATTTACCCAGATCGTCTTGGGAACATGCCAACTCAATCATGACGTTTAGTCACACAGCCTCGGTGTACCAACCCAAATCGAACCTCGTTTCCGAGAATTCTCTAGTATTTATTTTCTCGCTTGTAGTTTTGTGGAGTTGCAATTCGCTGTTGACATAGTCGTTGTTTGAAGCTGATTAATATAGTGGGCCCCGGCTATAATGGAAGTTGGGTGATCCGTGCGACGAGCAACCAAACGGGCAACGAAACGCATACGAAATTGAAATCGTTCCTTCCTCGTCAACGTCTCATGGTGGTGGGTATCTCCTGGTCAACATGAGGTTGCCTGACTGTAAAGCATCCACCCTTCACAAGAATCCCTTCATTTTCTAGCAGCTGCAGTGTCCCACACAAAATTTCGGCTGGAGCATGACAGCAAGTTCGTCAACCCACCTTCATATTACCAGGCAGCACTGCATGCAGAGCGACGCCATGTGACTCCCGAACCAGCCATGAGTGCCGTGTCTTAAACGGTAAACCCTGGGGTATGCATGACCGGGCCTCTGCGAATCACATCGAAGAATGCAGCGAAGGATTTTGCGCTAAGGAAGCTTGACTACGGTTTAGCAATCTATCTAAGTGAAGAGGCGACTCGTCCCACCCTATACCTCGTTGTGACCATGGAAATGTCGATCCCGATGGTAGTACGGGCCGGAAGAGCATGGTCGCTGTTAAATTGAACATACACAATCCGGGCTATGCGTACATATGTATGGAAAGAATAAAAGCCAGGACAGGCCGCTCAAAAACACGGCATCCAGAACAACAACGATTCACTTCGATCTTACCTTCGCTTCTCTTCACTTCTAACTCTATAAATCGACAATATGAAGTCTGGTCTCGTTCTCCTCGCCACTGTGGCATCTGTCTCCGCCCACTCGACATGGCAACAGCTTTGGGTCGGATCCGAAGACAAGGCTGGAACTTGTGTTCGCACAGTCAAGGATAACTCTCCCATCGCTAGTCTGACTTCCTCCGACATGTTCTGTGGTCGCGGACCTGCCACATCGTCCGGTGTATGCGAGGTCGCTGGTACGTAAACCTCACCATCGCCAACAACTACCAAGAGCATCTCACTGATTCATCACAGCGGGCGGCTCTCTCACTGTCGAGATGCATGCCCAGCCGGGCGACCGCAAGTGCACCCAGCCCGCTATCGGCGGTGCCCACTACGGCCCCGTCCTCGTCTACATGGCCAAGGTCGCCGACGCAAAGACCGCCACCTCCGGTTCTTTCTTCAAGGTTGCTGAGGATGGCTACTCTGGCACCACCGCTTCCTGGGGAACCGAGATCCTCAACGCCAACTGCGGGAAGCGCGCGTTCACCGTCCCCAAGAGCATCGCTTCTGGTGACTACCTCGTCCGTGCTGAGGCTCTTGCCCTGCACGCTGGTGTGGGACAGCCCCAGCCTTACGTCTCTTGCTTCCAGGTCAAGGTCACCGGTGGAGGCAGCGCGAACCCTGCTGGTGTTTCGTTCCCTGGCGCGTACAAGCTCAGCGATGGTCTCTTTACAAAGGCCATCTACGACTCAAGCTTCAAGTACGTCAGCCCCGGCCCAGCTGTCTACTCGGGTTAAATACCGGGTTGCATGTCGGAGTGTGTCGCTTTTGCCTGTGGTTGCTTCTGCACCTGGCCTAGTGAGGGTGTTGTAAGGGCTTGAGGCCCTAGCTTCTTTGTAGATACTTTACACTTATGAATCAGATTGCTTGTAGCATGTTGAAGCTTTCCCTACTGCCACCAGGTATGGCAATGATTCGAGCGCGCTATGCCTCAAGACCTAAACTATCGGAGAGCAGTTTAGTCAAGCCGTTCAACTTCAAGGTTATTCAAGCTTCGGGGCATGCCAATAAGCTATGAAGCCCATTCAGGCGTGTAAATAAGATGATAGCTTCACTTCAATAGTAAGTTGAGATGATACGGAACGCGCACGAATTATTGCATCACCTAGTGCTGCATAATTATGTGCTATCCTTTGCTCGTCTTCGCCGGTTTACCGAAGTAATTCGCTAATGTATTCTTCTGCACCTTTTTCTCCTCTTTCTTCTCTTTCTCGTCCTTTTTTATTCTTTCCGCTTCTCCAATACCCATCAGCTTCTTGAAATCTTCCCACTCCACCTTCCCAACTATGCCTCCACTCGCCTCCTTATGTCCCCTAGCAAAGCTCTCTCCTAACCGCTTTCTCAACTCGCCATTACCTGCAACAATACTTTCAAGCTTCTTGATGATATCAACCTTCTCTGCCCCTTCTCTTGTTCTTGCGATCTTTGCAACACGACACGAGAAATTGACTTTGTCGGGTAGATATCCTTCGTTTGCGCACATGACTATTTCGAGTTTGTTCGACTTGAGATGCCCACTCCACCGCGTTGCGATGACGGGATGAATCTGGGCTTCCGAGCTGATCGTCAGAAGAGCAATACTTCCATCTGCCGAAAACTTCGGCGGCGTATGCGTGCACCTTTCTGTCTCTCGTCGGACTTCAAAACCAGCTTCATGCAGCCTTTCATTCTTGGTTATCTCAGAGGGTGATGTTGCAGCAATGACGGCGTCCCATGCATCTTGTACGTTGTAAGCAGCGGATCGTCGGGGCGCGTTGACGAGCGCGACGGCGTCGTTCACAGTTTTCTTAGGGTGTTGTTTGAAGGTTTGGGCCATATCTGGGAACGGAGGTTGCCATTTTATAGTGCTTCCAAGATCACCATGGGTTCCCAGAGCACATAGCCACGATAGTCTGTCACCAAGGTCGGCATGAAGGGGCAGGCAGATGTGGTACGTCAAGAGTGCACTGGTGGCCACGGGTGGGCAGTCATGTGCCGTTACGTATTCTGCACGTTCGGGAAATCCGCCTTCGTCGGCGAAGTGATGATCGATAACAAGGCATGTGTGTGGTAGCGGTGTCAATGGTGGCGTTCTCCGCGACCCTTGGTCCAGGACGAAGATGAATGTTGGTGATATGGCAGCTATGGCATCTGCGGTTGGTTGGTCGTGGATGCTGGCGCCTTTAGGTGGGAAGTAGACGGAGATGAGAGAAGGCGAGAGTCCAAGGGTGGTCAGAGTGTGGTGTAAGATACTACCTGAAGAGAGGCCATCCGCATCCTTGTCAGGAAGTATCAGTGTTTGTTTTCCAGACCGAGCACTGGGATATGTAAGTATGTTGCCATCTTGACGGAATTCAGTGAGTCAAACCATTCTTTGATGATCTCTCTGGCCCTGTCAACTTGCTTTGCTCGAGCGGGCCACACATTCTCTCCGAACTCATCTTGCCTCGACGGTGTGAGGTGGTACTCCGGAACGACGATTTTTGGTTTCTTAATCTTGGGCGGAGATACTGATTTCTCGGCCTTGCGTTTTGCTGGGCTCATCATAGCTGTAAAGAAATGCAGCTTACGGCACTCATGCAGTAAGACAGGAGCAAGGTACAAGTTGCGGCTGTGAGACGTGATGATTCTTGCATATGGTAGCCCTTCTAAGCGTATGATCATTTTCATCCCAAATAATATGACTCGTCGCTCATATGCATGCAGTGCAAAGAATGACCTTGGAGGAGATGTAGTAGCCTGCGCCACCAACACAGGGATATCGATGACGTCGTTGCACGCTAATATTCTTTGGCGTCGTAAAGGACATCAAAACACACTGACGCCGTTTCATTGTTTGACATCGCTTCTCTTACCACATGTCCAACTCTATTGAAAGGCTGAGTTCATCATTACTTCGTGAGAAGCCGGCGAGCAATGTGAGGTGCATCCATTCTCCCCACTCTGGACAGAACGCTAGCCAATATTAGCGGCCGAAAATGCAAGGTATATAGTTTAAATAGTAGAGCTACCTGTGAGGTTACGGTCAGCTAGAAAACGTTCATTGTTTCTTTTGCTGATTTGTCGGTTGTGCGATGTCCTCTTCATCCTTGTGTTGGCTTGCAGCCAAGAACAGTCTCGGGTCGAAATATGGGTTCAGAGACTCTGTGTCTGGCTGAAAGGGAAGTGTTCGACCATTGTATCTCAAAAGCAGACGCTGTGCATCATGAACTCGGTCTGCTGGGGTAGCTTTGCCAAGCCACGAGGACCCTGCTCCACGCCAGCACAAGACGGATCGACCATTACCCTCGCCGACTATGGCAAAGCTGGTCGCGTCTGAGGGGGAGGGTGTAGACGCGCCAGGGTGTTCTCGCCATATCTCGATGCCGTCGAAAATATCGAGTTGCCTAGCGCGCTGAGCAACTCGACGAGCCTGTTCCAGATCTGCCACTTCCAGAAGCACAACCTTGGCCTCTACGTCTCGTGCAATGTTGAGAAGTGGAGAGTAGAAGGCATCGGCAGTCTTGGTGTCATCTAGATGTGGGCTTTGCGGCGGCACCAGCGCCAGCTTCGGCTCGTAGCTTCTCACGGAGCGTGTAGTCGTCTTCCAGTAGTTTGATGGCGAGATATAGGGTGGATTCGAGATGAGAATGTCCCAAAAGGGTGGGTGGTCATAATAGTTCATTGCGGCCTTGAGTGAGGGTGGCCCCGTGACTTGGTCTGCGAATGGATCGAGAAGGACATCTGCCTTCAGCAAGTCTATGCAGCCCCGTTTTGACTCGGCTTCACTCTTGTCCACGCTCTGCAGGTTGTGACGCGCTAGAGCCAGAGCTTCCTCGGACACATCGACTGCAAGTGCACGCAAGTGGACGTCCTGGCGCGCCGAGCATAGCTCATGGCGGAAGAGGAGGGGGATGCACCCAGTGCCAGTACAGAGGTCTAGCAACCGTAGTTCTGGGGGCAGGCTGGGCGCATCGCGTAGTAGTTGCACAAGATGCGTGATTGACGCTGCAGTGTCTTGCCTGTGTTGTCGATTTAGCATTCATGTCCGGTAGGGTTATCTCATGTGGGTCTCACGCACCTGGGGATCAGCACGCCAGGTCTGCACCGAATTTCCAAGTCACCAAAATATTCTGTTCCGAGCATGTACTGCAGTGGTTTTCCCGATGCTCTTTCCTTGACCAGCTGCCTCAGAAACGAGCCCTTTGCCAGCACATCACCGCGTGCACGACGCGCTTGCGCGACTCGCTCGACGTGTTCACGCAGCCATCGTAGCTCGCTTTGCGCGGCGCCGAGGTCGCGACAGGGCGCCAAGAGAGCCGGCAGCAGGGGATCTATAGCATGCGCTCTGCGGAGGAGCCGTGTCGGTATGCGTGGCATTTGCAGGCTGTTGCAATGGCACTGGCTGCATGTTGATGTTGGTGGGAGGAGACCCTAGCGTGTGCGTGGAGCCGATCCCGAGACCTGTATACCTAATTTTGCCATGGCTGCGACATCAATCATGTTGCAAATGCACTCGGGCTCATTGATCACACACGATGACACGATAGAACGATACAGGCGATACAGACTGGATGATATTGAGCTCTGTCGCTATGCCATAATCCAAACGTACAAGCAGAACTCAGCCCTTTCCATTTCCCTTGCTGTACACCTCAGTCACAATAGTGCGTGCTTGATTTGGCCTTTTTCTTCTCGTAAAGTGCTTTGTCATTCTTCTGGATGTCTTCGAAGAAGTTTCCCCAGCCTGATACCAGCGTAGGAGCAGGGCGTTCAGGGCGAGGAGAAGGCGTCATCTGCTTAGCCTGACCTTGCTTGGGGGTGGTCGTGGTAGGAGACAGCATCTTGATTTCCTCGATAATGGCCTCGATCTTTTTTATGAGGTCTGGGGTGGAAGATATTGTGGTAGTGTGCATGTCTGAAGATGTTGGGAGGCTTGCGTGTTCTTGGAAGGGAAATAAAGGTTTACATGAGTGGTTTGTATGTGTGATGGTATGAAATGATGTGGGATTTAGAGGAGATGCAGAGACACTGGAGAATTTTTCCTTTTATAAGATTCTGGTAGCAAGATTGCTAGATTAGCTAGAAATCTCATCGTAGTTCACTAGATTGTGGTTGAACCAAACCAACCCCTTGCAAATTCGGACATACCCACTATGGCTCTGGCGACTATCAGGTGAGGTAAACACTACCCAGAACTTTCCTCTGTCCTCCAGTCCTCAAGTAAAGTTGGGGCAGTGAGGAGAACAGTGGTAAGATCTGCCCCTACATCGGAGAAACGACGAGGAACATGATTGTGCGTTTGTATGTGTATTTCGGTTCTCGCAGGCCTTCTAGTGTCTCATAGAGTGCCATCGGGTTTGATAATAGGGCAATCTATATTGCTTTCTTAGAAATTCGACGCAAAACTAGCAAGGTTGATTGCTGACCAGTGCTCAATGGAAAATAATGAATGCAATCCTTGCTCTTGTATGTTACTCCAAGGTGCGAATCTTCGCCTCGCATTGCGGGTTAAGCATTCGGTTCTCTGTGCCCTTGAGTCACATGTTGCATCGTCGCCTGAAGCTGATCCGTGGTTGAGTAGAAAATGGCGGTCCTGGGTCAATCTGCGCCATGGTTCACCAATCTTTGAAAGCTTGTAGCCTTGGCATGATTGAGACCCGTAGTCGCTACCACTTGTTGACATCTTCGCAATGTCTGTGTCGAAGGGTATATCGGTACGCTCGGCTAGGACGGGAGAGACGAATCTTCATTTCCCCACCCGAGCTTCCGACCGAACTATGCACCCCATACTCCTTCCCCGACATACTGACTCGAAGCACACGCAAACGCGCCTCGCGCAAAACCATTTCCATCTGGGCTTTGCTCGGTATCATGTAACCGATGCGCACCTGCGAGAACCACATATTGGCGTCCCGGCATTGCCCAGTCACGTCTTTTGAGGGTTTCCGTGGGTATTGCGTTCGTATCTAGATTTCTTGAACGATTCAAGACATCTAGCATCTAGCAACATGGCCGTCGGTCCGATTGGACTCTGGATACAGGCATACGGAACGCATACCATTCAATCTACCATATCTTACCGCAGCTGGTCAGTAACATCCAGGCAGGCATCGTGCTGCATCGTGCTGCATCGTATACTGCAGTGATCCTTCCCTTACGCGCACACCTTCCTTCCCCACATCCAACTGGGTCGATTGCCAAGGTCGCTTCCCACAATTGGACAGTGAAACGCTCAACACTTGTGGGGTCATACAGCATTGCCATCTTGGCATGTTGTTCGGCAGATGGGCTAAATCCTAATGTATTCATCCACCCTAGGCAATGATCTCCCTACGTAGTATAAGGGTAACCTGGCGTCAAGCATCAGATCTGCTACACGACACTCTGACTCTACGACTGCTCATGATGACTGATGTCAATAAAGGGGATTCGTGGCGTAGCCATTCCCGTTTGTTTCTCGCATGTGGCGTTGTCATTTTGAGCCCATTTCAGTATGGATTTGATTTTGGAATGATAGGCGGTTTGCAAGCTATGCGCGGCTTTTTGCAAGTATGATTGCACACAATCGATATCTAGATATCATGCTTATTTTATATCAGGTATTTGGGTATCGCGCACCTGCAGCACCTACAGGCTGGAACATCACGACCGAGCGACAGCAACTCATCTCTTCACTGATGACTCTCGGTGCCTTCATCAGTTCTGCCACTGCTGGTATTCCCTCAAAATGGTTCGGACGCCGCGCATGTCTAGCTGCTGCGTGCGTTACATGCTTCGTTGCAAACATTATCATGATGACCACAGAAAGTATCGGGGCTCTATATGCTGGACGCTTGATCATCGGTCTAGCCAACGGATACTTCATGACGTTTGCTCAGTTGTATTTGCAAGAGAGTAGTACAGCTGAACTGCGCGGTGTGTTCCTGACTGGCTTCAACTTCTTCGTCTCATTTGGCACGCTCATTGGAACCATTGTGGACTGGGCGACTGCCAAACGACCAGACAAGTCAGCATACTTGATTCCGTTGGGCTTGATTTACGTTTTCCCATTTATCATTCTCTGCTCCATATGGTTCGTGCCCGAGTCGCCTCGATGGCTCATTTTGCGAGGACAATTCGACGAAGGCGTCAAAGCCCTTGAGTGGCTACGACCACATGATCACGACAGCCTTGCAGAAGCCACCACAATCCAAGCTGCCATTGATCGTGAAAAGGAAACACACTCTGGTATCGGCTGGCTGGATCTCTTTAGCAATCCTGTGGATCGGCGCCGAACGACTCTCGCCGTCTGTGCTGTCTTATTACAAGCAGCGTCAGGTTCCATGTTTATCATTGGTAGGCTAACTATGGTCTCCAGCATTGTACAACGCTGACAAAACCTTCACAGCATTCAAAGCATACTTCCTCCAGATGGCCAAAGTAGCCGACCCCTTCGCCATGTCCAACGTTCTTTCCGCTATTTCTATACTCGCCTTCATCGCCAACTCCTTCATCGTCGTGCGTTTCGGCAACCGTCGCAACCTACTCATGACGGGATTATTGATCTGCGGCTTCCTCCAACTCATCATCGCGACGGTATACCACAAATATCCCAACGCCAAAGCTACTGGAAAAGTAACAGTGGGACTGACGGGCATCTACATGTTCAGCTACAACGGCATGATCAGTACTTATGCTTGGCTCTGCGGTGGCGAGCTACCCACTCAACGGCTTCGCTCACACACTTTTGGTCTCGCGGCGGCGGCCGGTTTCGCTGGCGCGTGGCTCATAACCTTCACGGCACCGTACTTCATTAATATACAAGCTCTCAACTGGGGTCCACGCTATGGCTTTATCTGGTTCCCCTCCTGTGTCATCGCAGCTACATGGGTCTTCTTCTTCTTGCCTGAAGTTAAGAACCGGACGCTCGAGGAAATCGATGAAATGTTTGAAGCGAGGCTGCCAGCTCGCAAATTCAGGACATATGTGAGTCGGGGACGCGTGGACTTGAATGAAGAAGGGAGGAAAAGTGTGGAAAAGGAGAAGGAGGTGGCGGTCTTGAGGAGTGAAGCCGTTGCAGCTGAGACGGCAGTGTCAAAGGATTGAGGGGCGATGATACATGGAGAAGTGAAGTGCAGGGCTTCGTAGAAGTCTTGCACGGGGAATAGTCTGAAGGTGTCTGACATCTGTCAAGTTTGGTTATTGAAGTGCTTGACAATGGATGAAACTTCTCTTAACTGGGTATCGTTACACTGTCGTCTTAGCGTCCACATAGCTGGTTGCGCAAAACACAACTAACAATTCTAGCTGCTCCATATATCTATGCGTACCTCGAATACATTGTACGCCCCTACACCGTAGCTGTTGAACTATCGTAGAGCCATCCGGGCCTCGAGCCTCAATCAAGTATCTTCTCGACTACCCAATTGCCACTCTTTTCCTTACATTGCACAACTCTCCGGACACCCAAACCCCAGCCTTGAGTTCCTTTCTCTCCTATCAAACTCATCTCAACTTCGCACTCTCTCCGGTTTTGTGGCATTTCGGCAATCTTGCCCTTCGGCTTGGACGCCTGTAGTAACGGTGTGTTCAGCGCGATGTTGATTATTTGTGGTCGCGTTATAGGTGTAAGCGGCTGAAGTCTTGTCTTGGGTGCCTTTGTGCCATTGATCGTCGACGCGGAGGCGCGTTGCAAGTGAGAGTATATGATATATCCAGGCATCTTGGCAGGTGGTGTCCTTGCTAGTAAGCTACTTGGATGCAGGAAAACGTACGGATCCTCTCCCCTGTCCGCTTGCGAGGGGAATAGTGTGATATAAGGCACCTCAATCGCCGTCTTGGGTTTGCGAGATAGTTCGGGTGGCACAGGAGCCAGATCTGCTCGCATGGCGATTTGGTCAATGAATCCAGCGGCACAAATTTGCGTGAGGATATTGATGCTGCGCTCTGAAGGCGCTGCAAGCTTGGGGTTGTAGGTGGAAACAGCTGTCGGGCGATGGGCGCGCACGATGTTTGTGAGTTGCTGGCGGAGCTGCGCTGCTTCGTTCATGGCTTTCAGATTGAGAAACATGTCCTCGCAGAAATGGCGAGAATCTGCTTCATACGCGTACGCGCATACAGCGTTGCTAAACTTGATGCAGTCGCTTTGTTTGGCGTTAACAGCAAGTTTGGCCTGTGCAGCGTTATAGGCCTTGCGGAGGCGAGAGCGTTCTTCGGCCTCCACATTGTCCTGCTCAGTTCGAACTGCGTCAAGATCCCTGTCAGGCTCGCGTAGACCGAGCTTGTTCTCTGGGATGATGAGTTCTGGAACGGATAGGGCCGCTACCAGAGCGATTGTTTCGGCTGCTAAGCCTTGCGCTACGCCCATTGCCACCATGCGTGCGAAACGTGGATTGAGCGGATAGAGCGACAACTCGTGACCAAGCTTCGTTACCTTACCATCAACAGAAAGAGCTCCTAGATAGGAAAGCAGGTTCTCGGCTTTTTGTAGACTTTCACGGCCCGGCGGCGTCGGGAATGGAAAGTTGACAACAGGCGCGCCCATGCTCTTGAGCTGAAGGATGACGCCCTCAAGGGGCGTCCTTGATATCTCTGGCGCAGCGTATTCGTCAAAGTCTCTTTCATACACGGCGGAGGAGTACAAACGATAGCAATGACCTGGCCCGGTACGACCTGCACGACCAGATCTCTGATTTGCACTGGCTTTGCTGATCCAACCAACCTCGAAACTCTGTACCCCAGTCATAAGATCGTACTTCTTCTCTTTTGCTCTGCCACAATCAAAGACATATCGGATGCCTGGAATAGTCAAACTTGTCTCCGCAACGTTCGTAGCAAGCACGATGAGGCGCGAGCCGTCAGGAGGTGGTTCAAAAACGCGCAATTGTTGGTTAGTGGGGAGCTGCGAGTAGAGCGGCAGTACGTGCACGTTCAAGACGGTGTCTTCTGGTTTTTCGTCCTCAATCTCGAATTCTTCGTCGTCCTCGTCGTCTAGTCCATGGATCACAGAATCCTCCGAGTCCGAACCATCGTCTTCCAGATTATGGTCTTTTGAGCCCAGCTCAATATCCTCTGTTTCCAAGGGAGTGTCCGCAGGTGACACTAGCACTTTGGCGGTCTTAGCCTCATGTCCTTGAGTTGAAGAGAATGTCTGTTTAAGACGTTTGGCAAGGTGTGCTATTTCATTTTGCCCAGTAAGGAAAACGAGCATGCCACCTTTGGGTAGCTTGCGATGGCCTCTAGACACTTTGTGGAACATCTCCTCGGCGTAATCTCGTTGAGTGCGACGAGCAAAGTGATTTGTTACAGTGTATTGTCGCCCCTCTGCCTTGATGAGGGGCGGTGGCAAACCTCGGAACAGTCGCTTGTTTTCAGTGAAATCTGATATTCGTAATGTAGCAGACATAATAATGAGCTTGAGAGGTTTGGTTTTGGCATCCTCTTTAGCCATCTGAGCTCGAAGATCAACAATTCTGCTGAGCATTCCGATCAATATATCCGTGTTCACGCTGCGTTCGTGCGCCTCATCGATGACGATGGCAGAGTACTTGGTCAGCACGAAGTCCTGCGTGATCTCTCGTAGCAGCACTCCATCTGTCATGAACTTCACCGCCGTTTTCGCGCTGGTTGTGGTGTCGAATCGGATTTGGTATGCGACTTTTGATCCATGGCTGCTAAGCTCGTCGCCAACGCGTTTTGCCATACTCACTGCCGCGACACGTCGAGGCTGAGTGACCCCAATCAAGCCTGGTGTTGGTCCGTCTTGCGCACCGTATCCGGCTTCGTATAGGAATTGTGGCACTTGGGTTGTTTTACCACTGCCTGTGGCGCCCCAAACGACTACTACATCGTTGTTGTGTATCGCCTCCATTATCTTCTGCTCTTCTGCTACAATGGGAAGTTGCAATCGTGATTCTTGTATGTCAGCAGACCTTTCTACATTGACACTGAAAGCCTTGCGTGTGGCGTCCGTTGCCGTATCCGTTCGTAATTCGGCAGGTAATGGATCCTGCTCGGGGGCTCGGGGTTTGAAATTCGCAGGCTTCGGCGGGAGTGCTTGTGACAAATTGTTCATCGGGACGAATCCGATGGCCTCATTCCGTTGCTGAGTCGCCCATGCTTTGAATGCAGATGTCTTCTCTTTCTTGGCAGTTTTACCGCTCTCGTCGGGGCTCATATCGCTGTCTTCGTCGTCGCTTGAGTCTTCTTCGTCGTCCGAATCTCCAACTTCCTCTGAGCTCGATCCTGTTGCCTCGCTCTCCCCTTCTGGCTCCTCATTAGACGCGGCCAAGCCAGCGCTAGATGATGGACTGGCTTCTACGTCGGCGATTTCGGCGCCTTGGTCGTCATCAGAGCTGAATCCTTCCCACTCAACGTCTTGCTCAATGACGACTGGCTTGTTCTTTGCTCTTCTACGCTTGCGCACTTGTATGATGGGTTTGCCCGATTCGTCCACCTCGAGTGGGCGCTTGAGTCCACCTCCGAATAGCCCCGCGGACTGTGACTTTGTGGGTACTAGCGCATGTGTAGAGGCTAATGGCTGGGTGCTTGTCGCAAGTGTGGATGCAGACAGGGACCGGTCGCTTTCAGGGAGA
>Ga0265780_10002104_pt1 | contig 27485 bp, 31 predicted proteins | sample P1T30metagenome_FD_192432 | JGI IMG/M metagenome (GOLD analysis project Ga0265780, IMG submission 192432) | Plant litter microbial communities from East Loma Ridge, Irvine, California - P1 T30 | ecosystem: Environmental > Terrestrial > Plant litter > Unclassified | place: USA: California...
CACGCTTGGATCCCTGGGATGCATTCGATAGAGGCGTAGTCTACGTCTCATGCTCTGTCGTGGTCAGCAAGTCTGCTATCTGATTAACTTCTCCTCGCTGACACAGGCATATTAGACATCCGAGAAGTTGCTAGATGCCAGCTTGAACGTTGATCCGGACAGTCGTTGCTGGAGGTTCTACAACTCAGTCATCTCCCAAACGACCGACATCGACATTTCTCGGTCTACTGGAGCACACCACGCGTTGACACGGAGACTGTCAACGTTGATTTCGGCCACCGCCAATTTCCTCTTATCCTCGAGATCAGTGACCGAGCTATGGGCACTGTACAAAGTCGCTGCGACACTTGTAGCTGAGTTCGATCAGCGACACGATAAGTCTCACCAACCAACAGGCAGGGAATCATCCAACACAACATCCGACCCTACGCATGGGAGCCCATCCGAAGCAGCGACAACCGACCTTCGAGACAGGCGTTGCTTCATATTCGCCCTGACCACCGCACTCCTCATGAACGCCGTCCTGAGCTTCCACCACCCCGACGCCACCGAGCTGGCCGTGTTCAGACGACGCCACGCCAGCAAAGTGCTCCCGCTCTCCATGAAACCCGGCCAGCTCAAACCCATTGGAGCGGGTTTCGTCGGCGTATATCTCAGTCACGTGTGGGACACGGATCCCAGGAAAACGGTTTGCGGTAGGGAGACAGGCCCGGACGCCGCGCACGATGGGATTGATCTTGTAGTTCGCCGTTCGCTCGCTTTCTCTGGCAAGCTGGAGGGTACTTTGCAGGGTATGCTGGAGCATCCGCCTGTGCGATAGCTTGCATTTGCGGAAAGACCGTATGGAGCTAGGTACCGTCGGCTGTCGAGGGCGACAAACCGACTGACTGTCAACGAGATAAGCAGGAAGATGTAGAATTTCTTAGATGAGTTTCTCTGGTCAGCGCTGTTAAGTTACGACATGCTTCCGAGATCGATTGTTAAAAATGACGAGTATGCGGACTCATCAACTGGTCTCAATGCCGTGCAGAAAAGATGACATCTAAGCAACCAATGCCATCACGACTCCCTGCCACTGTCAATGCAATATTAATCTTGATCTTCTAGCAAAAGATGCTGCTGTCACCTCGTCAAGACGGCGATGCATGTTGTCCGATGTGTGCGTCCGAAGGATTTCACAGCCGTTGTGGCGCTGTAAGTGAATCTAACCACATATGGTTAAACCCGCCGCTACCTCTTGGCTTCAGCTCTGCAAGTTGACTTCACATAAGCCGATCTGGTATGCCTGGAAACTATTCTTGTTGGACAATCAAAAGCATGTCTTCGTCAAGCAGACAGCCAGGCCCTACGATCGGCGTGTTCTCGTATCACATCAGCCCGATGGATGCTGCTTGAGTGGCCCATGAATCCATGGCCTCACAATCCTTCGGCGGGTGTGAGTGTACATCTGTACAGAGACAAAAGGTATAGAAGAGCTCAAGTGTCTCAAGAAAGTCTCTCGCTATGATACCCTCCATCGATCATCAGTCACACTGCTCTCCCACGAACAAAACTAGAAAATCAACAACTCTCCCTTCTCAAACATGCCCAGCCTCTCGTCCCTCTTCGGCCACAGCAAGCCCGAAGCACCGCCATGCCTCACATTCCACGGCCCAGACAGCAATAATCAATTCTTCGCTCTCGGCCTTAACGGCCAACAACTAGCGCACTTCAGCGTCACCAAAGACACGATCTGGCGCACGCTGGCACCGCACATGCCGCCGCAGCAGATGTGCACATTTCACCGGTCCTCGCTTTCTGGAACGACGACGCTGCAGATCCACGGGCAGCAGATCAAAGTCCGACAAAGCTGGGAAGGACTATCGTACGGCCGAGACGTCAAGACGGCTGCTGGGACGATGAAATGGAGGCCCGGCAGCGGTGGGACTGAGGAGTTCAAAGACGCGCAGGGGGTCCTTCTCGCGCGGGGGAAATTGCCAGGGACGCTGAGTAAGAAGATCCATCCCCTGGAGGTCTTCGTGCCGGGGGACGAGTTTCTGTTGGATTTGATTCTGGCGTGTTGGGTTGCGATTTTGGACTGTCAGAAGGCGGAGACGAAGGAGGCTGAATCGGCTGGGGATGTTGTGAGCGCTTTGATTGGAGGTTGAGGAAGGATTCCCTGTGAAAGTAGTGAGAGAGTATAGTACTACCCACGTCGTTCCTAACAAGTGGCCGAGAACTCATGCTCACATCAGCGGACTGAGTGCAGTTCAGAGACTGATATGCCAACGAGAGAGCTCACAACTGAACGGCACAACTCTGCGGTTAGGCTAAGGACGTTTGCTTGTATCAGCGGACTGAATGCAGCCCAGAGACTACTATACCAACGAGATAGCACAGAACAAAACAGCACATCTCTACGGTTAAACTCAGGATATCTGCTCGTATCGGCGGATGCTGTGTTTTGAATCAGGAGTAAGACCAGTGAGAGACTCGCATTCTACATGCAGCATCTCCGCGGTTGTGCTAAAAATGTGTGCTTGTTGCGGCAATGCAGCTGCCATATGCAGTGGCCTCTCCTGTGAGAGATTCAGAGCTCTGCTGGGGCACTTTCGCTGGGGCTACTGCATCTAGGGAATTCACGCCCTTTGCGGCAGGCCGCTGCTTCTGCGGTCTTTGCGCCCATCCGGACTCCACATTGTCGATGCTGGCCTGCAATTTCGCCAGCTCCCCAGCCAACGCTTGCCCATCCTCCTGCGAGAGCCCAAGACATCGATGCCGCTTGACCATCTTCGGCAGACCCAAAAGCCCACTTCCCAGCTCGGTACTTTGCCCACGCACCGCGTCGAGAATGCCACCAAGGTGAGAAAAGTCCAACATGTGCTGCTCGATATCTGCAAAGACCGCTTCATCGTTTTGTCTTGCTTCCGTCGCAAAGCCTAACCTAGTGTTTAGGAATGCCAGGTCGTCCATCATGCGGCCACTGTCCCGGTACAAACTCCCGAGCTGCGGCATGAGAACGTCGTTCAGCTTGCCGACTTCTGCGAGCAGTCTTGACGCTGGAATCGACGGAGTGGACCACCTGCCAACCAGCGGCAGGTCGTAGAACCAGTGTTCGAAGAAAAGACAACGCCGAGCCCCAGCCCTTTGAGCGCCGTCGATCGTTGCGAAGATCATCCTGACAACCTCGCGATACTCGTACTTCGCGAAGACGATGACATTGCCGAGATCAGATTGCACGAAGCGACCGTATCTGATGGCAGACATTATCATACTCGTGTGGATAAGCTGGTTCGTATCGTGATTGCTGTAGAATTTTGATGTGGTGGTCACTCGCAGTAACGAGTTATCAATACGGCTCTTCGCTTCGGGGAAGACGGAGATCTCGTGGAGCGAGGCTATTAATCCCTCGAGTGCATCTCCGACAGCCTGGCCTTGTTGGATGATTGCAAGAGCCTCGTTCAAGTCGGTGGGAGTCGGGGACGCGTGGTCGGGCAGGGCTCTATGGGTTGCGAGCGGCGTCTTGCATACGTCGACGTCGATAAATCGACTAAGCGCATCGCTTGCGTCTCCAATAACTGTTTGCTCGCAGAATCGAGGCAGCCAGGTTTCGTCGGCCAGAGTAGCAAAGCTCACGAAGGCTGTGCATGCCAAAATCACAACGAGCAAGAACTGGAAAACACCGAGCAGGAGTGTTTTGAATGTCGAACGTTTACGTTTCTCCGCGCGGATATGTTCACGAGTGTTTAGTCGCGGCAGTGCTGAACGGGATCGCCTTCTGGTCGCGCCGAGCCTTTTGCGCATTTGTGTCGAGTCCAATCGTTTGGTTGGTATTCTCGGAGGCTGGTGCAGTCGGGGGAACAGCAATGGCCTGCGAGGTTGTAAGCAGTGACAGCTGGATACCTTACCAGGGTGTTACATCGCTTTGTAATGACATTTCCATTGTCAAAGTAGCTCATCGAACAACAGGATTCTGGCGAATTTCACCGGAAGCGGACGAAAGACAAAGAAAAACTGTTGAATTTGACGCCACGACTCTCACATTCTGGGTGCTCGATATGATGTATGAGTGTCGATGCTGCAGTGCAAACAATCCGGTCCATCTTAAACACCTCCCTCGTGTCGTATGAGCTAGTCTAACTCATCGACTTCCATTTTTCCCTCGCCTCCCCCGAGCTAGACAGCATTCTCGCACCCTCCAAACGAAAGTCTTCATCGTCCTTTTTGCGCGAAGCAAAGCCATCTGGAGGTCTCCACCAGCTCCCTCAGATGCGAGAAGCGACGTTACAGCCTGAGACTCTGGTGACTCATTTTGTCGATCGTGCCAGCGAGACGTGAAAAGTCCAAGTCGAGTCGTTGGATCTCCTCCAGATTCAGTGGCTCGCAGCCATTCAATCCCTTCTTCGCGCCACGAAGAACCTTTCTTGCCCCTTCGAGATCGCCTGGAATATTGCCGTGCAACTTGCGGATGCTTTGGCGCAGAGCCGCGAATTTCGGATCGAGAACGTCGGTTGACCTTGTCAGCTCGGACAGCAACGATGTTTTCAGGGACGATTGAGAGGTCGACGTGCTGCAGGCGACGCCAATCGTGACGGGGATCATCTCGCTCACCTGGCCGAACTCTGCGACCGTGATGTTGATGGTCGAGTGCAAGTCATTCTTGGCCAAATCGTGCGTGTCGAAAAGCCGACTCATGATCCGCTGATTTTGTGTCGCGATCTCAACATCGAGGTCACTGTTGGAAGGATCTTTCCATCGGCAAGTTAGACGTGGCGCAAGATCGTGGATGTGCTCGATCGTCACCGAGTGTTGGGCGATGTCGTGGTTCGAGCCGATCGAAATTATGGACTTGTCCTATCGCCGGCCTCGCAGTATGACTTCGATGGCGAAAGTATCACCACCGGGCTGTGGAGTGTCGACTCCGTATGTCGCATCGCAATAATTCACATGGACGTGCTTCTGACTGCTGCTAGGTCGCAGACTTGGAACGTTGAGAACCAGAAAGCAAAGTACCAGACGCTCAGAAAGCTGAAGCTCGAATGCCACAGCCAGCGGAGACTGATGTTGATGGCCAAGTGCAAGTCCTGCAAATTCAACTTCCACATGTACCCTCGCACCAAGCTTGCAAGCTTCCCAGTCTTCCAGGCGCGAAGAAGATGAATAAAGACCTGGGATTGACGCAACCACGACTCTCAAGAGTCCGGCGCCGAAACTTTCCAAAGTACATGACCTGAACCGGAAAATCCGTACTGTTCGGACAGTGGGTGACGCAGAATATCCTTAGAGTCGGGCTCTCGAACCAAGGAGTCAGGCATTCCGAACGGGAAACCCAGCACATCCTCCATGCGGTGTGGTCGGTTCTGCTTCACCGAATCCCATGTTTCCCCAACCGGCTTAGAGTTGATCAGTAGCATAACGCACTCTTGCCCATTTTCCCCGTTCCCCCCTCGCGAAAAGCCAAGGCATCTGCAACGCTCCATCAATTCCCGGAAATTCATAAAGCGAATCTCCAACCGAAGGCTTTGCTTGTCCAGTTCGTCGATCGACGCAGCAAGACGAGACAAGTCAGAGCTATACTGTTCGATCTCACTTTCCAGCCCCTTTGGCAATTCCTTCAGCAAAGCCTCCAACCCTTCCGACCGGTTCTCCAGGTCGCGGTGCAGATCGCAACTGCTTCTGTACAAGGCCGCAAGCTCCGGGTAGAGAGCGGTAGTAGACTTCCTCAGAGCAGCAAGCAACGATGAACCTGGGGAGGATTGGGAGAACCATCGACCCAACAGGGTCTGGTAGAGCCGGTTGCCGCGTGACACTCTTTCTGCAGTCCGCCTCCTCGCAGCTTCTCTGACCATTTCATGAATCGTTTCGAGGACTCCGTCATACTCCACGACCGCGAGATCATTAACCGAGCGCAGGTCTCTCTTGATGTCGCGAAAACTTCTCCCTATGCTCTCAAGCACAAGTGCAGCACGATGAGGCCAGTATTCCCCGCGAATCTCAGTGGGCCTTGCCCGTGTATCGAGAAGGAAAGCAAGTTCCTGGAGACGCTCGACCATCTGCGAGTGTTGGTTGACGACGTGGTACGAGTCAATCATGTCGCTAACGACTTGCCCTATCGCTTCACCGTGCTGGCAGACATCGCGAGCAGGGAACTCTGAAGAAGGCTGCAAATCGGTGTTCACGCGTCTTGCAGTGCAGAAATCCACTTGAGTGTATCCGCTAAGCATGCAACTCGTTGCTCTAACTGCTGCGAAGTCGCAAGCTTGGGTTGCTAAGATACCGCCCGTTAACAGCAAGAACCCAATCATAATTGTGCTCATCAGCGCAGTGCAGTAGAGGAAGAGTTTCCGGACATTCTGCCATCTCGTGTACAGGTACGTGTCCGGACCTCGTTCCCGCGCGAGCGTTGTCTTGGAAGTGTCCTGGCAAATCGGCTCACGGGCGTTGCTTGAGCTTCGCGGGGATCTTGAGCGAGACCGTCTTCTTGCCAGATGTGGCCTTCTACGAATGTCTGTCATCTTCCGACTGATGTATCCGAGGGGCGTAGTCGAAGATCCGTTTGGTTCTGCAGACGAAAAGTGGCAAGTGGGAGCTGGGACGCCAGATGTCAGGTCTCATAGCTACAGGCAGTGGAATTGGTGTCCCCGGAAGATAAGATCAGAAGCTCGGTTGAGCTGTAATGTGAACGACGATCAGAATGTCAGATACTGATGGTCTGACTATATATTCGTCTCAGGCAATAGTCCGGCTAAGACCACGTACACCTCGAGGGATCACTCGCCAATCATTGGCGATATGTCCAGCGCTCATTTATGGCAGCCATCAAATTGTTGATAGCTTATCATGATCTTGTACCTACTCCGTGTCAACCGGTGGTTTGGATCTTACGTTTGGCAAAGCTTGACATACCGCTGGGAGCCTATTGGACAAGAAGCTTCTTTGCAAGAGCGTGGTAATCAGCTATATTTTACCTCTGGCTCGAGGTCACAGCTTGGCTGAAGGGGATGGGAGATGAAGGAAAGTCTCGGCCGACAGATATAGCTCCAAGCTCTGCTGTCAAGAGTGACAGGCAAAGGTTGGAGGTCCAAGAGGGTCGACCTTCAAGCCATAAAGCACGGCATACGAAGAAGCCTAGGTATACACCCAGGAAGCAGATCGTCATAAAAGCAAGCGTAGTAGAGTGTAACTTAATTCATTCTGTTGCTTCCGCGAAAGCAAATGCTAAATTGTATCCTGAAGCTCGTCCATTCAAGCAAGGCTTTTCCAGCCTCGCTGCCGAGCCGCAACATAAACTGATAAACGGGTCATAACATAAAAAGTAGCATGATCATTCACACAAACTAGCCCATCTAAAGCTCGTCGTGAGAGTCAGTGGGCTCGTCCTCGTTAAGAGTGGCCTCCTTGACGACCTCGGCAGCCTCCTTGATCTTGTCCTTGATGCCAGAAGCGGCAGCGGCCTGCTGGGGCATGCCGTCGGTCTCAACCTCGGCGTTGGCCTCCTCGGCGGCGGCGACCTTGTGGCTGCCGTTGTCGCGGACGAACTCGGCAAGAGCCTCGACGGTGCGGGCGCCGCTGTACTCGATGGGCTCGTCCTTGGAGCCGGACTTGAACAGCTTGATGGTGGGGAAGCCAGAGATGTCATCAGGAACGTCGTTGGCGGTAGCGTCAATCTTGGCGATGGTGACCTTGTCGGCGAAGGCGGCGTACTTCTCGGCCAGCTCGTCGTACTTGGGGGCAAGGGCCTTGCAGTGTCCGCACCAGGGTGCGTAGAACTCAACAAGAACGTCCTTCTCGTTGTCGATGACGAGGTCTTGGTAGCTCTTGGCGACAATGACAGTGGCACCAGCCTCCTGCTTCTCGGGAATGGGCTCGCTCTTGATGCTGGGCTCGACCTTGCCGGCGACGAAGTCGTCAACGAAAGAGCCGATAGCCTTCTTGCTGATGTCCTTGGCGGCGCCCTGCTTGGTGTAGGGGAACTTCTGGTTCTTGGCGATGTCCTGGATGGCGAATGCGGGCCAGGTGCCGACCTCGAGGTTCAAGTTGCTGGCGTGCTGGCCGAAGGCGGCAGCGTCGATGGTAGCGAAGTTGACCTTTCCGCGGTGCTGCTCGGCGACAGACTTGAGGTCGGCGGCGAGAGTCTCACGCTCCTCAGGGGTCTCGGCGAAGATGTAGGCAAGGGGAAGACCGGACTGTGAAAATCGTTAGTCGGTGTCGAGAATGAACGTTTGAATGACCAAGTCAATACTTACAGCCATGTAGCCGGCGTAGGTCTCAGGGCCGACCTCACCGATCAAGGGAGTGGAAGCGGTCTTGGCGAACTCGGAGATGGCCTCGGAGGTGAAGCCATCCTCGAAGGTGCTCTTGCCCTCGTCGAACTGCTTGTAGAGGACAATGGCGGGTTGCTTGACACCCTCGGCCTTGGCCAGAGTCTCGTCGGAAGTGGCGCCAAAGAGGAAAGAGTCCCTGAGCTCCTCAGCGACGGTGTTGAAGGTAGCGTTGCTCGACTTGTCGTCGGCGGCGAAGTAGCCAACGAGGACGACCTTGTCGGCGGTCTTGAACTCCTCGAGCGAGTCGCCACTCTCGAGCAGCGAAACAGGAGGGAGAGACTGCTTCGTCATGTATGAGACGATCGCAGCGGCCTTGCGGGGACCTTGGTAGGGCTGGACGTTGTCGACGCCACGGAAAAGCTTGAGAGTCGGGTATCCCTCCACGCCGTAGCTCTGGCACAGCTCCTGCTGCTCGGTGCAGTCGATCTTTGCGAGCGCAATGTCCTTGTCTTTAAGCTCAGTAGCGGCCTCCTCGTACTCGGGGGCGAGGGCCTTGCAGTGGCCGCACCAGGGTGCGAAGACTATGGCAAAAGTTAGCATTGTCGTTGAGAAGCTTGATTGGGTTATCGGGACGACGTACACTCAGCCAGAACGAGGTCGTTCTCCTTGACGAAACCATCGAAGGTGTCCTTTGTGAGATCGTGAACGTCGCTGGCAGCAGCCAGGGCTGCAAGAGCAGCGATACCGAATGAATACTTCATTGTGAATGTGGTGAGGATCCTGCTGGGTACGCGGGTGCCTCTGATGAAGTGGAATGTTGCTGTGAGGGAGGATGGATGGATGGTAGCAGCAAAGGACAGCGAAGTCTTTGGTTGATGATAAAGCGAGGGGAGTTACGATTCAGGGTCCAAGGACAGGTGGTAACTTTTACTCTCACAAGCAAGAGCAACGGGCAACAACCCCTTGTCTCGCATTGATCGCCTATGATTCCACATTAATTCTTCCTTTAACCTCTTCCTGTCGCGGAATCCCCATTATCAGCCCCTGCTATAAGGGGACACGGAGTATTGCCGTCCGTCGCCTGTCACTTAGCTTCCTTGTAACTACCAAGCTTGTAGAGCCATGGAACCGACTGCGCGCTTAGGTAAAGAGAGACAATTGTCCTCTGATCGACAGGGCATATGAGAATCTGGTAATAATGCATATGGACGAACGATAATAATGCACCTGTACAGGCACATTGTTGATCGTTGCGTGCTACAAGGCATCTATGACAACTCTCTAACTATTCCATTCACTGACTCCAACATACCAACACGAGCTTACAACAACCAACACGGGGCTTGAAGTCTGTGCGGCGGTGACCTAGTTGTGACCACATTTCGACACATTGATACCATTCCATGAAGATGCCACGTTCTCATCTCCCTTCTTCCTCAACGACATGGTGTGTCAATCGGCTAACACGCTTGCGAACAATGGCCTAGGTATAACAACCAACACAAGCCCAACGTCTGCGCGGTGAGGATTCGACGGTCTTGTTTGCGTGCATACGCCAGCCATGTGCATACTTGAAGAAGCCACGTTGACTTTGATCGAGTGTCACAATGGCGTATGATGAGTCGAGTCGCTTGATTCATACATACGCCGCATCTCACAAGATTGGAAATTTTCAAGAGAGACGTCGTCTCTATGGAATGGCACAGTTAGGTCGATTCGGTCACCTAAAGAGGTACCTCCTCCTACAATTTATGACTGAGAGAAGTTTGTCGACGGATGCATCAACGCAATCGACCGGAGTCCTTGAGGTAGGTAGGAGTACAACAAAGAGGTGTGCTGTCTCGCTGTTTCTACTCCCCTGGAAGCTGCTTGTGTCAAACGCCTTGTGAAAACATATGGCAAGATCATATACCACACCCACCCTATCTCAAGGACTACAACTTCCACCCCCTCCGCCTCGCAATCCCCACCTCCTGCCTCACCGCCAAATCCGCAATGATCTCCTCGCTCCCCCCACCCACAACCATCATCCTCAAATCCCTCGAAATCTGCTCCACCACATTCCCCTTCTGATACCCGCGCCCTCCAAAAACCTGCTGAGCCTCCCTGCAAGCCTCCTCCAACATCCTACCCCCTTGCACCTTCGCCAGCGCAATCCTCCCCGCAACCTCCGCATCCTGCCACCCTTTCGGAGACACCTGCACGGCGTACGCAATGCTCTCCAGCCAAGCCCAGTGGGCCTCGATCTGGCGGGCCAGAGTTGCGAATTTCGCCGCGATGACTTGGTTGGCGATCAAAGGCTTGCCGAACGTCTCGCGCGTGCACGCGTACTCGAGTGCGGAAGACAGGCAGGTGCGCGAGTGGCGGTTGCAGCCCACGGCCATGATGTAGCGCTCGCGGTTGAAGTTGGTCATGATGATCTTGAAACCTGCACCTTCAGGCCCCAGGCGGTTGGATACGGGGACGCGAACGTCTTCGAGGTCGACCATCGAAGCTCCGCCAGCGGATTGGCCGCTGTTGGCGATGCGCGTTACGGTCACGCCGGGCGAGGACATGGGAATTACTAGAACAGAGAGGCCAGGCGCTCCTGGGCCGCCGGTGCGGACTGCAGTCGTCATGTGCGAGGCCCAGGGGGCGCCGGTGATCCATTTCTTCGAGCCATTGACCGTGTAGTGCGAGCCATCCGGGGACAGGGTAGCGGTGGTGCGAATGTTTGCAACATCAGAGCCGCCGGAAGGCTCGGTGATCCCCAGACAAAAACTCGTGGAGAAATCGAACAGGCCGGGAAGCCAAGCTGCTTTCTGCTCTTCGGTGCCGTAGTGGATTACCGGCGGGATGCCGATGACCGAAGCGCCTCCCAAGCCTGTCGTGACGCCTCCCTCAACCCTGCTGGTTTCATCCGTTGAAACGAGTAAGTGAAAGACGTCGAGTTCGTCGATGGGGATTCCTGCGGGTCCGGGGGGAATGTGCTTGGGTCTGTACTTCGCTGGCACGTCGGCGAAAGAGAAGCCGGATTTGGCCCATTTGAGCTGTTCTTCGCGTGGGGTTTCGCCTTTAGCTTCCCATTCGAGAGAATCGGGGAGGATGTGTTCGTCGATGTATGAGCGGAGGGCGTCGCGGAGTTTGATGTGCGAGGCGTTGTAGTATGGGGATGGTATGCCGTGAGACCAGCCTGGTTCGGCCCAGGGAGCGAGTTTGCCGAATGAAGGCGTGGGAGTCTGTGGCATCGTGCTCTTGTTCTACACTGGCGCTGCGGAATCGATCAGCGTTATCTAGATGCCTTTAGTATCTCATGCAATGTGTTGTTGTATCTAGGTGATTGACTTGGTCTGGCGATGTGAAGTAGACGAGGTACGAGATGCCTCGGTTCGTTTGGTATCTCCATGTCGATCACTTGGGCTGGGGGAAATAAGATGCAGGAACTTCCATCCCGTCCGTTGCCATCTAGCAAAAACCAAGTTGCCTGGAGACCAGGACTCGAAGCGTTGACGTACTGCTGAAGTAATGGATGGCATCAAAAAGATGGTCAAATCCAGCGGGAAACGCGTTCCTTTTAGCATAGACCGCAAAATGTATCGTTAAGAGGGGCCCGGTCGCCACCGCTCTATAAATTTAAAGTATCATACATACAAGCTTGATCTCACACCTCCATCTCCCGGGTGATTGTTTCCAGGAGGCTGAGAGTAGTATTGCGCCCGTCTCCCATGCCGCGAAAAATGTGAAATGTGCCGGGCGGATCAAAGGTGTATCCTCGCCCGCCACTGGGATGTGCGCTGCAGTCAAACTGGTGCCACCGTAGCATATCCCATGCCAACACGCTCAAAACTCCTTTGTCCATTTCCAAATGTTGTATCCCGGATGGCAGCCGCTCGGGACAAGCGTACAGGCGCATTGGCCGTTGTCAGGCGATTTTCGCACCTAACGCCGGTGCGAGACCGACACTCAGTGTCCTAGGCGAGCCCTTATTTCCCGTCTGTTTCGCTCCAGCTTTTCCTTCAGTCTGGTCGTCCGGCCAGTCTGATCAGGGCGCAGCAGCAAGACCAAAATCCCGCTATGCATAGCGTGTTCACTTTTCCTCCTCAATGCGGATGAAGTAGGCCTTTGCGACCTCGTACGCCGACCAACAAATGGCCGTGCTGGGTGCAGCAGTCAAAACTCTGGCGTTCATGCCGCGGAAGAAACCTTTGCTACCCTCCCTCCTGTAGATGATGCCTGCGGCATTGAAAAGTCCTCTAGCATTGCGAATCTCCATGTCAGAGTTGGTGCCCCGAGTCTGGAGCAGCGTCTTCACAACGTCCAGAGGTGTGGTGGCAGCTGCGGCGACTCCACCAGCGAGACCACCGGCGGTACAGTGAGTGAGAGGGTCGTATCCGGGTCGTCGGCGGCTTTGCATGGCCTTGGTGAGAGACTCGTATGCGGCGAATTGCAATGCTGTGAAAGGCACGGTCATGGCAAGAGTCGTAGGGTAAGAAGCGTAGAAGGCGCGGATGCCCTCAGTGCGGTATACAGTCTTCGCACACTCCCTGATGTTGCGGAAAGTCGAGCCGTGGATCTGCATGCGCTGCTTGATCACGTCGAACGGGTTCATGAAAGCATCGCTGGCGATAGTGGCGCAAGCACCGCTTGTTGCTATTGTTTTGTGTCAGCGCTTGTCAGACGATGGGAGGCTCAAGGGAAAAAGAAGACATACCTGCTGCGACGGGGTGGTGGCCTGCGGCATTACCGCCCATGGCTTGCTTCACAACCTCGTAGGTAGCGAAATACACTGCGTGTGCCGGTCCTTTGATACTGTCAGATTTGTGTGCAACCATTCTTCCTTTCAATAATCTCACCTGCACCAAGCACCACACTTGACACACCCCTCCACAATGACATGTATCCTTCCGCTCTTGAGATGGTCGAAATGGCATTGCCGATACCGGTGTAAATGGCTGCGGGTGTAGGGTTCACGACTTGCATGCGAGTCTGTCGAGAGAAAGTCAGTACTCCGCGCTGATCTGAGCGCAGTGAAAGATGCCAGCCGTACCTTGAGCAGATCGATTGGGTACATCACCGAGTGTTCCTTTTTGCGCATTAGTCTCTCGTCTCTATCCTTTCAAGGCGTTTGTATGAACATACGGCAATACCGGCAAACGCGCCGGCCGCCATGTTGGCCGCAAGAGAGAAGTTGGGAGGGAGCCCCTCATAGCTGTGAAAGAATCTCGTCAGCGCCTCTTGCGCGCAAGACGAGTCTGGGGCATTGCCATCGCATACTCGTATTCATCGTCCTCAACCAGGCCCTTGTCGTGCACGGTAGCCATTTGGTGTGGCTCTGCCACAGCTTGTTCGATCTTGCTGGCGGCAGACATCCAGTGAATCCGGAGTTGGCGGAGAGGGACGCTGGCGGATAGCTCGACTGTGCCAGGGAGAAGATTTCACGCTTGGACACTGGCGGTGTTGGCGGTGACGGGTCGCGTTCGCGTGATGAAAGAGCTGATGTTGCCGTCGGTCCCAGAATAGCGATGTAAGGGTGTAATCGACAGCAGATGGTGGAAGACGGCAGTAATGATGCCCGGAGGTCTGCTGCGGCCAATGGGCCCTAGTTGGACGGTTTACTTTCGTGTTGGAAGCTCGGGCCAGAGCCAGGAAATACTATACCTTGTTATCAGATGCGCTTGGACGACCGCGGCCGTACTGTCGGGAGCGAGCTGTTTGATTGAGGGGGTGATGATGATGATAGCGAGAGAGATGTATATTGATCCAAGCGAAGCGGGATCACTTATTGTACAGTGGTCGGCTGGACAAAGAAAGATGCTTTCCACTTCCAAATAACAGCGTTTGTTCTCCTCTCCTACAAACCTTCGGCTTCAGCAGTGACGCTTGCTTTGGTTTGGTTTGCAGACGGCATCCCCGATACCGCCGTGCCGAGCCTCGGAGATGAATTATCCTTGACAGTGCACATCACCTCGCTGTCCTTTGCCTTTCTGGACGGCGCGCGAGCTGAAGCATCCGTTCCATCCTTCCACTACTACAGTTGTCAAAATGAGGATGCTCGCCTGCAGGTATGCCTGTTGTACAATTATTGTTACACCTATATACTAGTACATGTGATTGCGTATTCATCAACCCGTTCAACAATCGCAGCGACCATGCCATCTAGGGAATGCAACCACATCCCTCAGGTTCGCCACACCAGAAAGATAACACAGCAGACGATCGAAGCCCAGGCCGAAACCGCCATGAGGCACACTCCCGTATTTGCGCAAGTCTTGATACCAATCCAAATTCGCAACACCTTTCGCCTGCATCGCGTCCATCAGCTCTTTCGACCGATGCTCACGCATGGAACCGCCAACTAGTTCGCACAAGTCGGGCACTAGTAGGTCAAAGCAAGCAACTGTGTCGCTCCCGCTGGCAGATGGCGCCATGTAGAACGGCTTCTGCTCAGCCGGGTAATCAATGACAAAGACTGGCGAGCCATTTCCTACAGTGCTTGCGATGTAGCGCTCATGCTCCGCTGCGAGGCCATCTTTGTGAGACGGTGGGAATTCAAACTTGACTTCTCCTTCTTTCTGTGCGCTTACTAGCAACTTCACTGCGCTGTCATAAGTGATGCGCGGCCAGTAGGATGCCCGCAGGCCTTTCCAGCGTTGGTCGAGAGCCGCCGAGTCAACATGTGTGTCGCCGTCGTCTGGCGATGCGACTCCTCTGGCCTGTAGCAGTTCCTGGTATAGCTTTGAATCAAGCGTGTCTGTTGCAACAAACCGCAACATGTTCTCGATCAAGTCCATGACTTGGTTGGCATCGTCCACAAAGCATTGCTCTGCCTCGAGCATGTAGAACTCTGAGAGGTGACGGGGCGTGTCGCTCTTCTCGGCTCGAAATGTTGGCGAAAGTGTCCACACCTTGTCGACAGCTTGTGCAAGCGCTTCGAGGTGCAGCTGGGCAGATACTGTGAGATACTTGGGCTCGCGGAAGAAGTGCTCCACCTTTGCCTCGCTTTCAGGTTTGGTCCTTTGCTCGGATTCCTTCGAGGCGTTCGAAGAGACTGTGAATACTTCTCCAGCTCCCTCGCAGTCCGACGAAGTGATGATAGGCGTATGCGTCTGGACGAAGCCTTCATCGCTGAAGAACCGTGTCAAGCTGGCGATGACCCGCGATCTCAGACGAAGCAGAAGCGCGTTGTTTGGAATGCGAGGCCTGAGGTGAGGCACCGTCCGAAGGTAGTCGGCCGTTTGATATTTGGGCTGTACTGGGTTGTTTTCGGCGTCGTTTTCTCCCAAGACAGACACGCTTGACACTTGCAGCTCGTGGCTCTGCTTGCTGCCATGAGACTTGACCCAGGCACCTTGGAGTCTTACTGCAGTACCAGTAGACAGCCTTTCATAGTTTAGTACATGTTCTCGCGGGTCAATCTTTGTTGATTTCCTTACTGCTCGACCTGCTCAGGCTTCAAAACGGCCTGTAATGAGTCCAGAGTGGACCCGTCTCCAAGTGCAGCAAAGGCGATCTTCTTCTGTTTCCTCACAGAACGAATCCATCCTTTGACCTCTGCCTTCTCGATTGGCTCATCTCGGCTGAGGATTGTGGCTATACTGCTTCCCCTTGGACTGCCGCGTGTCGCGCTGGTGAGGTGTCTCCCACCGTGTCTAAGGAACTGCGCATTGCCTCGTGCCGACCGCCATGCCCTCATCCCTGCCAACTGATGGACGTAGTGCTTGATGTCGCACGTGAGGTCGGTCCCAGAAATCGGATGGCTTCGTGATTCGTGGTTTGAGTCGTCTGATAATAATGTGGCGGTGCGCGCAGTACGTCACGCTTCGAAACTGCGGCTCACCATCGAGGGCCCGCAACTGTACCAACGATCCGGCCTACAACAACAACCTTGTTCACTGCCACAGCACTCTCTTTCTCTCCGTTGCAAGAGGACATGGTTGCGCACGCTACACATATCCCGCCAACATGAATCTGCGAAAGGCGCCGGCGTCGTCCATGCAAAAGACGTACGACGAATGCTATCTGACATGCTCCACTGCGATCTATTTTGAGGGCCAGGTGCGTTGGACGCAATCAGTGCAGCCTGAGAGTGATCGCTGACAGGCTATGAACAATAGAATAACGAAGCTCAAGCCCTCCGGTCCTGGCGTGAGGCCCTCGACCAGATCTACTACCACAATGCCTATCGCGTGCCTTCCAGCTATGTCGCCAGGTCCGAGACTGAGAAGGCGCTACAGGACTCCCTCCGAAGCATGGAATTGCAATGTAAAGAGCGCGTGGATTTGCTGGAAGCCCTGAAGAAGAGTAGGGACGATGCAGCAGACGAAAGCAAGGCGGCTGGACCACCCGAATTACCTTCTAGACTCCGCAAAGAGTCGCCCGCTGGAACACCAAAGGCGACTACAGACAGACCGACCTGGTTAGGAGGTGACACCGTTGCTCCTGCGAACTACTCGGACATTCCTCGACCTTCGCCGCCGGTGTCGCGTGCACCACTGCCGTCTCCGAGACCAAGCTATCTTAGCAAGAAGGGATCCGGCGATGACATGCCCCGGACGAACAGCCCGCAGACCAACTCAGGATCAGGTCTTGTCCCGCCGAATTCACAGCCGAGAAGAGGGTCTAGGACGCCCAGCCCGGAGAAACGAGGCGGCATGTTGAAGACACTGCGGAAAGAGGGCAAGGAGCGCAAGGGCTCTTCTTCGGGAAAGATGGCTACGACACTGCGTCAAAAGGCGCCGACAGCCGCAGCTTCTGCGGCCTCGCAGGTCTGGGCAGGTCAACGACCAGTCATGGGAAGCAGCATGGGGAGTTCTGAACAGTCACAAACCACAGCTCAGGGCACCAACACCACCTGGGATCCGTATACACGTTCGCTAGTCGAGACGCCGCCTGTGAGACGCTCTGTGGACCTCCCGGACAGAAGGTCATCGGATAACACGTTCGCCAAACCACCGAGCCCCCGAGGCTACCTGAAAACGAGACACAGCAATACCTCGCTAGAAGAGTCGCATCGATCGAGGCCCACACGGCCGCCATTACCGTACCCCGATTATCCTCCTCGGGCTAATTCATACGCCAAAGACTGCTTCTCCCGCAGTGATGAGTCGTTTGAACGAGCCAAGAAGCCCCCAGTCCCGCCACCTCACCAGTCGCCCATGTCACCTCCACCACCTAGGGGTAATACGACAGCCGAGAGAACAACCTCAGCACCACAAACGATGGCACAGGCTGGCCTTGCACAACCTATGACATACATGCGAGAATTTCCAAACCACCCTCCGGTGAATTCTCGAAAGGCGCCAGAGATTGCAATACAACAAGCGGCAAATCTTGCGGTCACCGAGAATTCGGCCGGGTTTAGGCGTACTAAACCAGTGCCTCCGATTTCACGGAAAGCGGTTGGTCGAGCGGCTGGCGTTGTTAATGCCACCGCACAGCGACAAAGGCTCGATAGTGTGGCCGCGAAACTCGAAGACAGAAAGGATGCAGACCCAAATAGCCCTTTGGACAACGAACCACGTGGATCCAGGCCGACAGCAAGAAGAGCCGCTCCATCAAAAATCACAGCACAGAATATTCCTACAAAGACTATCACTCCACCCGCGAGCGATGGGTCCCATGAATCGGACGATGCAGGAGACGTCTCTTCCACCGCGTTACCAACCGACAAGGTGGCATGGGACAAGCGTGTCAAGCACATCATGAAAAACCTTCCCAAAGGCGTCGACGAAGCAGCCGCAAAACAGATCTTCAACGAAATCGTCATCAAGGGCGACGAAGTTCACTGGGACGATGTTGCTGGGCTGGAGATCGCAAAGAGTGCGCTCAAAGAGACTGTCGTATATCCATTCCTGCGACCGGATCTCTTCATGGGCCTCCGAGAGCCTGCGCGTGGTATGCTGCTGTTCGGACCACCCGGTACCGGCAAGACGATGTTGGCTCGTGCTGTTGCGACGGAGAGTAAGAGCATTTTCTTTGCGATTTCGGCTAGTAGCTTGACCAGCAAGTTCCTCGGTGAGAGTGAAAAGCTCGTCCGCGCGCTCTTCTCTATTGCCAAAGAGCTCGCACCCAGCATTATTTTCGTCGACGAGATCGATTCCCTGCTCGGTGCCCGTGGAGGCGGCTCCGAGCACGAGGCTACAAGGCGAATCAAGACTGAGTTCCTGATTCAATGGTCAGACTTGCAGAAAGCAGCCGCGGGTCGCGAGGAGAAGAACAAGGAAAAAGGCGATGCGAGTCGCGTCCTGGTTCTCGCGGCTACCAACTTACCATGGGCGATCGATGAGGCCGCTCGCCGTCGATTCGTCCGCAGGCAGTACATCCCACTACCGGAAGACTGGGTCCGCACGCTGCAGTTGAGGAATTTGCTAGCCGCGCAGAAACACAACATTCACGACGCCGAGCTCGCCGAACTCGTGCACTATACCGATGGTGAGTTTTGTCCGGCATAAGACATGCAATGTAATCAAATTGACCGCTAACCCATTATCTTGCAGGCTTCTCCGGCTCCGACATCACCGCCCTCGCCAAAGACGCCGCCATGGGTCCCTTGCGCTCTCTCGGCGAGAAATTGCTGCACATGTCGCCCGAAGACATCCGGCCCATTGGTATCGAGGACTTCCGTGCCAGTTTGACCAATATCCGACCTAGTGTGAGTAAGCAGGGACTCAAGGAGTTTGAGGACTGGGCTAGGGAGTTTGGAGAGAGAGGTGGTTAGCTTTTATTCTTTTGGTTTCCTGATCTGCTCAACGTTTTCGTGTCTCGGTCTGGAGTATCTACACGGCGGATGGAAAAATAGGGCGTGGACGTTCGATTCACGGACAGGTTCGATTGGTCTCGGTTTCGGTTGGAGCATGGCTACAGGAGACGGAAGGACGGCTGTTCGGGTTCACAGGCACGGTGGGACAGGCAACCAACCTTCTGGTTACGGAGAAAAGGGTATGAGTGGGAAAATTGGAGTATGGACTGATGTGAGCGTCCGTAAGGCTAGATTCAGGACCAGACTTCCCAGAGTTCCTTTGCGCTGATTCGCGTTTTAATTCGGTGTATGTTTGTTTAGTTCGAATCAAATCTTATCTGCAACATTTGTGAGTGTTCTACTGGTTCTCACGGCGCTCTGTGGTTCCGTTCCAATTTCGCGATTGAATCGCCGACCTTGCCCGGCATTTTTTCGTTCTTGTCCATTGTCCGCTTCCCTCGTGGGCTTTAACTTCGACTTCGATCGATTGATCACACAACATTATCGATTGCATTCGACAATGTGGGATTCGTGTGTTCTGTCTCGTTAGCCGATGAACAGCATTCTGTACTGCCTGCATCCAACCCCCTCACGCCGATATCAACATAAAAAAAAATACATTGCGCCAGAGCCAACAAAAACCAAGACGCAAAAAAAAAAAGCAAATAGGACGGGCTAAAGAACCCGTCCATCTAATCTACCCTCCACCAACCAACTTCTCAACCTCCTCCCCAACCTCCTTCGGATCCGTAAAAGTATGCCAGATCCCCTTCTCCACCCCCTCGAAAGCCTTCGCAAACCTCTCCTCCCCATTCTTCGCCCCCTCATCCATGCCCGCAATCCCCGTGACCTTGCGGATGAAAATCGCCCCGACCCAGCCGGGGAACTTCCTAGCACACTCGCCGTAAGCTTCTGGGTCAGATTGCGTCGAATCCCCAATAAGGATGACCTTTTTCTTCGGCAGCCAGGAGTGGATCTTGGCGATGCGGGCGGATTTGTACTCCTGGGTGCCCTGGCTAAGGGAAGAGATGAGGCCGCCGAGATTCTGCCAGGAGGCGTCGCGCAAGATGAGGGGGCCGGGGGGGAAGTGGGTTGCTCTGAAGTCGCGCAGGAAGGGGTAGAGGTTGTAGGGGCTTGCGGAGAGGTAGAGGAAGGGAGGGTTTTGGAGGGTTTTCTGCAGGGCGGAGTAGAGCTCGGGCATGCCTTGGACGGGCAGCGGTTCTTCGACGCAGAAGGTGTTGTGCAGGATGCCGAGTGGGGAGGTGGTTTGGGTTATTTTGATCGTGTCGTCGATGTCGCTTATGATTGCCCAGCCGGTGGGTTCGGCGAGGTGGGTGGTGCTTTCGAGGACGAAGGGGGGTGGGAGATTTTTGGCTACGGTTTGAATTTGGGTGCTGGAGGGTCTGTGGTGTGTTGTTAGTGTCGTGGTGTCTAGGGTGAGCTGCATGTTTTCGATACTTACGCAAAGCTGAGGTCGCGTACTTGAGAGCTGTAGCCGCTCTGATTACCCGGACCGAGTTTCAAGGTCTCTTTGCCGTCAACGACAACTTCGAGAGTGCGGTTGGGCAGGATCTGGTCTGCAAACGGCTGTAGGCGCTTGGTCATACGCTTTTTCAATTCCTCGTCACCAAGATCGAGGTCCAAGGCGTCTGCAACAGTCGCTACCGCTTTGGCGACGTCCTGGTAGATATCGTCAGACTTCGCGCCATCTTCTCGCATCCATTCTCACGTATATCTTACCTTGCCAGAGTTCTTGATAAAGTAGCAAGCAACAAACTCAGCTTTCCACTGTTCGCCCTCGCGGAAAGCAGTGTTGTCTAGAATCCAGACGTTGTGCAGCGCTGGATCAACTGGCTTTGGTTTCTCCCAGCTGTCGATGTGAGTTGAAATGCACGGCAACAACAGAGCTATTCACCAGCGTTACTTACGGGAAAGTGATCGGAAAGCGATCGAACAGGTCAGGCAACCAAGATCTGAGGTCCTCGGGTACATCTGGCGACCAAGGCGAAGAGCGTTCAATGTTGCCGGCATGGAGGACGTCGACGGCAACGCGTCTGCCCTGGGAGGCGATGTCTCGGAGGAAGTTCATCGTGTTTCTCTGTTTTTAGATATAAAGGTAAAGGTATTCGTTTGTACGTTCCCACGGGAGGGAGAAAGTATAAGACCAGAGCCAGAGGACACGCGGTGCCCAAGTGGCGTGTCTTATAAACCTAGGAGCTCGTGAGGCGTTTATCGCACGTGGCTTCGATTGCTCGGCGCAGTAGGCTGTATGCCACTTTGTTCCAGATTGAGGCTCAGCTGGCCAGACTGCTGAGTATCGCCAAGATGGTGATGTCTCGCAATAGATGGATACAGAGTATGACAAAAAGTACACACGAGCGCAAAAGAACAGGAGTACAGGTACTCTCGCCTACAAGCCGTCTATCAGTGCAGTACCTGCTGCATGCAGTCGATGAGGTCGGTGTGATGTGCATCACAACCAACCCCAGTCACTCGGTGCGGGTGATCTCCAGTGGTGGCTTCAAGTGTGATCGGCTGTGACCCGCTCGCTTTAGTCCAAGTGGGGGAGTTCAAGTGGGTGATCACACCTGAAGAATCAAGGTACCACCCTTGCACCAGGTACACGAAGAAAGAGAAAGAGAGAGAGAGAGGAGGAAAGATCACGTGTAAGCATTATTAAAAGATATCTCTTGGTTTTTCCCCCTTTTCGTTGCATTTCTTTCCCTTTTTCATCATCCGCGCTTCGTCTGTTGAAGCGGTTCGGAAATACGTGAACACTGCGAGCGACGTGGCTAGCACCAGCAGCCATGACTTTTGGAATGCTTCGCTGACATGAAGCAGCGTGCACAACCCCTGGCGTTCCTGTCCAAGTGGAACCAAGCGCCTCAATAAAAGGAACAAAGATTCTACACTTTGCCCTCTGCCTGCGCCTCGCGAACCTGTTCAAACACCTAGAGTTGGCAAGTTAGTCAAATGAACTCAATTGCAAAGGCACATAGGAAGTAAAACATGCCTTGAGAAGCTTTCTCCTCGCTCCCAGAGCGTTGACGCCCTTGTTCTCCAATCCCTGGTCGTCCAGCGCGACCAAGTCCTGCCAGTGCATGTCCTTCAGGTTGTCGGTGTACTTGTGCAGTCTCAATGTACGCAGCCAGTTGGGAATATCCTTGAGGAGCGCAATGTCGGTGGGGTCCTCTGGCGGCTTGCTGCTGCCACGGCGACCTCTAGGCGAGCGGCCGCGTGTGATTTCAGAAGCATCCGAGAGGTAGCCTTCGCCGCCCATCGGGAAGGCATTGAGGTTCATGCTTTGGAAGCCATTGTTGAGACCACCCATTCCGTTGGAGCCGTCGAAGGCGGCCAGGAAGCCGTTGTTCTGCATGTTGGCGCCCATGGGAAGTTGTGAGGTAGCGCCGTGAGGACCTGTGATTGCAATGCCGGGAGAGTTGGGGCGAGAGCGGGCGCCCTGGAGAGCGGCAAGCTGTTGTTGCTGGAATGCAAGCGCTTGCTGAGGCGTAAGGATGTGACCATGCTCGTTCGTGAGGTTGATTCCACTGGGAAGGCCGGGCGAAAGTGGGTACTGTTGCTGGCCCTCGTTGGAGCGAGCGCGACGGTACTTGCGTACATCGTCCAACTGAATGCGGTTGTTGACGGTCGACATCGCGGCGAGTTTCATCGCCGTTGCGTTGGCCACCATGTCAGCGTGAGCCTGGCCTTGCTGTGCGTGGTTGAAGTTGGACACCATGGGAGTGTTCGACATGGACGCCCAGCTAGCTCCGGGAGCGTACGGAGACAGGATACCATGACCCATGGGCTGGTTCTTGCTCTCCGAAACAGTCGCCGACTGGTTCTGGATGTTGCTGTCACCTGAGATCGGGAAGGGACGCGGCGAGCGAAGACCACCTGCACTCGGCGGCGGGTTGCTCAATCCAAACTGTCCCATCGGCGCCTGCTGACCCGACGAAGATTTCGGCCTTCCAATCGGAGCCTGGTTCTCACCATTACCATTAGAGCTGGCACTCCTCCACGGGCCAGCCGGAATGCCAGACGGTGGGTTCTTCTTTTGTTGCTGTGCGTCTTCCTCTTGCGCAGACACGGAAGGGCCCATGAAAGAGGACCTGTCACCAACAGTGCTGTTGCGGTTCGAGATGGGCGCAGTTCCTGTAGTCTTTTGGAATTCGGCCTTTTGGTCCTCGATAGCATTGGCTGCATCGGGGAACATGGACTTGATGGTGCTGGGGTCGAGTCCAGACATGCGTTTCGCACCCGGCGAAGGAGGCGGCTTGGTGCCGAAGCCGAAAGAGCCGCGAGAGCCCTCGACGTTGAGTTTGTTCATGGCATCGTTCATGCGAGATGACATGGGATCCTTCTCGCCGAAAGCGGCAGGCGAGAGAACGCCAGACATGGGGTGGCTCTTGGCCATCTGCTGCAGAACCTGGATAAAGAAGCGGATCTGCATTTGCGTCGTCTGCTGCAAAAGAGCGTACAGAGCAGCGGTCCTCTCGGGCTCGCTGAGCACACGGAACCACTGCTCAATGGCACTGAGCTCGTCCTTGAAGTCCTGGTCGAGCGTCGCAGAGGCCATGTCTTCTAGGGTGGTCTCGTATTGTTCGATATCCGTCATCCACTGCTGGGCCGCCTTTTCCGCCGCATCGTCCTGGTTGCCCGAGTTGGCGCCCTGCTGAGGGAAGTGGTTGAGGTAGACCTCGGAGGCCGGGCGAATGCCACGAGCCGAGAGGGGAGGCTGCGCAGTGAAGGCGCCCATATCAGCGGAAGCGCGCAGGTGGTGACCGGCGCCCAGAGTACGCGAGCTGGGAGGGCGCAGGGATGAGCTGGAGGCCTCAGGAGTGCTGTTCCTGTTGCCGATTATGTTGCTGGCAGACATGATTGCTGCAGAAAGATGGCAGCTCGTGTGTGGTAGCGATAGTCGAGCTTGCGACTAGCGTAAGCCGTGAGGTCGAAGGCGAGGAGGGGGAGGGGGAGAAGACGCTGTCGAAGGGACCTGCAGTGCCTGCTGACCTCAAAGGTATTCGACGCGGATGATGAGTCGGAAGAGGGAGGGAGGATGTCGGGGTGGTGGTGGGAGAAGAGAAGGCGAGCTTGCAGTTCTGGGTTGCAGGCTTCAGGGAGCAAGAGCAAGAGTGAGCTGGGGAACAAGCCGGCTCCCGTTTTAGAGGTTTCAACTTCCCGCCGCGAACCGTAAGATACCTAATCACCGAGATGGGAGATGTGTCCCTTGGCAGGCAGGTTGATTCGTGAGAGATACGATGGTTGTGTGAGTGGATGAAGTGGATATTCTAGTTATGTACTCCTTCGATCCAATGCATATTCCTGACAAAGGGCTTGAGTATGACCTTCACAAACAAAGAGAGCGGTTGATTACGTTGATTACAGCCCTGCCTCCCTCCTAAAGCAGACTGCAGCGAGCTCAGATGCGTGATCAAGGGTCCTCAACCTCGCCTGCACAAGCACACCGTTTCTGCACGCCTAAAGGTTCACACTTATTTCTGGAAGTGGCATGGAAGCCCTGGACGGCAGGGCGCGCGCTAGCAAGGAAAATACAACGAACACAGAACGCTTCTCTGCAAGGATAAGGGGCTTTCGCGAAGGGTGTTTGACACTCTGTCTGTCATTTGCCGAAACTCTATCGTACATGTAGTTGATGAACATCACGCGTGCATGCACATGTACACTTCTTGATGAATGCTGGCATACAGCGAGATGGGACACCGACGCGGCTGCTCCATAGGGCTGTTCGGGCAATATCCAAGTGTCTCAGTACGACCGTGTGATGATCAGGAACGAATTCATCCTATTTCTGGTACGCTAAGCCGGTCTCTCTTCCGACGGATGTCTAAGGAAAAACATGTCGGCGGTGTACCATTGTTGGATGACAAAGCTGCTTTGTATCAAAATCAGCCAACTGTTGGGATTATCGAGCGAGAACGTACAATATTGAATCGCTTTGTAGACATGTATTTACAAGCAACTTCCTCCAGTGTTGGTGCAGGCAATTCTTGACTCCCGATCCCTAGTAATGCGACCTCTAATTCATCATACCAATATCATACAGCAGAGTCCATGCCACCAACATATTGCCCTTTCGCCCAGTCACCTCGATCCTCGAGTAGAGTGTCGCTTGACACCGGGGCGCAGTCTTGTCTCCCAAGACCTGAAGGATGGCATGTCATTACGTGTTGCGATCATCCACTGCAGCTTCTCGTCCTATGCATCAACGCTGCACGTAGTCTGGCAAAATATCTCCGTTGCGGAGTGAACGGCGGCGCCGCACGCGGCCTTTGGGCTGGTGGAGGACTCCTGAGAAGCCTATTCTTTCGTCGTAGCAACAAGCAACCGCTTTCATCCCATACTCTGCAGATAACTCTGCAAAACCTCTGCCTCGTGCTGCTTGCCTGCATTGTGCAACTTGCTGGGAAGTGTCTTGACCTTGTCCATACCTCCTCTCGTGTTTTCCACGTATAAGCGAAGGTACTTTTTGATGCTCGCCTCAAGCACGCGAACGATGCCCATGTCCATCTTGCTGTCCATCTTGTCGTCCTCCCGGGGAACAAAGCGCAAGAGGTATACGACAGCGTTCTCGGCAAGCTTCGATTGGCCAGTAGCGGCGACCTTTGCATATCCTGACTTGATAGTAGCAAGACTTTCGCGGAGAGCATCGGGGAACTTGGAAGATTCCGGGTCGACGCTGAAAGTGTGCATCTTTGCTTCGCAGATGATCTGGTCGGCGGAGTTGGGCGCGACGTTTTGAAGGCGAGTGTAAATGGTGTCGAGGATGTTGCGGGTCGATCTGACGGTTTCGAACGTCGCTACAAGGTCAAAGAAGTCGTTGGCAACATCGCTGTCGTCGTTGAACTGCTTCATCGCTGCGTCGAATATCGCCAGAGGGATTGCACCGGTGTGGGCTGGCGCATTTTCCAGACGCTGCAGAGCGGCGACGTTGACTTCCTCCACGCCTCTGTTCGCCTCGGGATCAATGTCTTCGGCTGAGATCTCCGGCAGCATCATCATGTTGTCGTCCTCATCATCTGGAACCGCTTGTGCCACTCTTTCCTCGTCCAGACCCAAGATCTTCCTTCTAGCAGCCAGCTTAGCCAAGTAGACCATTTCCAACTTCGCGTACTCGAGGTACATGCGCCTCTCGTCCTTGCAGAACCTCAACCCTCTCTGCATGTAGCTTCTGGCAGTTGTCATATCGCCCTGCTCCTCAGCATAGTGCTTCGCTGCCAACACCCAAAGACCCCACTCTCTGGGCTTCAACCTCAACATCGACGTGAAGACCTTCGCCAACTTCTTGCTCGCCTTCTCCTTTTGACAGAATTGCACATACTGCACCCACAATCCGAGATCGCCGGGGAACTTCTTGGTCGCGCGGTCCAGGATGAAAAAGATCGTTCGCTGTCCATTGTGTGCGGTGGCTTTGACACCCAGGCGCTTGCATCGCTTCTTGCGCAGGGTATCCAGGTTCATCTCGTAGGTGGCATAGCGGACATAGTCGCCAGCTTTGGAGCCGCGAGCGTTCAGGATGTGTTCAAAGTCGCTGCGCTTCTTTGCGATGGCGGTAATTTCCTCGCGGGTAAAAATTTGTTTGCGCTCATACTCCTGGAGCTCGGGGACCTGCTGCTCCAAGTAGAAGCGGGCTTTGTCGCTTGCCATATTGGGAGTTTGTGTTGGTGTTTAGTTGATAGTAGTACCTGTGTAGAAGTTGCCTTTGGAAATATTCAAAAGTTCAAGATTCAAACGCCTCGGCCGCGCAGATCTGGGGCGGGTTGAGCCGAGGATTTGCCGGTGGACTCGAGTTCGTACAACATGTGCGTGAAATAGCATAAAAACTGTGTAAGCAATGGAACACCTCCATACGGGTCTGGGAATACTATGAGCAAAAGCAAAAGTATCAGCTTCCTCCCGTGATCGAAACAGGGACCTTAGGATAACTTGCATCGCTGCAATCCCACGCTCTACCACTGAGCTAAAGAAGCCGGTCGTTGGTGATGCCAAAGTCGCCAATGTTAAAGATATACATTAACGTTGTGTCTGATGTTCGTGTTGACGAAGAAGACAATCGAACCTTTGAAAGGATCAAGAGTTTATCGTCTCCAGCTTGAGAAGAGCAATAGTCGGTAGGAACGTAGATGAGCAACATCGAACGTATTGCATGATTCCCTGAACTCGAGGAACCATCGATCATCCAGCTGTAAAGCACGAGACCCACATGGCACTCTGGATTGCTTCTGAGGGCTCCAACTTGTTTTATGGGTGAATTCGACCATAGGCATGAGGAAGAACGATGTCAATGCTCAAGCCTTTGACGAATAGCTGGCATGTATCGCTTCTGCTTGACGGTCCCGTGGTGATCATCGTATGCAACGATGGTGCCCATATCGTCTCATGCCACCAGGGTTGGGGTTGGGGTTATGTTTTTGACTAGATGCACGATTGTATCGTTTGCTTTAGTACCAGAGTGTTGTTTGATCTCATGGGTTAAATGATTGTTGAGTAGAGACCATATTGGA
>Ga0265780_10002105_pt1 | contig 27479 bp, 15 predicted proteins | sample P1T30metagenome_FD_192432 | JGI IMG/M metagenome (GOLD analysis project Ga0265780, IMG submission 192432) | Plant litter microbial communities from East Loma Ridge, Irvine, California - P1 T30 | ecosystem: Environmental > Terrestrial > Plant litter > Unclassified | place: USA: California...
TAGATAATAAGAAGAAGAGAGGAAGAGGACTTAACGCACAGAAACGCTAACATCCCTATAATAGAGAATTATCCTTATCGCAGAGGTGCAAGGCGTGTAATAGCTTCTATACCCTTAGCAAATGTTAGTACGCCTTTCTAGACACCGCTCTAGAGGACTAGCAACTACGAGACTATATTACTAAGATAGTGAAGGACAGGATTAGCAGTACGCCTAACCTGCAAGACAACGTGCAATCTACTAAGCAACCACGCTTAAAGACACCTATAATTAAAAAGTCATAATTAACTACGCCTACTATTAAGCCTACGTCTAAAGAGTAACTGTATAGCAGAGAGATTAGAGTAATTAACTTAGTAATTATTGCCTTAACGTGTTTCCCATGCGAACCGCCAACCCAAGCGAGCCGCCAGCTCCACCCCACCAACACGCTGTCGCGACAACAACGCGTTATGTCTCAACAACGCAACGTGCAAAAGCCCTATACTGAAGGGAATATATACTTTGCTATCTCTAAAATCACCTTAAAGCGCATTAAAAGCCTTACTTAGGCTGCAGCAATCTATAACGTCCCTTAAACAACAGTCCGCGACCGACGCGCTGGAACACGCCCCTAAAGCGAATGCGAACTGAACTTAAAGCGCCTTACAAAGCTAGAAGAGGAGATAATTCTACAAAGTGTACTTAACGCCAGCCTACGTGGCGTACCGCTAACAAAGGCCCTTGTACGAGATATGGCTGATAGACTGCTAAGAGAGCGGGGTGAGAAGCCTGTTGGCAAGCATTAGGTTAACAACTTTATTAAGCGCACACCTGAGCTTAAGAAGCGCTAGAGCCGTCCGTACGATCGCCAGCGAGCTGCCTGCGAAGACCCAGCGCTTATACTGCCCTAGTTCGAGCTTATTTAATTAATAAAGGCGAAGTACGGTATCCTTAATAAGGATACCTAGAACTTTAATAAATTAGGCTTCTTAATAGGCAAGATCACGTCACAGCTTGTAGTTACAGGCTTAGAGAAGCCTAGGAAAGCAAAGAAACTACAGCCTAGCGATCGCGAGTGGACTACCCTAATACAAGCTGTCGGCGCGACGGGGAAGCGCATCCCACCCTTCATTATCTTTGCTAGCAAGGTCCTGATCTCTACCTGGTTTAAGCTAGGTATACCACGCGACTAGGTTATCTAAGTTAGTCTAAATAGCTAGATAAGCAACAATCTAGGGCTTGACTAGCTTAAACACTTTAATACGCATGCGAAGCCTGTAGGAGCGTACAGGCTGCTTATTATTGACGGCCACGAGAGCTATTGCTTGCTTACTTTCTAGGACTACTGCAAGGAGAACAAGATTATCGCTCTCTGCATGCTATCTTACTTATCGCACTTGCTGCAGCCTCTCAACGTCGCCTGCTTCGCGCCGCTGAAGCGCTCTTATGGCGACGGCATCGCGGCCTTAGCGCGCAGCTATATCTACTATATTAGCAAGGAAACCTTCCTACTAGCCTTTAAAGCTGCCTACAAGCAGACATTTACTAAGGAAAACGCTTGCGCAGGGTTTAGAGGCGCTAGATTAGTTCTATTTAACCTAGATACAGTGTTATTAAAGCTTAATGTGAGGTTGCGCACGCTAACTCTACTACGGCCCAACAACGCCACGTGGGAGGCAAAGACGCCGCGCAACGCCAAAGAGCTAGAAGCTCAGACTACGCTCATTCGACAGAGGATGCAAAGGCGCCTAGGTTCTTCCGCGAGCTCCCTTAACGAGCAGGTACGACAGCTAAGTAAAGGCGCGCAGCAGATAGCGCATAATATAGTGTTACTGCAGGAGGAACAGGCGCGTATGCGAAGCGCAATTAAAGAGCTTACAAAGCGCAAGAGCCAGAAAAGGCGGTATATACGGGTAGAGGAGACGCTAATAGTTAGTAAGGTGTCTAACTTAATTGCTAAAAGAGAGGGTGGTATTTGTAAGGAGGGCGAGACGCCTGCGAAGAGGGTGCGCGCTAAGAGGCGCTGTGGCCGTTGCGGCGAGGTTGGGCACAACTCCCGCACTTGTAAGGTAGAAATAGAGGATAGAGATAATAGCGAAGAATCTAATGTATAATCTGCTGTAGTGTATAGTAAAATAAATTGTTGTGGTGTTGCGCGTTGTCGCTGCGTACGCGTGTTGGTGGGGTGGAGCTGACGGCTCGCTTGGGTTGGCGGTTCGCATGGGAAACACGTTAGCTAATAAGATGCGCTAGTTCCTTAAACACGTTAGTCTAGTAGATATCAGGGATAAGATTATTGTTAAGAAAGGACAGGTTAAACATCTACTTAGCTAGATAAAGAGTATAGAGATTGCAGGCACTATACTAAGGAGCTATAATTATAAGAACAACCTACGCAGCGGCATAGAAGGGTCTAGATTTATATAAGCGGGGTTTCTAGCTTAGAGCAAGGCTTCAACTAAAGAGGTGTTTTAGATATAAGGTAGTATTTAAGGGAAGGGAACGGAGTTAAAGATAGCACGTTATATAGACCCCCTAGTCCCAAAAGGGACTATAACAGGGAGACCTTCCTTCTTATCCCTTACGAGACTACACAACAGACACAACAATACGCAAGTTGCACCCCGAACAATTATTATCTTATTAGAACACCTGTTATCTAACAGTATTAGTATTTTAAGAATAATAGGGCGTTAGCATGCTATGCCTAGTAGCTACTACTAGAGCTATTACTACTAGAGCAGTCGTTGAAAAAAGAGGAAGGTCATAAGTCCCGTAAATTAAGCACTGTGCTGCGAAAGGTGTTTCCCAAGGTAAAATTCCAGCAACGAATGAATCAAAATATTACTATACAAGTAGTCGCACGCACGCCCTGGCTTCGTACATAAGTCAAGTGGATATGACACTCGACAAGCGCGAGAACTCGTGCGCGACAAGAAGACTATCTCGTCGTACACGCGGTTCCTATACTCAAGCACCTCCGTAAAGGTGGTCATCCTCGCGCGTACCACGAAGGCGCTGAATGTCGACCAACGGCGGCAGTTCCACATCCCGATGGAAGATGCCCTTCTGGAGCCAATATCCGGGCTCTTTTAGTCCGCGCTCCATCTGCTTGTGCGTAGGCACGTTGAAGACAGCATCGAGTTCCTCAAGTGTGAGCTGCTTGGTCTCAGGGATGAAGAGAAGGGCTGAAGTGAAGAATTAGCCCTGGCGACGCATCTATCTTCATTGCAGCTTACCAAGAACCCATAAGATAACACACCAGGCTGCATACCAGCCGAATGCTCCTTGTGGCTGGAAGGCTTCGACCAAGGGCGGCCAACTGAATGACAGAACGAAGTTGAAGGCCCACAATACAGCTGTTGCGGACGCCATTCCTACATCGCGAACCTATCGAGGGTCAGTAGCGGACACCAACAGCTCAGGAGGATCTTACCTGAATTGGGAAAACCTCAGCAGAATAAGAAAAGGGCACTAATAGCACTGGTCAGTAATCTCAACCCATACTCAACTTCATCGGCTTACCTGGACCCATGCCGGGCGAATAGAACACCTCGTACAGGTACATTCCAGTGGTAATCATAGCAGTTCGCCCTGTACAATTACCGATACAATTGCCCTCTGCATCTGTCTCGCCGATGAAGAAGGACATACCAGTCCACAGCAGAGTAAGCGCCAAGAATGGGAACGTGACAAGCAGCAGGAAGCGACGTCCAAACGTATCGATGGTGAAGAAAGCCGGCAACGCGAAGATCCAGTTGAGGATACCGGTACCCATAGCGAACAACAAGGCCTGCGGACGGCTGTAACCGCCCTGAATGAAAACAGTCACGGCGTAGTACGCGATGACATTTACCTAAAGGACGTTAAACCAATTCTGTCAATCCCTCAAGTGATGATATTCACCCCGCAGAATTGTTGGCCAAACATGATGATCCACGATGCCATCGTCGCGCGACGGTTACGCGGGACACTGAACAATTCCCAGAACTTGGTGAAAAAGTTCTTTCCCTTATTGACCTTCCTCTCGAGCTCGACAGCGACGTACGTATAGAAGAGATCGCGGCAAGCTTCCAGCTCAGTGTTTCGAATGCGACGGAAAGACTGGTACGCCTTGCCTATCTTGTTGTTCTGAATAAGCCATCTTGGTGACTCAGGACAGAAGTAGACTTGCACCATTACAAAGACGGGTGGAACGAAGCTGGAGGCTAGCATGTAGCGCCAGGCAACATCCTCTGGTAGCGAGTAGAAGGCAACGCCCATGATGTTTCCTAACATAATTCCGAAAGCGGTCCATACCTGCCATTGCATGACCAAGGCACCTGAGTGATGTCAACGGAAAACATGGACGCAAGCCATTCTGAGAGATACCTCTGATGGGCGCCGGAGAGCATTCGGCAGCGTACACTGGTATCGTACTTGACTTGGCGCCGATACCGAGACCCAACACGAAGCGTGCGGCGAACAGTTGCCAACGTGAATATGTAAAGGCTTCCCAGATGGAAGCGAAAGCGGCGACGAAACAAGAGATCCAAATGGTACCGCGACGAGCGAAATACTTGTTCAGTGGCTCGTTGAGCCAGCAACCAAGGACAGCGCATGCAAGGTAGGGTGCACCGACGATGAGGCCTTCGATGTACGTCGCATTCGGTAGGCCTGTAACGCCGAGCTGGTCGGGCCAATATGCCACTGCGCCAGCATTGCAGGTCTCATCCATACCTTGCGTGGCTGCACCCAAGGAACACATGACAGTGAGGAAGTACAGCATATATGGCTGACTCCACTTGTGTTTGGCTTCGTGCTCAAGAACGGCTCGGTCTTCGTCGTTGAGTTCGGTAATCTGATGCGCGTGGTACGGAGCTTGTGACACGAGCGCGCCCTTCTTCATCATGTCTACTTTGTCCATCATGTCGTACTTCTTGCAAAAGTCCTCGACATCTTCGAAGAGCTTGTGCTTGGGAATACCAGCAAGCGGGTTTTCGAATTTTCCTGTTATATCACGAGTTCGACAGTCAGTAGATGTCGCGATAGATTTTGGAGAACGGTATATTCACCAGAAACAGTCGCATTCTCATCGAAATCAAAGATGCCACGCGCGGCTTGCTCGCGCTTCTCAAAAGTCTCGGCCTGAGGGTCCTGTACAGACTTCTTCTCATCTGAGTTTGAGGCTCGACGATCAGAATCGTCGTGAATCTTGTCTTCCATGGCGTAGGATTTTCGCAGCACTTGGCAGGTGTACAAGAAGTTTCCAAGGAAAAGCTAAGAGGCCAAAACAGCGACTTACACGCGATGCCAATCCAAAAGTCATTGCCATGCTTTCTTATAATCCACGGTGCTCCTGACCCCACAGCCACTCACGTCACAGCCAGCTTACTAGACAGGCCAGTTTGCCCATGTTGTGCCGTCTTTGTCTTGATCTCACTCCAGAACCCCAATCACTTTCGAGCGTGGAGAGAAATTTTGGAGACTGAGCCATGGGGTGCTCGGATAAGCGGCCGGAACTTGGGTCCGACCTTTACACCTATTTACGTCAGTGACTAGGGGTGACAGCCGTTAGACGACCCCGGAGTAGAAAGTGAACCTGTCGTGTGCAAGACTTATGTCCTAGCAATTAGGCCACCCATGAAGCATTGCTGATCGCAACGTACCCGAAAACACTCGCGTGGCAGTGTTGCATAAACGCGAGCTACAAGGTCACGAGCACCTCATGGAGGGCCTGGAGTAACACTGTTTCCTACATGGATGTACCAGCTGCAATTGATTCGTTCAGTCGCAAGACCGCTCATGTGAATACATGTGAAATGAAGATGGGAAGCTTACTACTTCTTGACAGCAATTTGGTGTTTGTCGAGCCGCGTCCGGCTGCAGACAGCACGTCTTCATGGCCCAAGTGGATCAACCTATTCAGCTGTTTGGACAAGCATCAGTCAAGAGGCTCCCCGACTTGGCGACCGACCACGTTGTCTTAACCGAGATACGAAGCTCAAAAGCTGTGCTTGGCTCATGGTGTGGATCTCAGGATTGCGGGGATCGCCACGATTGTGCGCCAATAATGATATAGGACCGGATGAAGTTGGCGTCACTGCATGTGAACCATCTCACTCGCGCAAGGCGCACACTGCGGATGCGCTGCATGATGTCAGGATCTGTATACGTTGCTATCGAGGGTGTTGAAAATTTCCTTCCTACAAGATAGGCCTGTCTGCATACATACGGCTCTTGTTATTCTACATCGTATGTTAATAGAGGTGGTACCTACTGCATGTTTGCCACCTACGAGCGGAAATTGAGCCGTCATTGGCGAGGAGTGCGCTGTCGGATTTTCCGAGCAAGACGGCATTGAGTATGGCTGATTGTAGCCATCATGGGGTAGTGCTTTCATCCGGCAGAAATACTGGAAATCTTGCTCGTATGCTCCAGGAGGTGGTACGTGGATCTAGTTGTTAATTGTGCATTGCTGATGGCTGTGGGTTTGGGCGACGTAAATTAATGGCGAAACGCGAATACATCATAAGCATGTACGGACGGAACGAGCAGCATACTCTTGCTACGCGCTATCTGCTCTTCCTCCACTACTTTCCCTACTAGACCGCCTCTTGACCTGCGGTCTCGCGGTCGGCGCATCCACGCTCCTCCTACTTTCGTCTTCTGTCTCATCATCCCCGTCCGCCATGCTCTCCGCATTGCTCAACATACTGGCGCGCTTACTTTGCCATGGTAAATTGCTCTCGCTCGTACTTGGTCTCGAATTCGAAGTCGGAATCTGCGGCCTCCTCGCCGTCTGCGCACTTCCCTGCGCAATCTTGGCAGAGCGGAGTGAGCTTTGGCGCGATGTAGATGCGGTGCTGCTGTTACTCAGGCGCCGTTCGCGGGCATCGATGTCGGGTGTGGGCGTCGTGCTGCGTGATGAACTGCGTGAATGCGAGCCGTCTCTTCCTCTTTGACCTTGCAGCAAGCTAGGCCGCCTTCTGCGCGAGCTCGTGTGTGACAGGCTGTGGCTGTGTCCTTGGTGGTGATGTCCGCTCTTCTCGACGTCGCCCGAGCGTCCTCCCAGACCGCGAGCGCGCTTCCAGCCTCGCCAGCCAGTCCACCAGAGGAGACCGCCTTCCTCTCTCGCAATCTCACGCTGCCTAGCGCGGACGCGTTTCCGAAGCTCGGAGCGGCGCTCATTCTCCTTTTCCCAGTACTCGGCGCGGTATGTCTCCCAGTTTTGTCGGAAGTCGGGTGTGAAGGGCTTGGGGAGTAGGAGGAGCTTAATGTAGTCGCCGCCTGAGGCAATATCCTCTTCGGCGTATTCTTTGCCATCTTCGACGATTCTGTGACGCGGCCGCCCGCCGCCGCCGTCGAGGCTGTGTGACTTCTCCTGCGAGACGTTGATGAAGTGATACGAGCTGCCGCCCTGTTCGCCGCCCCAGAGTCCGCCGGAGAATGGGCGCAGGAACAGCAGCCACTCGAATAGCTCGCGGTACCACGGTCCGCGTATCACGACGATTTTGGCATTGACGCCTCGCAGTCCCCGGTTGGCGACACCCACCCACCGTCGTGGCCACCTGACGCCGCGTTCCCACTGGCCCGTCGCCCAGAACAGCAGAGCCGTGACGACGCCCGTAATGAAGCAGACCTTCTGCGACATGTCCACTAGCCAGTACTGACTCCCTCCCAGCCCCTTGCCATCCTCTCGCGGCCGAAGGAAGATGAGATGAAAGAAGAAGATGAGCCAGGCGGAGAGCAGCGTCAGAACGAACGTGTTCTGTCGGCGGCGCGCGCGGAGGGTGAGGTACTGAGAGCGCAGAGAGGCTTCGAGGATCAGTAGGTTCAGGTATATCTGCGGCGGCGAGCTCGGCAGGAGCGACGTGGGATCGGCTATCGAGGGCGGGTGCTTGACATCGTGGGGCCCGTCAACGACGGTCGCCGAGTACGGCGGAGGCTGCGAGTTGGCGGCAGCTGCGACGGCGCTGACGTTTGTGTTTGGGGCAGGCGCGCCCTTGACGAGCTGGTCGAGCGACTGTGGCATGCCCTTTGTGTACGTGCGGCGACGGTGGTGACGTTTGTTGTTGACATGTGAAGGCGGCTTCGAGCGAGCGTCGCAGGTCCCGAAGTGTGCCGTCCTCCCTCCACGTACGCGCAAGACCCGGAATGAGTACAAACAGCGTGTGAGGACGTGTGAGAGGGGCAGCTGTGTGTATGTAGCAATGGCAGTGCGGTGTGGCGCGTCGATGGTGTCGATGTGTTCCTCAAGATGCAGCCGCTCGCTTGCTTAGCGGAGCGGTGAAGACCAGGATTGCTGGCAACTCGCTCCTACCCCACACCACTAGCTGCCATAGAAAGGACATCGTCTCATCTTCCACTCATTGCATGCCGGGCACAACATCTTCTCCGTTTCCCTGCAGTAGTTTAGCATGCTGCATGCAGTGACACGATATGTTGGGCAAGCTGTGTATCCTCTCGTCCAAAACACAGTCCACCACATCCCCATCTCATCTCTAAATCTCCCATAAACCATGTCTTTTGTCCACTGCGGCTTCCAGCTCAGCCTCTTTCATTGCTCTTTGTAATCTCTCCACCGGCGAAATGCAACAGAATGGTAAATGCTGCGAAGACCCCCCTTGCGAGTAGAAATCTGGCCTCAAGACATTCGGGCACTTGCAATTTGTAAGCGAACATGGCTGTAGCTTGATCAAAGGCTATGTAGCACATATGAGATACCTCACCGTGTGCCGCGAATTTGCTTTGGGGAACATTGGCATCTGGCATGGTAGAATGGTTTGTAATGTTGTTGCTCGAAGTGGAAGGCAACCAGCCTACCTTGGACTAGTCCCACATCAAGATGACAAACTCCCAGTGCAAGGACGACGATGCTACCTACTACAACACCACGATTGTTCCGCGGAGCTTGCTGGTCCTAACCACATATAGTGATATCGTGCGGGCGCCACGGATGGGTTGTGTTTATGCGCGCGATGATTAACCATTCTCGGGGCCAGTTTTCCGCAGTCCGGGAGTACATAAATCACAGTGAAGCATGCGGTTTCACATACAATATTCAACCATCTTGTCCCTCGCAGACTTGATTACCTTCTCAATAATAGAGTCACAGCTAAGATGTCGTCAGCAGCAATTGCTTTGATCATAGGCGCTGGCCCAAACATTGGCCACAACGCAGCTCGCGCCCTCGTATCGAAAGGATACAAAGTCGCGCTTGCTTCCAGGAGTGCTAAGAAGGACGACAGCGGCTCGAATCAATTCAACTTCCAAGTCGATTTGGCAAATCCCTCCTCCGTTCCCGAGCTTTTCGCAAAGGTGAAAGAGTCGCTGGGCACACCGAGCGTCGTTGTTTACAATGGTGAGTGCGACGACAGGTCAGCCTTCACGTGTAATTTACCACGCTGTGATAGCTTATGCTGCCATCCATAACGAACCGAAGAACCCATTTTCTACCAGCTTGGCAGACTTCACCAACGACTTGAACATCAACACGACAAGTGCCTACGCTGCTGCACAAGAAGCCACACTTGGATTCGAACAGCTTCCCGATACCACCGCCAGAACCTTCATCTACACGGGCAACATCATGAACAACAACTTCGTCATTGATACAATCACGACTCTCGGTGTTGGCAAATCGGCGACGGCGCACCTGATCCAGGCTGCTGCCGCCGTGTATGCTGATAAAGGGTTCAAGTGAGTGCAATGAGAAAGGGACCTTGACCAGGGATGCTGATGCCTAGCAGATACTACTACGTAGATGAGCGTACGGCAAAGGGGGAGCCGTTGTACACTGGACTGAGTGGCGGAGGGCATGCGGAACACTTCGTGAAGCTGATCGAGGACAGTGCGCAGGGGCCATGGCAACAGACATTTGTTACTGGCAAAGGCTACCAGAAATTCTAAGCTGGTGACAACAAAGTACCTTGGCGCAATTCATGTCTTAGTTTTCAGCGTTTCCATCGCAATGTCCAGATCTTTCGCAAAACGTAGTCCGAAGCAGCAAGACTTTTCATCTCGCCACGTGTCGCTCCGAGCATGAGCAAACAAAACGAAGTCCATGAGTATGGAATGCAACAAGCATATCAAATAGATGTTAGTACCAGCCGCAACAGGAATTATTGCGCCGACTTGCAGGTTCGCTGCCGCATTGGCAAGAACATCAACCCGGTACCTGATGAAGGTGTTATTTCGCTCACTCTTGGCTGTATCGATCTCCTTTTGGTGTGGCAATTAGAATGTAAGTGCGTTTTAGTATTGCTTGGGCCAAATACCAAGAACGCGACTAGCCATCTCGGACCGAACCGGCTATGGGGTAAGATTAAGCCGAACCAACAACATTGTAGCCAACATTTGTGCGTGGCGTACGCCCGGGAATCCTTAGTAAAAGGTGCATTGCTCTTCTAGAATCGCTGCAATTTTCACGAGAGGAACATTTATACAACGGCTCACTGTTCACAAGACGTATTACAGAGCACACTGATAGACGATTAACATCCCTGAGCACGAACAACAGAGCTCAATTCAATTGACAGTGCTCCAAGAACTATGCCTACCCTAGCGGTCTCCTAGAGTCCTTGGTATCGCAAACGGTGAGTGTCTTCTTATGCTCATTCGGACCTTCACCTAGCGCTGTTGCTTTCACAGTCCCCTGAGTCAGTGACGAATAGACTGCGCACTGTGAACGATTCGGACTTGTTATTCTAGCCAAGTCTTTGCACTTACCGGACGGCAGGTTGAAGTATAAATAACAGTCGCCTACACACTACAACATCATCATCAACAGCAGGTTCGACCCATCGACCAATCCTCCATCCGGACCAAGCTTCACATCTCTAGCTCAGCACACTTCAACATTCACCATGAAGTTCATTGCAATCATTGCCACCCTGACTGCCCTCACTGCCGCTGTTGCCATACCAGCCGAGCTTCAAGAGCGTCAATGCATTCTTAATGGATGTTAGTACTTGACACGTAATCTCGGCTATTTCCTACTTTGCTAACAAACATAGTTGGCTGTGACGTCCTAGCCAACCGATGCTGCTCAGGGCATTGCGAATGTAAGGATATAGGTCATCAAGTGCTCTGACTGGACGCTGATACTCCGGTAGCTGTTTTGTGCGGAGGCAGGGACTTTACCTGCCAGCCTGCGGATACTGGATGCTCTGGTGGGCGTTAGCCCGCATCAATCAATTCGCCGGTTCAGTTGAGTGGACGAGATAGCGTCGTATATGCGGGAAGGGACGACGCAATGGGTGAAGCAGCATGTCACATGCGGGCTAGGACGGGCTACATGTATTTAGAGCAGTTGAATAAGAAGGTGTAATGCGGTGTTGACGCAATTGATCATGTCGTCGTGTGTCGGCCAAGTACATGCGCATGAACTCGACTTATGAAAGACGCAATGTAGAAGAGTGCACGGGAGGATAGCCACTCTCACTAACTGCAAGGCTCACTTATCATTAAACAATACCTACTTGCTCGAAGACTGTATTTTTGCACATTACAAAGCAATACCGAGGCCCTCACTCCGTACATGCTTTTGCGCCCTTCGCCGTAATCGTCTCAACCTGCAACACTGTCGTCGTCATCTTCTTTATAGACGTCTTTGTGCCTGGCTGCGCAGTGACCGTCAGGGTAGCCACGCCGCCACCCTGCGTAATTGTCTGGAATCTCGTTGTCGTGCTCGCGCCCAGAGTAGTCTTGATTGTTGACGTGACATCAGCAGACTTGGTAATGACCATGGTCTGTTGTTGCGCCAGAGAAATTTGCGTCGTAGTTTTTGTCGAGAAACTGCTGACGGTGGCTCCAGGGGCGGTGAGTGTGGAGAACAAAGTCTTTGTGGCAAAGCTGGTTGAGAAGCGAGTGGAGGTCGACTGCTTGAGCGTTGTGGTCTTGCCGATCTTGGAGGTGGACGTGACCGTCAGGTACTGCGTCGCCCCGTCTTGTTCGGCGGTGCGTGTCGCGACGACTGAAGTGATCGTGGTCGTAAGGGTCCTTCCTCTGAGCGACGTGGTCTTTGTAGCCACCGAGGTTTGTGTGATGTAAGCGGTCGAGCCTGGCTGTGTAGCAGTGATGGTCTTGACATAGCTCGTCAGCGTGGTGCTGAGCGTGAGCGTTGTGGTACTGGCTGCGGCTCGAGGAATCACAGCGCCACGACGGACCATGCGCTGGGCGCCAATGGCAGGAATGCAATTTGCTGTGCTTGTGGATTTCTTGGTCGTTGTTTTGTAAGACAAGGTCGTGATAGTGATGGAGCTTGGCTTGATCGTTGACGTCTTGGTGCTGCTCGGCTCGAGAGATGTGGTGATTTTGATGGTGGTCGATGCTCCCTTTGGCAGAATTGAAATCGTTTCCAGCACCACAGACCCACGACTCTGAGTAATCGTCTCGGCCTTGGGAGTAGATGAAGATACTAATGTGATAGTCGTGGTCCCTTTGATGGTGGTTGTGCTTGGCGCTCTGGTAATAATTTCTCGCTCTGTAATTGTTTCCTTGACAATGCTCATCTTCGTGGCTGCATTCGGTGTAATGGTGAGGCCAGCATCTTTAGTGATCACATAAGTCGACGTGGAAGTGACATCAGGCGCAGTGATGGAGATGGTGGATGTTGCCTTCTGGATACTCGTTTTTATGACATCCTCACCCACAATTGAGAGCGTCTCGGTGGCCTCCAGAAGTGTGGTCGAGGTGACATCCGACGCCGTGATCAGAGTGCTGGTAGTCAGCTTGGCGGTCAAAGTTGTAGTAGTGTACGCTGTTACGATTGGTAGACTGCTGATAGGCGTACTTGATGAAGAGGAAGTCAATCTCGAAGATGTAGACGCAGCCAAGCTGAGAGTTGGCGACGCTGATGCGCAAGTTTGAGCTGAGCCTAGGCCGACTTTGAATGGCTGCGTGTCGACACGAGAAAAGTCAATGAAGCTAGTCGATGTGAAGAAGTTTGCCAGCTGATACTGAACAACGTCGGCGTCCGAAAGCTGCTGCGAGAAAGCAGCGCGTTTGCAGATGTTCGATCCTGGACCGAAGTTGTGGTATTCGCCGTATTGAACACCATCGGTCTGCGGGCTTGATTTACTCCATTGATTCCAGCCTTCTGCAACAATCATTGCGTCCAGGTAGCAGTTCACGTATGCAACGCGCGAGAAGCTGTTCCAAGGTCTACCCAAGCCAACTTTGCTGAATGGGCCAGTACCAGGCGCTGGCTTAAGTGTGCATTGATCGAAAACAAAGCCCGCGCTGGTGGTGTTGGCGGTACGCTTGTGTGCTGTGATGGAGACGCCGTCCTCGTTAGATGCTATGGTCGAGTCCAAAAAGTAAGCTGATCCAGAGCCGTATATGAAGTCTATGTTACCCTCAATGTAAGATTTGAAGGTAAAGAGGCTTCCGGATATAGACAATGTGTCTTGATTGCCGTATATTTGACAGCCATACAGGGCGGCAAACTTGCTACTTTGCACAGCAAAGCCAAGCGAAGCCATATTCTGTTGGGTGCCAAAGTTGTTCCTGAAGTTGATATTGTATGCGTGGAAGTAGTTACCCTTGGCGTAGACCGTGGCACCGTCCGTATTACTGCCTTCAGTACCTTGCGTGTCAATCCCGCGGCTGAACTGGATGGTGACCTTATTTTGAGAATAATCGTCCGTCGCATCTGAATAGCCCTGAAAGATAGTATGACCAGGCTTGGTGAGGATGAGTTGCTCATTGTAAACACCGGGATATATGAATATGGTAGCGTTTGTCTTGCTTGTTATCGGAGCAGCGTTCAGAGCGGACTGAATCGTGTCGTATGTAGTGATGCCACTGATCGGGCTCTTCGACACGACGAGCGCTCCGGTCGGAGGAACTGTGGAATTGAAGACAGAAGTGCCATTAACTGTGATGGGAGTTGGTGCAGTCGGGACCACGACTGCAGGCTGAGGAGTGACAATCGAATCCCAGTAGGTCATATCAATCCAATCCGTTGAATCCATAACAGAAGACAGAGAGTATGTGTCGGACGTGAGAAGTGTGGCATAGCCGAAGGCCGTGCGCGCGACAACATTGTTCTCCCAATTAGAGGGCCCAACATTGTTGTACTCTGCGAAAGTGATGTGATCCGTGCGTGGATCTGTGGCCGACCAGATCTTCCAGCCGGCGGGCTGAATGGTGTTGTCGATGTATGAATTCTTGACCACCACAAGAGCATACTGCGAATAAGGGCGACCGAGGTATACTTTATTGGCAAGGTCGGAGCTTGCACCAGGAGCAGCCGTGAAAAGACACTGGTCAAAGATGTATCCGCCAATCGCTGAGGAAGATGCTCTGCTATGAGCGGTAATGGCAGACGATGCGCGCTTTGCACCAAGTGTACAGCCTTTGAAGTAGGCTTTAGAGAATCCCCAGATGAAGTCAATGGCTCCGCCAATGTAACAAGACTCGTAGTATTGATAACCGGCAGTAGCGCCGGTCAGTAGCGTGTCTTGCCAGCCGTCGAACGAGCATCCGTAGAATGCAATGTCATTACCATAAATTGAAGCTGCCAACGTGACATAGTTTGGCTCCGAGCCATCGAGGTTGTCAGTGTTGATCATGTTGATGTTGTACAGACTGATCTTGGTCGAGGCTGTCGCAAAGACCGCAGTTTCCGCATTGGAGTGACCGGCTTGTGGGGGCGAAATCGACAAGCCACGAGAGTAGGTGATGGTGACTTGGTTGTCTTTATACGATTTGCCAGGATTCCCACTTGTGTAGCCAATGATCCTTACCGGGCCCGGACGGTTCACTGTTGGGATTTGCTCGTTGTAAGAACCCGGGTAGACAAAAATGGTTTGATTGGTCGGGTCCTTAGGTAGTGATGCAAGAGCAGCGGTGAGTGTGTTGAAAGAGGCATTGTGACCCCCATCTAGGGCGACAATCACGGCTCCATGCGGTGGAACGGTGCCGCTGTCTGGATGAGCATTGATCGTGGCTGTTGTAACTGGGACGATAGGCGTTGTGTTGTTGGCAGTTGGAGTAGCAGATGGCAAGATTGCTGGAGGACCGGTGAGGCTATACGATGGCTTAGAGTTATACGCAGCCATATCGATCCAAGTCGTATCGCCGATCCACGATGCGAGTTCGTACTTGCTGGCCTGAGCTGCTGTCAAGTTGGTCGCAAAGCTGGCACGTTGGGTAGATGCTTGCCAAGATCCTGGTCCGGCGTTGTTGAATTCGCCGAACAAGATGCCGGATGTTTGAGGGTTGCTTGTGGACCAAGCCGACCACCCAGCGTCCTTGATGTGCTTGTCAAGATATGAGTTCATGAAGACAGCGATTGAGAACTGGCTGTATGGGCGGCCCAGGTAACTCGAGCCGTAAGTATTCCCGTAGGTGGAGCTGTACGTAACCATGCAGGAGTCGAATACGTATCCACCGGGAGCATCTGCACTTGCTCGGGACTGGGCGGCGATTGTGGCACCCGGTGTGTTGCTAACGATCATACACTGATGGAAAAAGGCCGTGGAAAAGCCCCATACAAAGTCGACGCTGCCTTCGACATAGCAATTGCTGAACACTTGAGTGCCTTTGTTGGCCAGTAAGGTATCCTGGAATCCTACAAACGAGCACCCATATGCAGCCATGTTGTCTCCGTAGAAGTCTGCAGCCAGGGCAGCAGTATTATAGGTCTGTGGGTACGTATTGACAAAGTCAATGTTATAGAGCGCCAATCCAGCTCTATCATTAGATTTCTTTGCGTAGATAACAGGAGTTTGTTCGTTCTGGCCGAGGCTCGTGAGGCGGCCATTTGAGATTTCAACGCGAACTTTGTTCTGGGTGTAGTCGCTTGAAAGACTAGTCTCACCTATCAAAGTGACCTTGCCTTTGCGAGTGATGGACAGCTGCTCGACGTATGTACCTGCACCAATTCGGATGGTGTAGTCCTTGTTATCGTTCGGAATGGCATTGATAGCAGCTGTGATGTTGCTATACTCACAAGAACCAGGTGTCTTGGAGACTACGAGGGTACTGGATGGCCCAGAGGTACAGACAGGAGCTGAAGTTGCTGATGTCATCGAGGAGCTAGTTGCGGTCGAGTTTGTGGTGGAATTAGCTGAGGCAGTCGAGACCGAGGCGAGAGCTGAGATGGTGATGGACGAACCGATCAAAGAAGACGAGCTTGAAGAGAGCGCACTGGCGGAGCCGGCAGGTTCTGAGGCGGAAGTAGAACTAATGACAGTACTTGATGCCACTGGCGACAAGCCTGGAGGAGCTGCGGCAAGCTGAGCTGCATCAGAGTTCTGCAAAGCGGATAAAACGTCTTGATCGATCCAGGCAAGCGATGTGCTAGCGTATGGTGCCTGCGCATTACCGTAGATCTTATCAATCGTGAAGCGAGAGATCTGGTCAGCGGTGAGGGCGACATCGTAACTCGCACGAGTTTTGGGATCCGATCCTGGGCCAGTGTTGAGGAACTCCCCGTAAAAGCTCGAATACGTGGCACCATTAGGATGAATGCCGGCCGGAGCGATTAGACTTCCGATTGTGGTGCCCCTAAAGATAGCCACAGCACCGGCAGTGACACCATTGGGAGCTGCCAAGTACACATTGCTGGTAGTAGTGCCGGCCTTCTGTTCGATAGAGCTGGAGTCGATAACAACGGTCGAGTTGGCAAATGGACTACCAGCTGTTGCGCCTACCGCACCCTTGCTGAATACGATGCTAGAGCCTGAGTTCAGGGGAACGATCTTCGAGTTGTAGATGTAGAAGGTTGGCACATTGTAAAAGATCTTGTCCGTGCCTTCGAAGTACGAATTGGCGAAGAATGTGAGGCCCAACGAGGAGGAGACCGCAAGGGCACCCGGCGATACAATGGAACAGCCATAGAAGGCAATATTATAAGCTCTGACGGCCACAACGACGGCATTTGTGTTGCTCGATGCGGAGACTGCAAGCGAGTTGACGAGGTTGATGTTCCGTATAGTAACGCCCTTCGCACTGCTAGATCCAATACCCAGTACTGCGGCAGGGTACACAGCAGGATAGGCAATCGTGACCTGGTTCTGCGACCAGTCGGCAGCTGCTGTGGCTGTAGCACCGACGATGGTGACCGTAGCTGCACCTGTCACAGAGACAAATTCAGAATAAGTTCCTGGAAGGACGGTGACCGTTGGGATTGCGCTGTTCTGAGCAGCGAGGACCGCGGCATTGATCGCCGTGAACTGTCCGGATCCATCCGCGGCTACAGTGATGGCTGTTCTGGGTCCACTGGTATTTGAAGAAGAGGGCGCGGCAAGTGTTGAAGTAATTGATGGGGTAGTAGAGTTGCCCTGGGCAGCGACAAGCCCAAGAAGAGCGGCAGTGATTAGGGACCACATAGCTGATTACACCTAGAAGAGAAAGGAACCGATGGGGTGCAGGGAGTAATAAATGATTGACATAGGTATGAGCCGCAAGATCCTCGACAAGGTAAAGGCCCACCTTCAGGGCTGGACCTTGATTTGATACCCATGATAGGATGACAAGGGGTCTGACTCGTCCGGACACAGAAGGGATGGCATTATCAGATGCCGAGCGAGATCATCTTCACCTTTGTTTTCACTCACCGAATCGTGGCGATTCCTAGCAATTACTCAATCGCGAGTCGATACATGGAAACGCGTTCAGAGTGCGTATAAGCGTTAGAGTACCTCGGTTCCATAACTACCGGTAGACCAAGTGATAGGTAAGGCTTGGAATCCTCATGTAGTAAGCTCAATAAATCTAATCTGGTTGAGTCAACGGGTTTGCTGAAAATGCCGATAGAGAATGACAAGCGACATCCATCGCACGAGTTTTCTGGCCTAATAAGGTTGCACGTGCCGGCGGTAGAACTCTGGAAGAAGGGATTGTGATTGCGCCGTTATGACGAAGTGATTGGCCGCGGTAGCATTTTGGGCGTTTTTTTTTGGTGATGCGGCTGAATTACTGATGTCAGGACGTTGTGGCGTCGCTCATTGCAAGGCTTTGTATGTTCTGGACAAGGCGTCCGGTATCACTTCGGTGGCGAAGCTTATCTATAGGCAAATAGTGGCTTGATCCTTACCTCGTTGGCTCATCTCTCCGGTGTTCTGGATCACGGGTCAAGTACCGTGGGTGGAGGATCACGTACCTGCGAGCCCGCAAATGTGGACGGGAAGCTTGTTTTCGCGATCGCTAGGTGTATCGACACGTGGGAGTCAGGAGTCCTAGGGTCGAGCCGCGGCAAACGTGACCTCAAAGCTTCCTCCAGTGGTCCATTTGGTGGTGCGCTGATTCGTACGCGGCCTGAGTGCGCAACAACCGAGTTCCCATCCCAAACCTCTGCGGCCTGCACGGGGAGCGTGAAATGCGCGTCCTATTGCATTCCAGTAGGAGCCACCAATAATGCAATATGTCACAGATGTGTGCGGTGTACCGCCGTTACGAGAGACGGTGGAAGTGCATCTTCACAATGAGCGTTGACTAGCTGCATCGTCAAAATCAGGTCGTGTCCAGACCGCCAAGAGAAGCTAGAAAGACACTTCCACCCGTGGACTCATGTCACCTGTAGCATCACGACCGAGTCACTGGAAGTATCTAAGCGAGCGGGTTGAACCGACGACCCAAAGTTGCGTCAATCACACTATCCCAGGCTATCAAATGCCAGCAGTCTCGAATTTATTTGCAGTTTGCCTAGGTATTTCTTCTCTTTTGGGAAGACTTTGACGAGATAGGTTTTGCTCGGCACGAGGGACGTCGACGGCACTTGCAAAAGCCGTGTCTCATCGAATGTGACTGCACGCAGTGCAGGGGTCGTGAATATTTGTGCGTTGCTCGCCTTCAGCTTCGTCGTCTCTCCCAAGAACAAAGAGCTTTCCACAGGTGACCTGACGATGGATTTCAAGTGGGCATATTCTGCCCGCTGCGTTGGTGAAGTCCTTCACCCATCCCAAGTCCCAAATCGTGCAAAACAAACAGCCAAACGCCAATCTAATGCAACCTTGTAGCAATCTCTAATGCCTTCTGCTCCTCGTAACATCCTCCATCTCCTGCGCCATAACACGGTTGAACTGCTCCCATCCATCAAGGTAAACATGATGCCCCGCCTTGTTGATAATCACTACCTTCGCCTCTCCCCGATCGCTCTTCCTTTCCTCACTCGACGCACAAGCCAACACGCGCTCACGTTCCTGCTTGATCTTCTCCTCGGCCGCGAACCCACCAGCGACGTCCATCCAGTCGTTTTCACCGTACATGAAAACAATCGGAAACCCGGTTTCTCTTTGCGCTGGGGACGTTGAGGATGTGGAGTCGACGGTGGGTGCGTTGTGTGGTTTGATGTATTGGCGTCCCACGCCCTGGATGCGTCGAATCATGGGACTGCGTGCAAAAGCGCCGGGTGCAAGGAGATATGCAAGCGCGTACTCTGAGCTGCCTCTTTGTCGAAACAGAGCATAACTGTAGTCGTGTAGCGCTTGTGCTTCCTCCTCTGGCAACATGGAGAAGCGACGCGACGTCCAGCCCGACACGAGGCGAGGTCCGATGGGTCCGCTCCACCTTACGAAGGTGAAGGGCGAGACCATGTTGGCTTCCCAGAGGTAGTACAGCCAGCCCGGGAGACGGCGCTTAGGCGGCTCCTTGGCTGGTGCTGCTTCGGCCTTTTTGCGCTGGTTCATGAAGTTGTTGTTGTCGGCTGGGGCGGCGTTGTTCGTTGCCGAGGCGTCTTGCGTGAACTCGTTGGCCATGGACGAGTCCTGCGGGTCGGGCATGTCTTCGTTGACGGCATATGGGTCCTCTGGGATACCGACAGGCGATGCGAGGATCAGCTTGTTGAGGTGGCCGGGATACTTGAGTGCGTATGCGACTGCGAGATAACCGCCCAAGCTGTGTCCGAGAAGGGTGAACTTGTCGAGGCCGCGCTTGATGCGCCATTCCTCCAGCGCGTCGACGAACCACGACTCGGCCTCTTGTATCTTGCCCTCCTTGTCTTTGGCGTGGATCTTGAAGTTCGGGCGGCTGCTTCTTCCCATGCCCAGCAGGTCGAGGGCGTAAACCTTCCACCCTTCGGCGCGTGAGAGCTGCTCATAGTTCTTGTAGAAGAAGCCCAGCCCTGCGCCGTAGCCGTGCAGCATGACCAGGTTCTCCTCGACTTGTTCGCCCACGCGCTCGACGGAAAACTCGTTGAGTGCGCGCCCTTTGCCGCTCAGCGCCACCATCTGCGAGTTCCATCTGCGTGGCCCGTACGGATCGTTGAATGTGTCTGTCGTGGTGTGCGCTTCGGGGTTCTGCGGGGGCGCGGTGAGGTCGGCCGTCGAGGTGGCTGCCGTGGCGGGTGCAGAGCCCGTCTGGGTGTGTGTGGGCGGCTGCTGCAGGTGCGGTATGAAGGAGAGGACGCGGTGCTCGGTGGCCATTGGCGACTGTCCGGCCCACCATTGACTGAAGCCGTCGGATGCACTCAAGGGAAACCATCGTGCGATCTTCCCAGGCTCTTGTGACTGTCCTTGTCCCTGTGCCTTCGCTCTTTGGCTCGCCAGCATTGCCTGCTGCTGTCCCCGCTCCCTGACCTCTTCGTTGCCGTCTTGTGCCATGGTCGCGTTGCCTCTATCTTCTATGCGTATAGGCGCGCTGCTCAGGCTCAGTCCAATGTAACTGGCGCCTCCAAACCCAGCCGCCTTTTGTATGACGCTCGTTGCGCGCGGTCGGGCCTGCAGGTACAATCGCAGCATATGCCACGGCCGAACGTATGAGGATATTATTTTGGCGGTGATTCAATGTCGCAAAGTCACCCCAGGAACTTTCCCAAGGCGCTGCTGCGACTGTTTTTATGTGCTGACGTAGGGCAGACCTGTCGCCTACAACTACTGTGGCGGGACCCGTGGACGCGCCTGAGACCGGACTTAACCTGCGCCGACGTGGTTTCGCGCCGTGGCGGACGAAGAATTGCACCGTCCCCTGGGCTTGCTTGTTGTCCGATTGTTGTCCTGATCAGTAAATAAGCATTGGGAATCGACTTCTTCGGGCGCCGATACTACCTCAAAAGTGCAGGACTTGGATGGTGAGAGTGGTTGCCACTTGGAAAGGCGAATGCAAGGCACTCGTCCCATGTGACTTCCTTTAGCACCCAGGCAGCCTCTCCAAGTGAACGTGAGCATGACCAAAAAAACGAGCGACATGCGACGCTCCAAAGCGCCAGACCTGCCGTTCTACCTACAAAATACCCCACTATGATGCGGCTTGTGAGGTTGAGCATCTATAGAGATACGCAAATACCCTAGCAGGAACGTGCCAATCAGACGCACCAACACCACCACACCAGCAAGACATAGGATGTGAACCATGCCCGCCTTCACAAGGCTGATGAGCTGCACTGGTACTGTGAAGTCGTAGATAGCAGTTGGAGTCACTTCAAGCGATTGGTTTACGCCGAGTGCAGGGGCAGTATATGTTTGTACTTCATTCATTCGTGTTCTCGTAGCTTCATCATATATACAATGGAACAGTCTACAATGACCTCTCCCGGCGCAATGTCTTGCTTGTGCAGTCGCACCCTCGACTCTAACCAAGGTGGTGACGGTTCTTTGTGTACGTCTGGTGTCCTACAGAGTGCGATGACGATGCTCTTGAATTTGGCGTGTTTATACTATGGCCATGCTATAATGTGCCTTGATAGTGTACTCGAGCATGCCATGTGTTGCGACTTGCTCTGTCGTAAGCGTGGTCATGCGTTTCGTGAATAACTAGTTTCGGGTTGTCGGCTCTACTCGCGTCGTGCCTTGCATATGCGGCGTATGTGTCAAGATATCATTGTCCTCGATCCTTCTTCATCAATGACATCGACTCCGGAGCTCAAACAAATCGTTGAGGCTCGTGTGTGGCCCGTCCATTATTGGTGCTGTCAATAGTCTGCAACGAGAACCGCGGGTCGTTCTTGGTCAAGCGGTTGCCAGCAGGTGGGCCATAATACGAGCTCCCCGACTCGAAACGGGATGGTGGATCGGGTCGTTGCGACGGGTTGGCGCGCTTCTCGTACACGGTCTCGCCGCTTGATATACCGCCATTGTACGGCGCCTCGGTGAGCTCTGGATCTACCTCCTTCTTCTTGCGACGGGTGCAGCAGCATGTTCGGTTGTACGGATAACACCAGAAGAGCCATGATACCACATAGATCAAGATGAGAGCGGGCACAATGCCGATGCCGACGATGAGACCGATTGCAGTTGCTGATATTCCTCCAGTGGCGCCACCAAGCGATAGTTGGCGAGCGACAACATGTGAGATGGCAGGCATTATGTTTGGTGGTTGATAAGTTGCTGCGATGATATAGTCGTGGGTTGGAGGAGCGGGGGTGACGACGCCGATGGACTAATATCAAAGTCGGTAACGAACGAACGAGGTGTTTTTGGATGCTTTAGTAAAACGGGCGAAAGGGTCCTTGTGAAGGCACGAAGGAGGAGACGAGAGTGAACGAATGCAGGTACGTGGGTCACCAAAGCATGACAGCGCGCACAGTGGACTTTGTACCGGATCAAGGCGGAGCAGCTTAGTAGGCGTCATGTGGGTCGTTGGTAGTGGAATTAGGCCTGACGCAAGCCGAATCCATCCTGAGGCGCTGCTTGTCGTGGCATTTACGTACTGCGGAGTAGCCATTTCCATGGCACCAAGGCGCTAAGGTCATGTTGCCGCGAAGCCGAAAAGTTGGAGAATTGTAAGTGCCAGCGGCGCGAATAGCATCATCCCATTGTGGCCTGGCAGCGTTAGCCCTCATACATACTTCGTAGTGGCTGGGTTGCGCGGCGCTGAAGGTGATGACCGCATAGAAAAGCAAGGTTCAAGGCGATCGAGTGCCGCGTGCTCCTGGCGGTTGGGACCACCGTGCTGAAACCACGCGCAAGCCTTTCAAAACAATGTCGACGTTTTGAAATACGCACATGTACAACAACAACGTGTCGCAAGTCCAGTTGTTTTTGTGCAACGCTGGTGGAAGGTGCCGCATCACACTGCCAGATTCTGCAAAGGTTCATGGACTTACCTCCGTGCTTGGCGATTGTCTTGGAGATTGTCTTCGTTCCAGAACGCCACACCTCTTGTCTCCCAGCCTCGCCTAAATCAACCACGTGCGGATCCTTGGGGATGCCGTCATGCGGGGGTGCAGCGTCAATCGCAGCCTTCAGTGTCGACCTGAACAACTCTTCAGTCTCAACCCATGGCATCGTGGTGTCGTTTTCTGCATGGGCGAATACGAGCTGTAGGCGCGAGCAGCTCTCTGATCAGCGGTCAGCCGTAGTTCGAGCGCTACTCCTGGACTAAAACAATGCCGATACCCGTTGGACTTCAGGCCATCGACCTGCGATACGGGGCTGGGGAAATTGAAAGGAGGCTGGTGTTGTGAACTTACGCGCAAGCTCGGCGAGGCGGCTGTGGCTGTGCCAGGTGTCTTTCATTCTACTGCTGAACCATGTCTGGAAGACAGATGAGAGCTTGATGGGCGCAAGAACGGGGACGATACCTCCAATGGAGTATGAAGCAAAGGCGTTACCTGCATTGGTAAATGCTGCACACAATATCAGTCCAGCGAACTGGACATCCAGCTTCGCATAGTGATGTGCTACGCCTGAGACCACCGCTGTACCCAGGGAGTGCCCAAGGAGTACGATGCGGTCCGGCGAGATACACGCCCTGTTCAGTGCCCACTCAACAACTGCTTCCGCGTCGTTTAGTAGGCCGTCTTCCGAGGGAGTTCCTGACGATCTTCCAAAGCCACGGTAATCAAATGCTAGTACAAAGATCTTCCCTGAAGCCCCTGAGGCATACGACCGGTATTCTTCTGTGCGTCTGCGTTGTGCTATCGTTGCGCTGTTACCGTGGAAATAAATGAGCAATCGCGCGTCCGGATCATCTTTCATAAGCTTGAAAGCCAGCTTCTGTTCGATTTCTTCGACACCTGGCTGCTCAGCGATGAGCTCCTCAGCGTACTTTGCATAGACACCCAGAGGTGCGATTAGCCATGTGAATAGCTGTTCACCATCACGCGTCCTGATCAAGAAAGGTGTGACCTGGTTTTCTGCTTGTATTAGTAGCCTGTGGTATCCAGTATACTTCCTCGAACATACTGAGGAATCCGGCTCTTTCAGGTTCTGTCAACCATTTTCCAGGAAAGAATGTCACCCAATGGAGGTACAACATCTCTGCGACTGTTAGCCAGTGGCCAATCACGTGCAGGCGAATACTCACGCTTCTGCACCCACGGCAGGCAACATAGCAGCGTTGCAGGGATCCATATGGCGCTCAAGAACGACAAAGAGACGCCTATGATAGTATATACACTCATTGCGCGTCGTGTGTGCGAAGTGTCGTGGTCTGGCAGCCTCGCAAGTGGTGGTAGTTGCGCAAACCGTCGGGGTCAGGCGCCTCACCGGCCGCACTGGCTGGGCGCAACAACACCTGGGCATTACGGATTCCCATCACCACTTCATATGTGCGGCGTTTACTCATCGTACCAGCTACAGAAGGTACGGTTCAGAGTCTGGAATTGCCGATAAATGGGCTGTTGAAAGATTTCTGGGTACGCCACGGAAACTTTGCGAATGATCTCGCTGTGCAGTCGCATGGGATACGGGGGAATCTTACATACCACAGCATGGCTCGTTGCTGCCTGTACGAATCAGAACAATGTGATTGAGTGAGGATGTGGCTGCGCGTATCGTTAGGTCCCGTGCCCGCTCCGCATTCGTGGTACGTCGCCTGAACTTCAACACCTTCGTTCTGAACATCGACCAGAGACATTGCCCAGATCTTCGGTCTTCAATAGCAGCAACACATCTTGAAGAACCTGTCAGGGCTTCCTCGCCCAACATGTCCGATCGCAAAGCTTATCCCGGATCCTGCCACTGCGGCGCTGTGCGGTACCAGGTGAAGCTCAAATTCCCACCCATCCACGATCCGACCGCCGAAACCATCCGCATCTACAAATGTAATTGCACGACCTGCCAGAAGATGGGCATGTTTCACTGCCGTCCCATCAACCCGACCGAGGATTACATTCTCACATCGCCTGCCTCCATCGAAGAGCTAGGAGACTACCGTTGCTATGAGAAAAAGCACGGCTGGTATTTCTGCAAGTCTTGCGGCGTACGCATCCTCGGCCTCGGCGGATCGTGGGAGCAGGTCGAAATCGATGTAGAGAAATGGGCTGGTACCAAGGTAGAAGGGGAGGAAGAAAAGCCACAGAAGGTTTGGAAGACGAAGGGCGACCCAATAACCGTTGAAGTCGACGGCAAAAAGTTCACGAGACCCTACTATCTGAGTATCAACGCTGTGACCCTCGAGCCGAGCGAGGATATTGACTTGCGAAAATGGCATGACAATAGATGGCTCTTCTACGTCGAGAATCTGAAGAAAGATGGGACGCCACTGCGTGTCGGTGAGCCGGTAAGAGAGCTCTATTTACGAAATGTGAGACGTATACTGACTTCGTTCATTTACCTCTAGCATGAGGGCGGCATGTACTGAGCACATGCTGAGAGCTCACGTCAGCCTGTAAGTCATGGAACATCATAATTGCTGAAGCCGCGCTGATTGTCGTTTTGCAGTTATTCAAGTAACATTGGACCCGCTTGCGTAGTCTCTTAATCGAACACAATCATTGGTATGAAAATGTCTCACTATTGGATGTCAAGAACAAAAATTGCACGTTGTGGATAGTAGCAAGTCAGACGGTTGACGCGTATATGGAAGGTGAAGGAGGTGTTATATTATTGAGTCGATCCGAAAACGCCGAATAATGCCCGATCGTACAGTGAAATATGAGACAAAGAACCATGCGCCATATTTCAACGGCACAAAAACATTCGGAGCCCCAGCGCAAAAGGAACACCGCATGATAGTAGCGGCGACATCAACATCGCGCCAGAATTGTCATATCTAGCGCTCATGCAGCGATTACGGTAGGGTCGAGCCAGCGGATAGGAATTTTCGAGCGTGCCCCCTTACTGTTGAGCCAAAAGACTCCTTTCTGCCCGGGGCCCCAGTCGCCTCGATATCCGCCACGAAGATCTTCTCGAGAACACACGACAAGCATGCAAAGAGGGCAGGCGAACTCTTTGACATTCTGATTGTTTAGACTCTGAAAGGAACGTTAGGACAGCCAACCCACAAATAGGGTCTAGAATCACCAGCTAGGCCTGTGCCGACTTCAGCGTCCTTTTTTGGCTTTCGTTTTCGCCTTTCGCAACTCCTCATCCTTGGTTTCCAGTTTCAGCATCAATTCCTCCATCTTCTTTCCCGACTCTATGATCTCCGGCTGTATGGCAGCCTTGATCTCTTCCTGAACCACTAGCTCATCCTCCAGTTGCTTCATCGACTCAGTGTTGGCGTCTAGCGTTGCTAGCACCACTCTGATTGCTTTCGCGACGGCAGTCTCTGTCCGAAGAACGGCATCGTGACCGCGGAGTAGAACGTAAGCATTGTACGTCTCGGTATTGTACATGGTCTTGAGTTGGTTGAGCTTGGTGTTGGAGAGATGTGGGATGGCGTCTTCGGGAGTGACGAGGATGAAGTCGCCCAGATCGATGTCTTGTGTGTGGGCTTCGAACATGTTGTGATGCGATGTATATAACAGACACTGCAGGGGGCTACCGGTTATATGGCTGTCGATGATTAGAGGGAAACACTACAGCAAGCGGCACGGTTTGAGCAGCAAACGCGATGAGAAAGCGACACTATGCCAACAACAAACGAGATTGATAATCACAACGTCGCCGTGTCTTCGGCGTTTACATTTGTTGTTCTGAATAATTGGGGGCCCGATATCAGCTAATGCGGACACAGCAGTAATTCGTTGCGTTTCGCAAAGTCCTTTCTTGCCCCACGGGCTTTTGTGAGAACGTCACATACTTCTACAGACTTGTATGAAATAGCCTGCTCATCTCTCGGGTTTCTATCCCACCTTGCGCTTTCTCCCTCCCCTCCCCTTATCAAACTCCTCATTGAACCTTTCCGCTTCCGCACCCGCACCCGTAAGCTTCACAATCTTCTGCCTTGCCTCTTCGAGGTCTTCTTTCACTTCAGCCATGCGCTTCGACATAGTTCTCTCTTCCGCCTCTTTATCATCAAGAGATTTTGTTAGTGTTTCAACCTCTTCGCGCTGCTTGTTGACAATCAACATATTTTCGTCTAATGCTGCCAAGATTGTGTCGATGTCGAGAGATGGGCGAAGACTGCTCTCATCGTCGGTGTGGTGGAGCTCGACGGCCTTCTGGTACAGATGGATATAGGCGGTTCGAACTTTTTCAGTGTAACATTCTTTCAGCTGTGAGAGTTTGGCGTGCGAGATATAGGGTGGTATTGATTTTTGCACTTCATCTTTGTCGATGAAGTCAAAGTCGTCAGAGTCGGTGTCATTTGGGACGGGCGAAGACATGTTAGATTGGTGGAGATCAAGTAGGGACCTGGTAGCGAAGGAATGATGCGGAAGAAATACACTTGCAAGACGTTTGATAAGTCAAACACTAGACAAACGTAAATCACTTCGTTCGAAATACTATCAATTCAGGCGC
>Ga0265780_10002106_pt1 | contig 27446 bp, 21 predicted proteins | sample P1T30metagenome_FD_192432 | JGI IMG/M metagenome (GOLD analysis project Ga0265780, IMG submission 192432) | Plant litter microbial communities from East Loma Ridge, Irvine, California - P1 T30 | ecosystem: Environmental > Terrestrial > Plant litter > Unclassified | place: USA: California...
GCCAGTTGGCTGGCGTACGGGCGCGTTTGCGGGTATGGGGTCAATGGGGGCCGCCAGGGCTAGGAGGGGGGTGGGGGAGAGGATGAGGAAGGAGATGAACATGGTGGGAAGATCTTGTGATTAGTTGGCTTTCTTGCTTCTTGGTTGCCGTACTTTGGGGGACAAATGTGCTGGGTTGTGCAGAATTTCTCTATCGGTACGTAGGTAGGCGTTTTGGGAGGTGGTGAAGTTCTGGGCGTGAAGAGAGGATGTGATGGGTTGGGGGTTTGAGGTATCAATGTGAAGAAAGGCTTCACAGTTCTTTTTTGGTAGGTAATTGATTTCGGACTTCATATCGAGGAATTAATAGGTTCATGTAAGGGTATATTTGGCACATTTCACTCATAACCATCTAAGCAGGAAAGCTTCTGTATATTGATGGAAAGTGCGGAGGTGAATGCAACACAATATTACTGCAAGATTGCTGAGTTAGAAACAAGCGTGAACCGACCCAGAATTGTACGATCTCAAAATGAAGTTTTACAACCTTGTCTTGCTTTGTCTGTTCGGTACCTCGGCGTGGTGAAAGAATAGCGGGGCAATTGCAGCCGATGCGAATCGAAAAACCGAGCCCGACACTTGCACAGCTCTAGTAACTCTCGCGGTGATTTTCCGACAAAGGACTTTGTTGCGTTTGAGTCAATCGTGTGAAACAGCTCACCTCTTTTACCCAGAGCTCCCGCACGTACAAACGGGTCCGTACTACTAGACCCACTATTCTTACACAGTACTTCAGGAACTACTCTCCCGACATCACGCTTCAACAACGATCATACTCTATCTATCCATCTTTCAAGTAAATCAACGGATACTCAAGAGCTAGTCAAGTGTCAAGAATCAACTTCAAAGTCAATCCCCAGATTCCAACCATGTCAACCACCAAAGACGACCAACCACTCCCCACTCCCCCCTTCCACATCGTCCCCAACATCAACAATCTCCGCGATGCCGCCCTCTTCCCCCTAACTACCCCCTCCGGCCCCATCCGGCCCAAAATCCTCTTCCGCTCCGCCGACGTGTCCAAACTGCCCCTCAGCGGCTGGCAAGCCCTCCACTCCCTAGGCATCACACACGTCTTCGACCTGCGCAGCGCCCCCGAAGTCGGATTCCGCTCCGCCGACACCCCGAAGCCCGACTGGGTCAGCGCGATGCTCTCCGCCGGGATCAAGCGCACCTGGTGCCCCGTCTTCACCGAGGCAGACTACTCGCCCGAGGGCCTAGCCAAGCGCTACGTCAAGTACATGGACGAAGACGTGGCGGGCTTTGTCTCGGCGTACCACGACATCCTGCTCAACGGCGCGGCTGCATACACCACTATCCTGCGGCACCTGATCGAGCGTCCGGGCGAGGGCGTGCTGGTCCACTGCACGGCGGGCAAAGACCGCACGGGGATTTTCTTCGGCTTGTTGTTTGCGTACCTGGGTGTTGAGAGCGAGGTCGTTGCGCGCGAGTACAATCTGACGGAGCTGGGGCTGACGCATGTGCGTGAGGAAGTGGTTGCGAGATTGTTGCTGTCCCCGGCGTTCAAGAATTATATCGCGACTAAGGCGACGGGGAAGCAGCTTAGCGCGGAGGAGATTGGCAAGTTGATTGTGGACGATAAGGCGGGGAAACAGAGCGGTGTTGAAGAGACGCTGGATCCGGAGGCGAGGAGGCAGGGCAGGGAGGCGGCGTTGAGGATGGTGGGGGCGAAGAAGGAGACGATGGTTAAGGCGTTGGAGATGTTGGAGAGGGATTTTGGGGGCGCGGAGAAGTATTTGCGCGAGAGGTGTGGGCTGGGAGATGGGGATTTGGAGAAGCTGAAGGAGAATCTGGTGGTGCGTAATGGGGCGTGACTAGCTGTGGTCGGTAGGGCGGTTTTGTGAGCGTGGAGGGTGTGATCATGTCAAATAAGATTATGCTTTCCGGAATTATGGCCATAGACATACAGGTCGGGAACAAAGACGGCTCAAAGATGGAGATGAGTTGCATTTGTACTCATATAGAGCACCTCCGAGCCCTAGCTTTGACTAGGAAGAATCGACTTTTCCAATCCCCACCATCGCCTGATTACATTTTGAAAAGAAAGAATCCCCCAAAAGCTCCCACGAGGACAGAGCGCACTGCTTTTATGTCCGCAATGAAAAGAAAAGACAAAGACCTCCCGCTACCCATTTTGTTTTGTTCTGTGAGAAAGATCGCTGTTTCCAAGATAAGAAGAAAGAAGTTTCCGAAAGGTCGATACCGTCGAAGAGCGGTCGAGTTCAAGACTTGATGACTGCCACTGGCGGTGGCTGCAGTACCCCAGCCCCCATATCGGTGTCGTTCGAAGTCGAATCCGCAGGTTCGCCGTCGTGCATCGCCCCCCTCACGGCCCCGTCACTCTTCTCATCGACCTTCTCCTTCTGCGCCTCCAGCCCCGCCTCGACATCCACAAACGTCTCCATGGATTCCGACTTCTTCAACCCCTTCTCGGGATGCCTAGCCACATACTCATCGTACGTCAAGCCCAGCATCTTCGCCTCCCTCCTCTCCCGCCTAACCCGCCACGACCACCACGCCTGCGACGCAAAAATCCCCGTCTCGAGCACCATGCACGCAATATACAAACTCGCGCCCAGCGCATCGAACCACTGCTGTGCGACGACTGCCATCAAGGAGAAAAACGCGCCGGCGTAGTCGATCGTCAGAAACCAGAAGTCGATACCGATGACGCGGCCGCTACGTTTGGCGAGCTCGAAGTACGGCGGAATTAGACCGACGACTTGGATTACGGAGGCGGAAATGGCCATCAACATCATGGGCCATTGTACGCCGCGGGCATAGGGGCCGCGGAGGGTGAGGATTAGGATTAGCTCCATGATGGCGAAAGAGGCTGTGAGCGCGATGGTGGCTAGAGTGGCGGTCCAGGCTCGCCATTTACTGCGCGGTCGATTAGGTATTTGTCGAAGAAGGGGGAGTGGGCAGGAACGGACTTGTGGTAATAGAGTGTCTGGCCCCATGCGATGAGTGTGAGGCCAGCGAAGGCTTGAGGCTGGAACTTGAGGGCGAAGTTGAAGTTCTGTTTGGGTCGTTAGGACTGCTTTGAAGTACGTGATAGGGAGCTCATACCTGGACGATGGCGTATACACCGAACGGAACACCACCTGAGGTCGTTAGCTGTGATCACATTCGTGCTTCAGAAGACTTGCAGATTGACCATAGTATCAGCATCGACCCTGGAAGGCCATCGGTGTTCTTCCGCCTCCAGTTGTGCCAGATTCTAAGAAGTGTCAATGATGGTCCGTGGACATATTTTGTTCATCTTACTGTGGTATTATCTGCGACCTGTCAGTACTTGCTCATGATATGGAGCCCTGCTTCACTCACCTGGACACACCAGCAGCTGTGTGAGAGTCATGTTAGTATGTTTGCCAAACCCCTACGACTAAGTTGCTTACACTGCCTCGTTGTTAGTAAAAGCGAGCAATGGTTGACGAGAATGACTTACCAGTTCCAATGGTCTATTGTTAACGAGTAGTCAGCATAGTGATACAAAGCTCGGGGATGCAGTCAGCTTACACCTAGAATGTTCGCAGCCTGGAGTTGCACGTTAGCATATGCACAGTTTGAATCGTTTCGAGCTCACTGACTGGCGGTATTTTCTCCTGTGGTCTGTCCATTGTTCGATGAGATGTATGAGAGTGTCGTCGAGAGTGTGATGAGATATATGTTGCGAGTCTCAAGCCTTTTGTGCTACAGATGGGGCCGGCAAGCTCGTCAAGTGAGAGAGAGGATTACGCAACCGTTGAATCCAACAATGAGGTAAACGGTAAAATCAATGCGGTGTATACGATTTATCGTACGCCCTGCAGTATGTGTGTGTGTGGATTAAAAGTGACTCGAGATGAAGTAAAAACCAATTACAAGAAAGAGAATGAGAAGCCGTGGAACAAAAGTTGCTGCGAATGGCACAAAGCCGGACATAACAGCGGCTCCAGTGAAGGCAAGGTGCCACCAAACATGGCTGTACAAAGCTACAATGACGAACTGTCAGAAGGGGTCTATTTTCTTTTACTAGCTCTGCCGCCGCAGTCGCGTGCAGATGGCTGAGGGCAGAGCTAAAAGCGGTCCTCCATCGACCGACTTGAGCCATGGACTAGAGTATTTCGGCGCCGGGGAACTTAGGCCCCTGCTTCCGGTGTGGGTAGTGGACTCAACTCAGAAAGCGTTGGATCTCGGTAAGTGGTGACTGGCTTTTTTAGTGTGCAGGGGTGCTCCTTTTCGATACCACAGGTGGGCAAAGGCAATCTTGATATCCAGTGCACAATGTTACGAAGATCAAGTGGTTGCACTACTTGTCGATCGTGGGCGATAGTCTGCAAAAGTCTCGCCCAATAAAGTGTCATGAGGTGTTGATCGAGTAACGCGAATTTCACGTCGTTCGCGTGACTACCCTGGCCCCATCGACTCCCTTTTCAGTCTGGCTTTTGCGCTGCACGCGGTACCCGCGCGAATGACAGGTGGCGCAGCGGTTATGCAGCTTCCCCGGTTCAACGAAAGCTGAGTTCAGCTCTCCGGGGAGCATCCGTCGACCCTGAAGTCATCGCCCACGGCGAAAAACCCTGATGGTACATGCTGATGGGCGGGACTGTGTGGAGGCCCTGTGAGACGGATGCACAACCTGCATCCCGAACCATGGTGGTGGGCCCAAGCCTGCATACAATGGCGTCAACGTGAGTGTTGCAACGCCTCGTTGATTCGATCCGTTGCCCAGTGCCCAGAAGCAGATTAGCAGGAGGCTCTGCCGTCTCCATCCGATCGCATAGCTAGTCTGGTTGTTCCTGAAAGGGTGCAGAAGTTCGCAGTAACAAGATGCCCTATGATGTTCAGGTGGTCTTCATTTCAGCCAGGGACCCCCGTCTCCCCTTCCCTACGAGGATCCAAAACAGTCCACCGGAAAACAGAGTGGGTATGTCGTCAGCTCCAGGCTCAATGAATCCTGCAAACCTGTACTGAGTATTTCATTATTATCGAGTTCCACTGTTCCTGCACAGCACCGCAGGTACACGTACTGCTTAGCCGGACTTTGCCGAACGCTGACCCATCGTGACAGGCTTGGTCGGACCAGCCATACTCGCCATAGCGCCCGCTTCAAGGTAGCCGCGCATGGCGCGGTTGACTTGTCGTTCCTTCGAAGCCGTATGAGGATAGGAATTGTGGAACCCTTAGCCAGGCAGAGAGGGCGGGGTCGCTTATCCACGATGCTATGCAACATGTGACAGTGCAGCTCAAGAAATCACACCTGGCCAGATCGACGAACTTGGGTTCGTCTATCCACTTGATCCAGCCTAGCAATCTGCTGGTTTGCGCTGTTGTCCGTCTTTCGAGACTCTCGTGGCGTATTCTTGGCACTACACGATGCACTCTGGCCACTGCTGCCGCTGTCGGAACATCTTCCTACCTTGTCATCTGTCAACACCACTTGTTGAGCGTTACACAACATCAATCGTCTCTGGATTTTCTCCGTAATGCCACGGATTTGTTACCGAGTCGTGGGATTCACCTGCATGCGTCATGCATGTCGGCCGGACGCATTGCCAAAGGACAACATGCGCACATAGTGCCGACCATCGTTTCGCAAATTTCAGGTCTACCGCGCGTTGCGATGGAAAGTTGGGCATGGAAGCATTTCCTCGAGTACCGATCCGACGGCGTCGGAAGACGAAGGATTCTTGTGCTGCTGGTGCGCCTTCCAGACTTCGTTGCACTCTTTGGCCATAGTACAGAACAGCGTTCGTAATACAGGGGAACACGAGTGATTCATACCTTCTACTCCATTTCTTTCCGTAGAAACGTCGACTTCATTCATGTCCAAAGCCGAAGCTGGTAATCTTCGGGATGCCGACAACTACGGATAAGCACGCAACCGATCGGCAGTTCGCAACTTATGCCGCATTTTAGACGATTGAGGCCCAATCACAATTTGAAGAGTTCGCCAACTTAAGGGTCGCGGTAGCCATAACTTTCCTAGGTCCGGTTGTGGCCATGTGCCGTAGAGACGACCACTGTGGCGGCTTGCTTCAGGGATGCCTTCATGTTACATAGCCTGTGCACCATCATGTACAGTATGTGAGCAGGGTTGCAATCCTTGAAGGAACTGAATGATAGTGAGAATATCACAATACATGGATCGAATGTCAAGTGTTCAGTGTTTGAATATCCCGATAGTGAAGTACTTTGAAACCATGCTTGTAGTCATAGACTCAAAAGGCTTCGGTCTAGCTAATTGCTCATACTTCGTCCGAAGTTTTATTGGGAGAGGGTTGAAGCATTTCCACGCGCAATGTGTAGATTGCGAGGTCGTCTTCTTTGGCCACTGTAGCACATCAACGTGATTATTGAAGCTTGAAGACTAGCTGTGAAAAACGGGAATGACCGTAAGAGTACTTAGCCGATTGGACCGGGTCGTTGTTCCTTGTGCGTTTGCTGTTTGAAGACAATGCGAGAGTACACCGATGCGGGTATGCCGATGCACGCCATGCCTCGCTGTGGAAGATACCTGCAAGCTGACTGCAGTGGTGGCTTTTCTTTGCGCTGTGCTCCGAGGAAAGACGTCCGCTAATCGCGGAAAGTAGAAATAATGAACGATGGGGTGTATTCCATCTTTTACTGATCAATTCCCTTCTGATAGTGACGAGACCGAACTGCCAATATGATCTCAATACTCACGTGTGTCTTATGCTCGGCGACACGAGAACGAGCTAGATGTGAATATGGAAGGGCATGAAGTGGTATGATGATGCGATCGGAAAGGGATCGTGCGGTAGGAAACACCGTGTGCCCCTTCCCTTCGACTGCTTGGTGACGTATACTAGTGGACTACACTGATCAATGCACTGCAGCCAACGAATCGCTTCGCAAGCAATTGCTTTGAAGGTGTCCATGCTATGTGCCAGAGATCGAATTGTCCTTGCGTCGGATATTAGCCTGCAATATTCGCGATGCATCAAGCCTCTAGTTGCATATACTGGCATCATGTCGGTGCCCTCTGAATGTGTATACTCTGTTGTGTTGCTGCCCAACGATTGAGCACATGGCTGTGAAGAGAAAAGAAGCGATCGGGTAGAGCATGCTCCTACGACAGTGGAGAGTGCCAGCTTTTGGGCGCCTACACAGCCTGTGTCTTTAACAAGACTGCCGATCTCCTGCATGTCATTCCGGACTTGGACAGTGCAAACATCGCCAGCATGTCGGTTTGGAATTCATGGAAAGAGTATGAAAGATTGACATGTCACTGCCATGGTATCAGGAGAGAATGAGCAAAGGGTGTCCTGGATGGGTCGAATAGTAGCCACTTCATGTTGTGGGCACCACACCAACTGTCACCAGGCATGGACACATGGCCGGCTGTGCATGCGCAGGGAGCTTGTCAGGAAGCAGAGTGGACCACCGGGGTAATATTAGAACTAGATTACTACTTCCTGGGTGTAAAGACCAAAAGGCGGGGAATAAGTATCGAAGTGATAAGGAAACATACGAGAAGTAGTGTCATGGCAAGACAGGGATGCCGTAGACACCGTCAAGACGTCGTCACTGTCTAGAAAGAGAACGGCTAGCCCCATGTAAGAAGAGATATCCCAACTGCCCTTGCTCTCCAGTCTTCTGCAGCATGCAGGCCGTACATTACAAGTGCCTGTTGTTGCAGTATATAGTTTTTGTAAGGCCGGAACTGAAGGAAAGGCAAGTGCCCAACTCACGGCAGCCCAAGGTACGTTAGTGTGCAGACTGGGTGCTGATGCAGAATGGTGCTGGAGCGCTCATGCGGCCTCCGTGTCGGTGTCGACCTGGCCACTATGTTCCCTGTGCATGCGGGCCTCGATCTCCTTCAACTGACTCTCACGAGCCAGAAGCTCCTGTCGCTTCTCGTTGATCTCCCGTTGGACCTTGACCTCGATCTCGCGGAGCTTCTCCTCTTCGCGTCGCAGTTGCTCCTCCTTCAAGCGGACAGACTGGCTAGCGAGGTCTTCGGGTTTCATCGACGAGTCACTATGGGTCTGTTAGTAATTTGCACGTCTCGGAGGCGATTTGACAACTTACGCAGCAGCACCACCTTCGACGGACTTGCTAAGAGCTTCGGTACGGTAGTTCTCGTAAAGGAAGTCGTGGGTGATCTCCTTGAGGTCGGCTAGATGGCTGTAGAGGAGCGCACTTCGGAGTGCCAGGAAATCTGAATGGCGTGGGTTGTCGACCTCAACGATTCCCCAGGGGTACTGTCTCGCGCGGACTCGTCGGCCGTTAACCTCGAAGATGTCTTCAGAGCCAACAACGGCGAAGGGCATCAGGCCACGGAGCTCGGCGTTCTCCTCGACTGTGTCCTCATCGTCCTCCTCGATGTCGTAAGGGAAGTTGTACACGGGGATACGGTAGTGCTCGATGTCCTCCATGACAAGCTTCTTGGACTCGGCAAGCTCAGCTGGTGTAAGGGAATCGGCCTTGCCGATGACCGGGATGACGTTGCAGCGAGGGGAGAGGCGCTTCATCAGCTCAATGTCAAGCTCGCGGAGACTAGGTGTTGTGAGCAGGGGGATGCAGCGAGCGGTGTGGAGTTACTGACCCGTGGCCCGTTGGTGTGATGAAATAGAGCATGACGTGTACACGATCGTCGCGGAATCTGGGTTTACGCTTGATACGCGACTCCTCAGCAAGAATGCCATCGTATTGGCGCTCAAGGTATCCGACGATTTCTTGGAAGCTTGCATCATGGTCAGTCAATGTCGCCATCATCAGTTGGAGCAACATACCTGGCCTCGTTGTCGATTTGGTCACCGAATCCAGGCGTGTCGACGATGGTGAGCGAGATGCGGGTGCCTTCCTCCTCGAGCTCTGATAGTAGGTCAGCCAATCTGCGCGCCCCATCAGAATCCATTGCGGCGACCTACCGACAGTGATGGGCTGGATCTTGACGCCCTCCTCGACGTGTGCTACTGAAGGGTCGTCCGACTCCTTGTGCTCGAGAACCTTCTGGCCGCAGAGCGTGTTCACGAATGTGGTGCGGCCTGTACCTGAGGCACCGCATACCATCAGGCAGAACTGGATACCTTTCTTGACATTCTTCTTTCTGCGCGTCTTAAGCGTCTGCAGGGCTGTTAGCAACGTGTCAATGGCATGGTGTGGGCGTGGTCGTGGGGAGTGAGGGAGCGGCCTCGTGTGCCAGGGTTGTAGACGGTCTCGGGGAATATCGTACTGAAGACATGATGTGTTCGAGCGTTGCTCGTGGTACAGTTCTGCAAGCAAGAATGTCGGCAATTGGAGCGGCCGACGTTTTCAGAAGGCGGCGGGCGTGTGGTTGAGGCGGATCGAGGTGTGTGTGATGGAGGTGGACGTGGTCGAGGAAATTTGGGGACGTTGGCAACTGCTCCCTGCGCAATGCAAAGGGGCTCACTAGCGCGAGCGGCCCCGGTCGCCCTCTCCTGCTTGGCGCGACCACCTGGCGCGACTCCGCTTTGGGAAGCATGCACCATTATCAGTGTTCTCTGGAAGTGACGGCGATATGTTAATCTTAATTCGCAAGTGAGAGAGTGAAACCCTCTACGCTCAGCCCCGCTTGTCCAAAATCACGTTTCGAAACTTACCCCAGAAGCTGCGGGACGTATCGCGGAGGACGGTTCCTGTTTCTAGTGATATGTTAGATGTATCAGAACACCTCGCATGCGTACCGCAGTATCGAAGTTCACGTCGTAGAAATTCACTCCAGCATGATCACGTCGGTGCGGACACTGCACGTCGTCTCAAGAATGTCCAGACGTAAAGTGTACATCACGTGGGGTGCGCCTTCTTCGGCCTACTAGCTCCCGCTAGCGTCGCGCATGGACCATGCCGCCTGGCGGATGACATCGTGCTCTACCATGGAACCTTCACCTCGGCTTCCCATATTCACCCACGTTGCCCGCACTGCTTATAGTACTAGCATGCCGCCACACGTTTTGCTATCGTTCACAGTGCCGTTTGTCTGGCCACCTCACATAACGCTGAGCTCTACTTCAGCACCCCACCCTGCCTTCAGGTAGCCCACCACCTCAGTAGAGCAACCGCTCGACCACATTTCTCCACCAGAACATAGACGCTGGAAATTTCAAAATGAACACTCGACCCATACTGGACTCGGACAAGGGGCCATTTGTCCTCTCTGTCTCGCTGAATGCAGACAACTCATGCTTCTCAGCAGCTCTGGAAACTGGATTCCGCGTCTTCTCCTCCAAAACCTGTGAGCAGATGGTCGCAAGAGGTACATATAACCAGAGAGTATGCTCAGGCTGTACTGATATCATTATAGAAGTCGGTGGTGGCATCGGCTGCGCAGAAATGCTCGGCACCACCAGCTACATTGCACTTGTCGGAGGAGGGAAGCAGCCCAAGTTCCCGCAAAACAAGGTCTGTCCCCCCGAGGACTCCGGCTGGCAACTGATCAACAAGACTGACATCGTCTACGAGGTCCAAATATGGAACGACAACACCAAAGTAGTCACGACAGCGCTCGAATTCAAAACGCCCGTGCAGCGCGTTCGCATCTCACAGACACACCTAGTCGTGGTACAGTTGAATAAGGTCGGCATCTACAAGATGAAGGTCCCACCAGAGAAGCTGGCGGAATACGAGACAGCAAACAACCCGTACGGACTATGCGCACTGGGGAAGGGTACGGTGGCTTTTCCTGGCCGGGCTATTGGACAGGTCAAGCTATACGACGTGAACACCGGCAATGTCAGCATCATCCCCGCCCACGACGGTCCCCTCCGCGCTCTGGCGCTTAGCAGCAACGGCGAAATGGCAGCAACAGCCAGCGAACAAGGCACCATCATCCGCCTCTGGTCCTTCCCCTCGTGCACCAAGCTCGGAGAGTTCCGCCGCGGCGTTGACCCAGCTGCGATATTCTCTCTCGCCTTTTCGCCTTCGGGGTCTACACTTGCAGTCACGTCTGACAAGTCAACCCTGCACATCTACGACCTGAACAACACGCAGACCGCAGACCCGAAGAAGCACAAATACGGCATCCTGTCAAAGGTGCCACTGCTCCCACGACAATTCTCAGACACCTACCCCACTGCTTCGGTCAAGTTCGAGATGGGGGAGGAGCCCACGAACTGGGGTCCACACATGAAGTCGGCGACTCTGGGCGCTGGCATTCCCGGTGTGCCAGGTGGTCGGCCAACCAAAGGGCTCTTGGGCTGGCTGGACGATAACACGGTTCTCATTCTTGGTGCCGGTCAGGACGCGCGGTGGGAGCGCTTCAGCATTGTCATCGAAGAGGACACTGGCAAGAAGGTGCTTGCTCCGTATGGATGGAAGCGCTACCTTGACGATTAGAAACACGGGGCGACGAAGCGCCTGGCAGTGAAATGTGCGAATATACTTGGGCTTTTGACCGTGGTATCAACGGCATCAGGCTACGGCGATGGTTTTCGCCAAGGCATTCGGTACTTGCATTTTTGAGGAGTTTTGCGTACATACCCTTGGGCACAATGGCGTATGGACTATATATCTCGGATCGTTTTCCAGATCTACATTTGTTAAGTAAATGGACGTTTGAATCTTTCTACCTCGCGCGTGCACATGTATAAACAGAAAACATCTGACAGTGGATTCGCTCTGTACTTCTAGGGGGTATGCAAATATCCTTGAATAAACCTCATATCACGGAACCGAACCGCAGCCGAAGCCTTCGCCACACTAAAACGCCTGCGAAACTTTTGGACCACAGTGGCATACAGCTGAGCAATATGCAGCGCTGGGGAAAAGCGTCCGCTGAAAAACAGATCCGTTACAAAAACTACGACGGCTTATCGCATCCAATGCGTCCTAACAACTCCTTACGATCGCCATGGCCTGGGATGCTGATGCCGCTTGCCCTGGCGCTTTCGCGTCGTGCTTGCTGGCGTCTCTGACTGGCGCCATTCAACCGCGCGAAAGTCAGTGCGTCAACGCCGACCTCTTCTTCCTTGGGCATCGCGCTCATGCCAGACTCGGTGCATGTAGTTACGGAGTTGAGTATGGTGGATGTGCGGTCTTGCTCAATCTCCTCCTCTTCGTCTTCGCCATCTTCGTCATCTGAGCGCACGTCCTCTGCGCCCGCGCCTGAGAGAACTTTGTATACGATCCTGAGCACCATGGAGAACCAGACGCAGCACAGTGCTTGTAGGAATAGTAGGAGACCGAGGAAATAGTACCGGAGGTTCGGGTTCCAGCAAATCGGTCCGTTCTGGTCGGTGTATGCTCTGAGCAGATTGCTCCAGAGCTTGTTGCCGCCGTGGGCTTCGAATGCTGCGGTGTCGGACATGGGAATGTAGAGTTGATTTGCGTTCAGGGTGTAGGAGGAGTTGGGTGTGGAGGGATGGTTGGGTGTGAAGTAGCAGCCGGGTGCCATGTCGCGGGGGGCGTCATAGTAGATGGACCAGCAGATCGTCATGTAGATGATGTGGCGGGTAACGAGCCAGGCGATGACGAAGACACCGAAGGCGATATCGCAGGCGGTGGTGTACCCCATGTACTTGAGTAGTTTCGCAGTCTACGGATGTCAGCTTTGCCAATATCACACTGGAGCTGGGGCACTTACCGGAAGGATAATGTCTACGAAGTCCATAACGCTCAAGATGACGATTCCAACTCGCATATGATAGTACCCATACGACAGGAATAGCAGAGCAGTCGTGAAGATGTGGTGTGTGAACATCTGCGCGTAGTCCTTGCGCTTCTCTTCGATGTTAACCACGAGGATCTGTTGGATCCAGAATCCCCATTGGACGAGGTAGTACCACTTGAACACGCCCTCGACCTCTCTGAACGGCCAGCCTTCCCAAACGCCGTGCAAATTGAGCCAGAATTCCGAATTGTACATGATGTACTGTGCAGTGTTAGCTGTTCTGCAGTTCTACGTTTAAGGCGGTTATCTCGCGTACCATGCCGAGCGACCATGATGCAGTGTAGTACACTATCAGCCAAGCTTGCTCCTTGAATCTGTTCAGTCCCTTTCTCGACCTGATGCCGCCGAGTTTCGCCAGCGGGTCTAGGAGGTACTCCATCACCACCACTCGGATTGCTGTGAACAGGACGGTCCACAGCAGAACGAAGGGCAAGTCGTCGGTGCCGCACCCGTACATTTTAGTTTCGGGGTTGTAGTAGGACATTTGCAGGAATTTGGTGGTTCGACTCCGCGCGCGGGGAAAGAAAATATGTGTGAGGGACAGAAGAGCAACGAGGTTTAGGGAGATGCCTGAGAGTTGCAATGTCAGCCACCAAAAGAAGAAGGAAGTGTCAGGTGATTCCGGACGTACCAAGCTGGTGATCGCACACCAATGCGCACAACGACGCAAGAAGCCCCTCGTCTTTGGCCTTCTTAGGGCTCGTCTTCCGCCTGGCGGCGGCGGCTGTGACTTTCTTTTCTTGCCCATCGGCTGCGTGTGCTCTGTCCATGGTGCTGTCGCGGTTTGGCGGCGTTGTCTTTGTTGCCATGGTTGGTGGTGTGGTGAGTGGAAGCGTGTAGGTGGAGGGGGCGTCTGCGATGGTGCGATGCTATCGTGGGCGCTGCTTCGGGAGAATTGGGGGTTTTGAGGTTCGCTAGTGGTGGGAGCTGCTCTTGGAGGCGTGATAGACGCGGCACTCCTGGTTTTGCAGCTCAATGGGTTCGTGTAGCCGAGTCTTGGTTCGTCAATCCGAGTCGCAAGCGAGTGACCAGTAGCAGGCGTGGAAGATGGTCCTACTCAGCAGCGGGCAGCCATTGGGAGGAGTGTAGGAAGAATGAGGTATCGCAGGGCCCGAGGAGGCAGTGGAAATGCCCGGCGGGGGTCGATGCGCCGATGCTTCGAGGAGGAAGCGGTGTGGTGGTCCCAGCAAAGATGGTCAGGGTTTGATGTGATGGGCAAGCGCGGATCTCGACTCCCGAACAAGAACGCAATCCGCTGAATTTTATTTGGCTTGTATTCACTATGGACAATTGGAGAATGCCACGGCAGAACACAATCGCCTGGCTAGTTGGCGAGATTCTGGACAGGTGTCGCGGAAGCCAACAGCTGCTTGTGTTCGTGGAGCGCACTACTTTTTTGGGCGTCTCTGACTGGGTCTCGCGTAACTTTGCTTAGCTTGGTGGAGCACTTCTACCACTCTAGCAGCTGGCAGCCATCATTACTGCAGACCGTCGCTATATCAAGGGCGGAAAGGAGGTGGCGAGTTTTCTTGTGCACCTCGAGACATGTTGTCTGCCGCCCATGCTGTGCGCTTCAAGCGACCTGGCGGCGTTATCACCACGTCGCTCCACCCATGAAAGAAAGCCTCGGTGCCCGATGCAAGCTTCTGCTCCCGAAGTTCAAGGCTTCACGGCGTTTCCCATTTTGAGCCAATCATGCTAGCACGCATGTGCGGCTCCATATTGTTTTCCCCGCTATTCGCTGTCAGCTTCGTGTTAGTCTCGGTTGTTTGCACTGATTGTATGCTTTCGTCTAAGAGGGTTCAAGATGCATGGAACAGCTGCGTGGAGACTACACTAGGCTACACACACGTTGCGAATACGACGAAACCGTCTTTCTTTCTGAAAACATACCGCGTAATCATAAGCTAAACTGCAAGGTAAAAACGTCTTCTAATTTACAGCCAAATTCAATATCCAAGCACTCCGTCCCGCTTCTAGTTGTTGTTCTGAGAGTTCAAGATCCTCAGGATGGATAGGAACAGGTTGATGACATCAAGGTAGAGCGAGATCGCAGCCGCAATCTCCTCCTCGACGTGGTAGTGACGCATAATCAGCTGCGTGTCGACCAAGATGTATCCCGAGAAGATGAGTGCTGTGATGATGCCGTAGCCGAGCTCAACCTTGCTGTTGTACGGGAAGAACGCAGACATGAACCCGAACAGGATCGCAACCCACAGCGCACCGAACAGATACGGCATCCAGCTCGTGAAGTCATACTTGGACTGGCAGGCGAACAGGGTAAGTGCGATGAAGATGCCCAAGGTGAAGAGGGCCGCCTCAACGACAATCTTTGAGTCTGTGAACGACACAATGACAGAGACGGAGTATGCTTCCATGGCAGTGAAGCCAGCAAGGAACAGTAGGTTTGTTGGATATGACTTGCGTTTCCAGAACGTCAAGCCCAGGAATGCGAATGCGCCGAAGAGTGACACCCACATCATCCACGGGTTCGTCTGGATCCAGTGCTTATATGAGACAGAGACCATCGAGACATAGCTTACGGCAGCAGTAGCGAGAAGTTGGACAGTTCTACATGCAGTCAGTAACTATGCGCGTACGTCAGACCATATTTGCACTTACAGAATAGCGTATACCTTCCTGATAAAGGCCATACGGATGTCTAGCGTCGCCTCCGCTACGACGCCCCCAAACTTGAAGTCATCTGGAATGTTGTCGTCTTCGCCTCTTGGTACGCCTGAGAGCAGCGCTGCCTGGGCGTCGTTCGCTTGCGCCTGGTAGCTTGGTGGCGCCTGCGAATATGAGGGCGCTGCCTCGTCGAGAGAGTCCCGCTGGGGGACATTCTGGTACTTTGGGCCGGCCATGGTGATATCGCGCGTCGCTTTCTGATAGACTGGCGATACGAGCGTACTGTGCAGGCGCGTGTGGAAGTGGAGTGGTGGAGGTCAAAGGGCCTAAGTAAGCGGCGGGCTATGCTGCGACCGATGACGCGAGCTGAGAACGTGACGTCTAGCGTGGAATCATCCAGATGTCGCGAACCTCCCCTTCAACACCCAGGTCTGATGCTTCGACCACAATTCATCGGCCCGATTTACAGTGCTCCGTGTGACCAGCCGCTGCCCAAGTCGTCTGATCCAGAAGCCGAGTTAGTACTTGAATTTTCACCATCCCCGATCAATACAGTGACATGTCCCGTTCTGCGCTCTCCGGACTAGCTGCCCGCATGGTATGAAGATGAAGAATTTCAAATGATTGTAGACAGCTATCACTGTCTTCACGCATGCGCTACAAAGCACAGAATTGTTAATGTAACGAGACGGAATTACCTAGACCGGGTGGTCAATACGCGTTCGATTCGTGATCAAGTTGTTTGGGGAACATCGAATTTGGCCTAGCTCGGGGTAAGACCGAGAGCCTGCCAGGTGAAACTCCCCTGGAGAGTCAGCGACATGACAACGTACCGACTCGATCAAGATGCGCGACATCGCATCAGCCTCCCAGGATACTGTACCTTTGTCCGAACTTGCAGTGCTTTCACAATCGAACGATACTAGTGCAAGGGTGCTAGAGCCATGTGCGCCTGAGCATGATTTAGACAAGCATTTGCGAAGCTCCAAAGGCATTACGTATAACTCTATCAAGCCATAGTATGCTAACGTTGCTCAGGGTGATGAAGGGAAAGTCCAAGTTCATGCACAAGTAAGATCTCGGTAAATAAAATCTTATTGGCACGAAGCTGACATCTGGCTGTAGACGGAATCAAATCCAAGAAGAAGGACAGGCCATGTTCGCAGAGATGATGCGACTTGAAGAAAAATGCTCTGACCTCCGGAATAGCGCTCTTATACATGTGGGCCAATATGAAGAGTGGCTGGATAGGTATTAACCTGCTCAACGACGACATGATGCATGCTGAGATGAGCAGTGTTTCTGAAAGCACCATCATTCCCTATGCAAAAGCGTGGAATTTGAGCTTTGCTGAGAAGCTCCAAGCTCGTCTGCCACGAGAGTTGCGCGATCTAATATACCGATGGATGTGTGCTGATGTAGGCCATCTTAACGCCCTTTTTACGGACTTCGCAGCGCTGCCAACGGGGCGTACTACGACTGTTTTAGGTCTCAGTTAGCTACGCTACTGCCCACAATAGAGTGAATTACTTACGAAGGTGACGCTCTGGGTAAGAGCTACGAGCCGTACATCGTAGTACTGCTAAGATCACGTATTCTTATTGTAGGAGGCCTCTAGTTAGCTAGAGGAGCTAGTAGAGGAGAAGAACGTAGAGGCAGACGCTGCAATAGAGTCGCTGGGCGTGCTAGAGCTTAAATCGATTACTCGGGATAAGAGCTTCTTATTAAGGTTTTATACGTGTTTTGCAAGGTTAGTAAGTAGGCTGTTTATAACCTTATGCTAAATCTAATTTTTCTATAGTTATAGCGCCTCTATAGTCTCTCTAGAAAGTAAATTGTAATTATATATAATTATCTAATAAGCTAATAAGAAGCAATGCTTATAGTTACAGCTTATAGATAGAATAGAGAAGAAATTAAGAGCAATTTTAAATAGCGTAGAGTAGGCTTTTTTATCTACTACTAGCTACTAGTTAAAAGGCTTTTTAAGTAGCTCTAAGTTATAGGTACTTACTATTATAAAGTTAGTTACTAGAGCGTTAAAGTACTTCTTAAGCTACCTAACTTATTACTACTTTTTATTTCTAGCGTTAGTAAGAAGATAAAGATCTACTGCTATTACTGCCTTATATAAGTTATTTTTAGAGTTACTTTTAGGCAGTTTTTAACGCAGTAAAAGCTACAATTATAAGCTTTAAGAGTTATTAGTAGCGTTAGCAGTAAGGTAGTCTCTAAGCATATAATCTATAGAGCTTTTAGCCTTTCTATACTACTTAGAATAGTATTTCTACTAGCTCTAGAACTAGTTATAGCAAAGCTTTAAGTATAGTATAGTAGCTATAGTATAGTAACTAACGCTAGGTCTTATAATAAGCTTATTAAAGTAAGTATTAAGTTTCTCTAGGCTAAAGGCTATTGCAGCGTTTAAATATTAACTATATATACGCTTCTTTGCTTTGTTATAGTGCGCTTATAAAGCTTATAAATTAAGTAATATTTGCTATAGAGATCTGTATCCTAACGTACTATTATTACTTTCTAGCCTCTTTGTTATCTTATATAGAGCCTCTAGAAAGTTAATAAGATCCTTTATATTATTCTACTTATTATTAGTAATTGCGTTAGCTATTAGATAGTAGTTCTTATTATTATTAGCAGTTTCTTATTTATAGAGACGTTAGCTAAAGCGCTAGATATAAGGTTTTAGTTCTAAGCAGCAAAGAAGCATAAAGTATATACTGTTCTAGTATATACTGCTATCTTATACTAGCTAAAGTAAATTAAAATAGTATAAAAGCTTATTATTAACCTATTATTATACTATATTAAAAAGCTTACGCTACTTATATAATATATATATGCTGTTAACAAAGTTATAGAGCTTTCTAACAACACTAAGGCGACAGTATAGTCTAAATTATTTCCTCGTGCTAGCTTAGAATACCTCTCTTTTAAAATTGCTAACGTTTTTGCTATAGATAGTAGCCTTAATAATAAGGTTAATAATATAGCCTGCACAGCATATATAGTAATACAGCTTAAGGTTAATATTTAGATAGAGGTTTAGGCTATATATAAGCTCTCTATTATTACTAGCTATATTATTACTTATAAAATAATAAAACTTTTAGGAGATTTTATAGTTATTAAGTACTGCGCGTATAACTTACTCTTAAGCAGCTCTAGTATAGTCTCTAAATAAGTTATAGAAGACGATTAATATATCTCTCTATTTAAAGTTAGTATCTATATATATAAAATTAGTTTTAGTATTTCTTAAAATTCCTTACTTTGTATCTAGTAGCTGTCTAAGCAAGAGTAGATAGCGTTCTTATTAGCTAAGAAAATAGAGCTTAAAGCTTAGGCTAAACCTTACTTAAAAAATAAGCAATAACTCTAAAGAAACTTAGATAGTTGCTTAATATCTATATATCTAATAATAAGCTAATTCTACTTATAGATAAGTATAGAAGCTACTAGATATCTCTTCTTCGTACAGCTAGCAACTTCTTAATATACTTACTTATTATACTATAGCTGCTAAGAAGCGCAGAAAGAAGAGAGCTATAATTCTAGGTTAGTAGCTCTTAAAACTGCAACGCTGTTGCAATGCTTAAGCTAACGTTCTTTATAATTACCTAGTTAATTAGAGCTTTTTAAAGTGCTTTTTTCTGCTATAGAGTATAAGAAACTTCTCTCTTACTTTCTACTACCTTAGCTACTTTAAAAGGCAATAAAAAACGCAGTATAGACTCTTTAAGTAGCATACTAGTGTTAGAGTTAATACAGTAGACTTTAATTATATAATTAGCAATATAGCAAGTTCTATTTACAACCTTAGCGTTGCTAAGCTAATATTTCTAATAGCACTGCTTATAAAGCTATAGTCGCTACCTAGTACTATTAGCCTTCTTATACTCTAGTTTAACTCTATACTACTATATAGATAATCTCTTATAACTGCCTCTTAGTATACTTTTATACTTTACTTTATACTCTAAATAGTAAGCAATAAGCTTATTTAACTATAAGAATACGTAATTAAAATTAATCTTAAAAGCTTTACTAACAATGCAGTAATTACTCTTAAGTAGCTGCTAAAAATAACGCTCTAATAAGAGCAAATATAGCTAGGCATAGGCCTTTTTAAGCCTTTAAAATAACGCTAAATAGGTAACTATAGGGCTTCTAGAGGAAGTAGCAATTAATTATAAATAAGCATTTTAGAATATAGTATTAAGAGCAAGAACAAGGTAAGAAAATAAGCTTATAGTAACAATTTAAGTGCATACAGCTACTCTTATATACCTAGGACGTTTACTTAAGCAATAAGCCTAACAGGAGCTTTTAGAGTCCTTAAGCGCGACGACGCATTAGCTAGTCTTAATTTTAGAGCAAATTACTAACAAAACTAGACTCCTTGCAGCTGCTAAGCGCCTCTAAGCTCTATCCTTAGCCTCTACTAAATTTCTGATAATAGGCCCGTAATACGACCTCCCTAACGATTACCATTACGCATACGAGACCCACCTATTCACCCTCAGCTACTTACTGCTTATATAAGCCGTAGCCCGTAGAGGACTACCACGGTAGTGCGCCCCGTTGGCAGCGCTGGGACTTCGTGGGTATAGAACAGCGAACTAACGCACTACCTAGTCAAACACCCTGCGAATGTGAATACGGAGTTCCACTAGAGTCAGATATAGAACACTTCTTATTGCCTGCATACGTAGAATTGCCGATAGTTCAAGAGTTCGTAGAGGTGCTCTACACAGAGTATAAGTGCCAAGTCATTGCAAAGTCTCCGGAAACGATCAAGCATATCATGGCCCATAACGTTTTCCATATAGGAGTTAACCCTTTGCACCTATTGCGCGCTATAATCGTCGAGTGCCTCGTTAACAACTACCGGATGCCAAAGCCGCCGTAGCACCAACAGACAGAAGACTGCAAGCACACATCTGCAGAAAGGATATATCTCAAACAAGGCAAGCTCAAGGCTTGTTTCAACGATCTGCTAGCCTTGCCTTAAAAGGCAGATTTTAACTTAGTTGTAAATTTCTACCAGCGCAACGTACGCATAGCTGTAATAGAAGAAGCGTTAGAGTGCTTTCGCAAGATCCACAAAGTTTTTACCGAAGCTGGAGCCAGAGTTCGGATCATTTAGCTATATCCCAGCGCTAGAATAGAGTTCAGGCTTTAGATCTCGCTAATCAACTTCTACGAGCTTCCTCGAGATAAGTGGAGAGCTAAGATGCTAGAGGAAATTGACAAAGTAAGTCGTTCATATGCAAGCTCTAATCTCACTAACAAATGCAGGTACACGACAGCCTTCCGCATAGTATACGAGCGAAGCATGTCAGATAGCTGGATGAACCAACAGAAGATATGTCCGACCAAGAATTTGCGCATAGAATATAGGAACTCTCTAAACAGCCGGAGAATCAATCCACAAGAAGCTTAAAGCACAAACCAGACTATTACACAGATTCCGAATCGGAACTGGACACAGATCCAGAGTCAATTGTAGACTATAACGAATAGTCAGATTCAGATCCAGACATATAGTCAGGGTCGGATTTAACTTGTATTAGTAATAATTAAGTATTGCATTCCCTCTAGCTCGTGTTTGCCGCGCTCCACAACGTTCCGTTCAGCCATTTCGCAATTGCGCCTCTACTCGCTCGAATTCGACTGCGCCTGCTAGGCATCCATAATGCATCAGTATTTCATCAATGGCCAAGTCTCTCGCTCTGCCTTCAGCTATGACTCATTCTCCAACGTTTCCCCCACCGCCACACAGATAGGATCCTCTGAAGTTACGCCCTTGATACAATGAGCGTCTCACTGCTTACTCAGAGTACAGCAGGAGCTTGATCTTAGACTAGTTTTGGGTATGTCACGGTCGTCGTGCGCATTGCCGATGTACGCTATGTGGCAGCCCTGGAGTGAAAGAATGATCATGTGACTGCGCAACGCTAGCGCGGCTTGACTACATCAAAGGCAGCCTAGCGCCCGCAATGGCTACCATATTACGGCAGAGACAACTTCGTTCGAACACTCCTCGTTCTAAATTCGCACTGAGCGCTGTTGGACCGTGGTGCGACCAAGATGGCAGAACCACATGCGGACACGACGGCGAGCGACTTCACCAGCACCTTCGCGAGAATCCAAGAGTTAGTCGCAATCTAGCCTCGAGAGATCTCCCCAAGGTTAGCGACTTCGGAGCCAAAGCTGACGATCTGTTTAGGGCTAGGAAAACACGCAACGAATACATCGAGAAGTAAGTGTTTCCTGTCCACGTCCTGTGCTACAGTCTTCTGATTATGTTACTCTAGAAATTGCGATGTAGAAGAGGAGATTGGGCAGCTTTCAGCGCGTCTAGAAGATCTCTGTTTAACAAAGATAGCGAACGATAAACAGCACGACGACTGGCTCAACAGGTAAGTCTATCTTGACACGTAAGGTCGAGCACATCAAGTAACATGTACAGCGTGCTCGATCGCTCGATCGTCCCCTACTCCAAGGCTTGGAACCTCAAATTCGCCAAAGCTATACAAGCTCGCCTCCCACGGGAGCTGAGGGATATGGTATATGGTCATCTACTATACCCGGCATGTACCGATCTCTTCAGCAACTCTGCCAGAAGGTATCGGATCATATAAGTCATGAGCAAAAAGACGGACTGCATTTATCCGGCTGTTATGCCTTACCGCACATCCTGAGTCCTCAATACGTCGGTAGTATAACAGCCTTTGAGGCGGTTGAAGCTTTGTACAAGTCCAGCACAACGGTGGCTTCCAACCCGCGTATCCTCCATACCATGCTGCTGAAGGATAGCTTCAATGTTGGGCTCACACCAGCGAACATACTGCGAACTACTACTGTTCGATGCCAGCTGGACAACTATCGTACACACCGGGTCAACCATGTACAATCGAGCGACTGCAATCATACCATTGCGGAAACCAAATACCTCCGGGGATCTGAGCTGAAAGCTCAGTTCGAAACGCTGGGTCACATCAAGATGAAGGAGAACTTTGAACTCAAAATCGTCTTGCTCCAGCGCAATGTTCGCCTAGGCATCCTCGCTGAAGCCATGGACTCGCTCCGTCACGTATATGACACTTTCGTCGCCGCCGGGGCCGATGTAAGTGTCCTCTGGTCCTACGACAGCGGCTGCGGTTGGTGGGAACATGAATTTTACCGAGAGGTCAAGGGCTTTTTCAACATGTCTTCTTCAGAGTGGCAGGCCAAGATGCTGAACGACTGGGACATTGACTGTGTAAGTTTCTTGGTTGACAAGGAGACATGAACGCATCGAGGCTAATCCCCTGAAGTTCCCCTTGGACATCCACTCCGAACGCAGCAAAGTTTCTTTTGAGCCGACTCTGCAAAATGACGATTTGAACACCTTCGTGCACCAGATGTGGGGTGATTCAGAGTATGAGAGCAGTTCGGACGATGACACCAGTTCAGACGACCAGAGCAGTTCGGACCATGAGAGTAGTTCTGAAGATGAGAGCGACTCCGAAGATGGCCACATTGATTGTTCGGAAGAGTCAGAAGACGTCATTGCCGAGCGACAATCCCGGCGATCGTAGTGACGCTGTCTCTGACGATGATCCGGGCTCAGCTTCTTGAGTACCCGGAATACAGCCTTGGTAGCACGGACTAGACAAGTCAGAGCAATCTGGAACTAGTTGGAAAGGTGTAAAGCGGTCCCGTGTGTCGAGCAAGCAGTGGCCTGACGTCGGCTACTTGCATTGCTTCACACACTTCACATGCTCCATATACAAAAGCGGTTTTGCATACAGTAGAGACTATACACATGGTCAACTTCTGTAATGCAAAGCATCTAATTGCTTTAACCTGGCGTTCTATCTCGCCTCGACGGCCTGCAAGTGAGGAAAGAACATGTGACCGCGTGTCACTAGCGTAGTTTGATAGACCAAAGAGAGTCTAGCTTACGTTTGTAGGGTAGTCGCAGTCGGACGCGCGCAAACGTCCTGCGCTCGCCTTCCCGTATGACTTTTCCACCTCAACTTCACTCTCACCTCGAATGAACAGAGATGGCTCCTCGTCGATCTATGTCCGGTGGAACAGACCTAGATCGAGCAGAGGCCAAGCTACAACGGTACGTCACTACTCTTTAGCAAGGCTCTACGTAGAACCAGCTCTAATCTTACTGCAGCGCGAGAGATAATGGACGGCAGTTCAATCGGAAGTGAGTAATTCGATACGCTTACTAGCTGACTCCCTCTGACACTTCGTTCCAGGCAGCAAAGCATCGATGAGGAGAAGCTACAACTGCAGGAGCGCATCTATTGGCTCAACACTTTGCGCAAGTTGAACAATGGTCAGCGGCGTGACTGGCTGGGAAGGTACAGTTGGCTCTGCACGCCATCCCTCCATCGCTTACTTTGCACAGCGTCTACGAGCGTTCCATCGTCCCGTATTGCCGCAGCTGGAACCTCCAATTTGCCGAAGAGCTGCAAGCACGCCTTCCGGTTGAGCTACGTAACCTGATCTACCACTACCTGTGGGATAAGGACACAATCGTAGCATATCCAGATCTTTCTCGAGTTGCCGGCGGATCGAGGTGCATGGAGAAGCAGTGTGCCTGTGGTATACCTCACGAAGCTCCAAATCTTCCTCACTTCGTCAAAGCAGACTTCGTTGGTCTTCTCACCGCTCGCGAGATCGTCAGAGCTCTATACGACGCGTTCCATCTCACCGATGAGCCAGTTACAGTGCGACTCCCGGAGCACCTCATGTCGGCTGTCTCGAAAGATGCTTTCCAAGTTGGCCTTGATCCAAGTGAACACCTTCGGTCGCTTGTGTTGCGGCTAAAGCTTGATCGATTGCGAAAATCACGCCCATTAGAAACACCCGAGCCTCTTCTCCCTAACGACAAAACGTATATCGACAAGACCGAGTTGAAAGTCTGGCTCAAGGTGTTACTATACATTAAGCACAAATCAAACTTCGTCTTGGAAATCGTTCTATTCCAACGTAACATACGGATCCGAGTAGTCGAGGAAGTACTCATGGCGTTAACCAATGTCTGGGAATTCCTGCACAACCGGGATGGCAGAGTGCTGATCAATTGGACATACCGCGGCCACTGGCATAACGGCTTAGACCGTGCTTATGCTGAGCCATTGCACCGAGAGATGGATGACTTCTTCGTGCTACAACGAAGTTTCTGGAGGGCCGAGTTCTTTCGATTCCTGGTAGATGTAAGTCAGCTTCTGACCTAGGAAGCTCTTGCTTACTTCAGTAGGAGGAATTGATTGACGACGTCCGCGCGAAGCACATGAGATTCTTTAATGAGCCATGCGAACACGTCCCAGACCATCAGTTCATCGACATGATGTGGGAGCCTTCTGAAGATGAGTGTACAACCGATGGAGAGGAAGAGGATCAGCACCCCGATGAGCCGTCCAGCGAAGACGAGAATGATGGGGACGATGGGGCTGATTGTGACAAGGAAGATCCGGTGTTTCGTCTTATCGACTATGCAAAGGTCGACGAAGATGCTGACAATTCCGAGGAGGCTCTCGATGAGTCAAGTGCCAACAAGTGGGCTAGCCGATTGAGGTCACGCCCAACAGATTGAGCGTAGTGGTTGACTGTTGCGGCAGAATTGTTGTAGCATGATACGTCGAACATCTATGGCGGTATCAAAAATACACACGAAGGATATGACACACGTTGGAGCTTTGATGAATACCGTTCTCGTATGAGTCAAACATACATGTTACGCTCCTACTGCTCTCTAAGTAGACTTAGCCCTTCCAATTCCACCGTCTTCTTGACCGCATCCCTCTTTACAACTTCCTCTACCAATCTGGTGTAATTCGGGAAGTTGTGTCTCATGCGCATCTTCAACATGTCTCCCCATCTATAAAAGGTATACATGTACGCATCAACGAGCGTGAATGCATCACCAACCGCATGCATCCTCCCCTCCAATTTCTCCTCAATATACCCAAAGCACTCCTTCGCACACTTCCGCCCCTCCTCCCTCACAGTCTCATACATACCCTCCTCCTCACCCACGAACCTCGCCGGCCGGAAATTACACCCAAATGCCTGACCATGCACCGTCCCACAAAGCCACGCCATCCACTCCTGCGCCCGCGCTTGATCCAAAATAGTATCACCCAGCAACTTCTTCTCGGGCACCAGGGCTGAAATGGTGCTCAGGATGGCTGGCGACTTGGTGATACGTTCGCCATCGAGTTCCAGGACGGGCACGCGGCCTTTGGGGTTGATGTGTAGGTGCTCAGATGGGTAGCCGTGGGCAGCGTTGAGGTTGGTGGTTGTAAATTCTAGGCCAGTTTTGCGGAGGGCTATGTGTGAGGCGAGGGAGACGGCGCCAGGGGTCATGTAGAGGTGGAGGGCTGGTGGCATTCTTGCTTCTATGCGAGCGTATGAGATAGAAGTTTGGTTATAGGGTGCTGGAGTTGGTTTTGGTGTTTTTGAGACGTGTCAGCGTGGCATTTGGGAGTGTGTTATTTAAGTACGTGAGTATTCGTGACAAGTAACAGCTTTTGCTGCTGTATATCCTTAGCGCCGAGGATAACCTGCGCAATCCTTTGCAAGCTGAGGCTTATATATGGACCTGAATTGCTAATGGTGACACATGTATCAGCAGTGGAAGTGAAGCCGCGATGGTCATTCGGACGTCTTGACAGCGCGTGCAACAGGGAGCACTACCGCGGTAGTCCTCTACGGGTTACGGCTTATATAAGCGATCAATAACTGAGAGTGAATAGGTGGGTCTCGTAAGCGTAATGGTGATCGTTAAGGAGGTCGTATTACGGCGTTATCGTCAAAAATTTCAGCGCGTTAGATAGAGGCTGGGGATAGGGCTTAGAGGCGTTAGGTGGCTGCGAGTTGTCTAGTTTTGTTAGTGATTTGCTCTAAAGTTAAGACCGGCTAACGCGTCGTCGTGCCTAACGTCCTGCACGCCTATTAGCTCCTTAGTCAGTAACTCCATCACTGCAACCTCCTCCACCTCTACTAGCTTCTCTAGCTAACTAGAGGCCTCCGACGATGAGAGCACGTGATCTTAGCAGTACTACGACCTACAGCTCGTAGGGCTTACTCAGAGCATCACCTCAGTAAGTAATTCACTCCAAGGTGGACAGTAGCATAGCTAACCTAGGCCTATAGTAGCCGTACTACGGCCTGTTGCACGCGCTGCGTCTTGAAGGATGATTACCCAATCTCCACACGATGCCATGTTAGCAGCCATATTTTGATAAACTCCTTCGTCATACTGCCATGCTAACTTCGTTACGCTGTGAAAGCTAAGCTTTGAGAATGAGAGTGGCATTGACGAGAAACATAGAATGATATGAGGCATTGCCAAACTATATATGTGGAACGAAATTTGTCCACTCTACATTGACATAAGCGGACGCATTTACATCTCTCAGCTCGGCGAAAGCCTCTCCAATGAGATAGAGTCTGGCGATGCCATATATAATGGCCATTGGAGTGATTGTGATGAACTCCCACAGTACTGGAAGCTCCGACATCTTACGCTGCGGTTGAAGAGTCTGCTTGCGCGTCATATTACGACGATGTCTCTGCAGTCCTTCCTGGTTGAAGACATAGAGATAAATCGTCTTCCAGCGCCCCAGTCGCGTCCATGATGCGATTGTCTCGAAGAACCAGAAAGCGACCGTTATGCCGAAAAGCAGAAGTGATGAGATGCGCCAAAGAAGACGTTCGGTATTTGTGGGGAAGTCGAAGTGCCAACCAGCTACATGTATTGCTGTGAACAACAAGGTAGCGAAGCACAGCAATTATTCTTGCGTGCCATATGGATTCGTTGGAAACCTATCGTTTGGGATTCGTTGTATTGGCCGTTCTTCGGGTAAGACTGGCATGCCCATGAAGGGTTGCACGTTCACTGAGTAAGCCGGTCCGTTAGGATCGACGTGATCGAGCGGTGTAAGGTCCCACTCAAGGTTCCAAATCATATCAGCAACTGATTTGGTTGTGTAGATATGTACCGGGGTACTGACGTCCGCAGGCTTATGTAGCCACGCAAAGGATGTCATCAACGAGCAGACGACGATGGCGAGAGCGAGATCGGAAGAGC
>Ga0265780_10002108_pt1 | contig 27416 bp, 26 predicted proteins | sample P1T30metagenome_FD_192432 | JGI IMG/M metagenome (GOLD analysis project Ga0265780, IMG submission 192432) | Plant litter microbial communities from East Loma Ridge, Irvine, California - P1 T30 | ecosystem: Environmental > Terrestrial > Plant litter > Unclassified | place: USA: California...
TGAAAACATTTCGGCATACGAAGATCAGGTAACTAACGAGCCCCTTATTTCAGAAAAATTAACTCCCGGCAAAGTTGTGGCGGAAAAAACACTTGACGGTATCGGGGTTACCGAGCTCACTTTGAGCAATGGAATCAAAGTGGTTCTTAAGCCAACAGACTTCAAGAATGATGAAATCAGCTTCAGCGCGTTCAGTCCCGGAGGAACCTCTCTTTACAGCGATGCCGACTACCAATCCGCCTCAAGTGCTTCGTCTATTGTGGCAAGAAGCGGCGTGGGCAACTTTAATTCTATCCAGTTACCGAAACTACTTTCAGGGAAAAGGGTATCTGTGAGCCCTTATATCTCCGAACGCAGTGAAGGCATATCTGCATTTGCAGCACCTAAAGATCTGGAGACAGCTCTTCAGCTAACCTATCTGTATTTCACCAAGCCGAGGAAAGATGCGGAGATCTTTCAGGCGATAATATCGCAGCAAAAAGGATCGCTGGCAAACAGAAGTAACGATCCATCGAGCGTATTTTCCGATACGGTATCTGCCGTGCTTGGAAATTATAATCTCCGCAGAACAGGACCAAGCCTGGCTAAGCTTGAGCAGATAAATCTTGACAGGGCATTTGAAATATACAAGGAGCGCTTTGCTGATGCAGGCGACTTCACTTTTACATTTGTTGGAAGTTTCAAAGTTGCAGATATTAAGCCTCTGCTCGAAATGTATCTCGGCGCACTGCCTGCTGTACAGCGCAACGAACAGGCCAAAGACCTTGGGATATTACCTCCAAAGGGAAAATTAAACAAGACGGTTTATAAAGGGCAGGAAGAAAAAGCCACGGTAAGGCTGGTTTTCACCGGCGATTATACCTACAGCGAGGATAACAACAATCAGCTAAGTGCTTTAAGTGAAGTTCTGCAGATTAAACTTATCGAGCGCTTAAGGGAAGAAGAAAGTGGCGTTTATAGCCCCGGAGCTTTCTCCAATTATTCTAAATACCCAAAAAACAGGTATTCATTTACTGTCGCATTTGGATGTGGTCCGGAAAATGTGAATAAACTTATTGAAGCAACGATGGACGAGATCAGCAAGATAAAGAAAACCGGACCTTTAAGTACCGATATCGATAAATTCCTCGCTGAAGAAAGACGGACAACCGAAACGCAGCTGAAGGACAATGGCTTTTGGTCAGGGTATCTGAGCAGCAGGTACCAGAATAACGAAAACCCACTCGAAATCCTTAACTACCTTGAATCTCTAAAGAAAATTAATACTGAAAGTTTAAAAGCAGCAGCGGTTAAATACCTGAACGGCAATGTCATTCAGTTTGTACTACTCCCTGAGAAGAAATAGCATGACCCTGTAAAAGAGAAAGCCACCGGAGATATTCCCGGTGGCTTTTTTTATTGCCCTACCATAAACACAGCATTGCTGAACAGCAGCTTGCCGTTTTCCCAGAACCCTCTGAAAAGAGGGTCATCTGTAAGGTAAACTATACTGCCGTCTCCGCTTTCCTGTACTCCAAAGAGCAAGCCGTTAGTAAGCTTCTTCCTGGTCTTCGCACCGGTAAAGCCCGATATATAATTATCCTTTTTAAGTACACCTACATTCCAGCCATTATTCATAAAACTATATATCCTGTCGTCCTGTTTCAGCGTAAAATAATAGTTTGGAAGTCCGAAAGCCAGGGGATGGCTGTTATCCATATCAACTTTAAATATAGCACCCGGTATATTTGATTTGATCAACTCGCGCTCTCTTTCAGCGTATGACCTCAGCTCTTCATACGGGTCTTTATTTTTTTCATTATCTTTCTCTTCTTCTTTTGTTGTTATAGAAAAACCCTTTTTGCCCACAAGCTGCGCCACAGCATCTTCGAGAGCAATAAGCTTACCTCCCCCCCTGATCCAGCTCATAAGTTTTTCACCGGCAATATCTTCATAATAGCCGTTCGGATAGATAATTACATCGAATTCATTGATATTTACCCTCTCAACATCTTTCGCATTAATAACAGAAAGCGGGTAACTGATCTGCTGTTCAAAAAAATGCCATATCTCCCCTACCGAGAGAGACGAAGTTTGTTCTCCGGCAATAAGCGCCACCTTATTCTTCTTTATCAGCCTGATCTTGTCAGAACCCAGGTCTGGCCCCTTATCAGCGAATCCCGATAATAAAGGCTGCAGAATTACTCCTGTCTGCTGTGCAATACCGGTAATAGTCTGTGCAAACCTGTCTTTGAGGTGCTCATTGCCCGCCCTGGCTATAATCAGCGTTCCGGGGCTGAACTCTTTACCGGCAGCTTCAAAAGAAATTTCAGAATACCTTACTTTAATATTCTTTTTTAACAGCTCAGCAAGAAACTTAACATCGGCAACTGAGTTCCAGCCTGCTACATAAGCAACAGGAGGCGTATTAACTTCAGATTGCTTCTGTGCAATACTGTTAACCGGCAGCGTACTGCTCAATGGCTTAATTACATCTGTACTAGCATACGCTTTCAACCCGTAGGCATATGGCAGAGCCCAGGCAGTAATATCATAAGTCACAGAATCAGACACGAATGTATCTGGCTCAAAAAGGACCTTCACAAGCACTGATTTAGACTGATAAGCTGATATCACCATATCATTGCTGTTTACGGTAAAGCGCTCATCCTTCCCCGTCAGGTAATTTAACCCCACCGCATTCCTGGATACACCGTAGCCAAATTCAATACCGTTATCTGTTAACAGTGCAGCAAGGCTTTTAAGCTTTTCAGGATTATCACCCTTAAGCACATAGCTTTTATATTTCCCGGCAGGTTTTTCACGGCTTGTCTGGAAGTATTTTATAAACTCAGCAATCACTTTTGAGGCATTGCCAGAGCTGACTTCTATTGTGGACAATCCGGTAGTGAAATGATGTTCGATACGATTGCCCAGCGTCAGGGTATCGCCCTGTCTCGTTATAACAGCCAGGCCGGCCCTGCCAGACCCTCCCTGCTCGAAGGTCATTCCAATGGATCCGTTATAAGTAGGGTAGGTATCCCCGTAAGAAGGATATAAAAGATCAAACCGCTCTCTTGTAAAATACAACCATCCCTTTTCATCAAAATACCGGGCGTTGTTTTTCCCTATGGTGGTTTGAAATTCCCTTTGCCACTTGGTAATATCCTGATGGAACGGCTCAGCTGCCGGAGCAAAATAATAAGGTTCGTTGATCCCCTGCTCATGAAAATCAACATGCACCTGCGGTAGCCACTTATTATACAAAGCCATTCGCTGCCTGGTTTCTATCTGTGTTTGCCAGGCCCAGTCACGGTTCAGATCGAAATAGTAATGGTTCGACCTGCCGCCCGGCCAGGGCTCATAATGCTCACGCGTGAACTGCAGCGGATCAGGATTAAGATTTTTAACAGGATTATAAAAATTCACATATCTTTCCCTGCCATCGGGATTAAGACAGGGATCTATGACGACCACAGTGTTTTCAAGCCATTTTGCAGACTTGTTATTAGCGGGATTAACCAATTCGTAAATGGTTTTTAACGAGGCTTCGGTAGAAACTGCTTCATTGCCATGAACATTGTAACTCAGCCATACAATAACAGGTTGTCCCGCCCCTTTCGGATGAGTACCAGGCCCCGTTAAGCCTATATTATCCTGCCTGATAGATTCGAGCCTGGCAAGATTGCTTTCAGAGGCTATGAATGCAACGAACAAGGGCCTTCCCTCATATGTCTTGCCATATTCTAAAAGTTTGATATTTTTTGATGCGCCCGCTATGTATTTATAATAATCAGCAACTCTGTAATACGGCGTAAAATTATCTCCGAGTTTGTATCCAAGAAAATCAGAGGGAGACTGAACTGACTGAGCATTAGAAAACCTGCCTGATAATAAAAACAGCATTAAGAGCATAAATATTCTCATTTTACTAATCTACTACCTTCTTTTAACAGAAAAACAAGATTTTTAAAATATTCAATTCAGATTTCATTTAATATTGCATAAAGAGAATAGAATGACAATACAAGACTTATATAACATATATCTGCAGCACCCTGTTATATGTACCGATACACGTAAGATCACCCAAGGCTGCCTGTTCTTTGCACTTAAAGGCGATACGTTTGACGGCAATGGCTTTGCACAGATGGCACTGGAAAAAGGTGCTTCATTTGCCATAATTGACAACGCACAATACCAGCAAAACGACAGATACCTGTTATTCGATGACACGCTGGACACCCTTCAGCAACTGGCTAAACATCACAGGCAGCAATTAACTATTCCTGTTATCGGCATAACCGGAACCAATGGCAAAACCACTACAAAAGAACTGATGAGATCAGTCCTTTCCAAAAAATTCAGCACCTATGCTACCGAAGGCAACCTGAACAATCATATAGGAGTGCCGCTCACCTTATTGTCTATTCCCCCTGCCACTGAGATTGCAATTATAGAAATGGGAGCAAACCATCAGAAAGAGATCAGTTTCCTCTCCTCGCTGGCACAGCCAGCAATAGGGCTCATTACGAATGTCGGCAAAGCCCACCTGGAGGGATTTGGAGGATTCGAAGGTGTAAAAAAAGCCAAAGGTGAGCTTTATGAATATCTGAGAGATACCGGAGGGACTATTTTTATAGACGAAGGCAATCCTTTCCTGATGGAGATGAGCAAAGCCCTGAATCTTAAAAAAATCGTCTATTACGGCAAAGAATCGTCCGGCACTAAGGGAAATATAATTGAAAGTGATCCATTTCTAAGTATCGAATGGGAAGCTGCAGGTAAACAGGGTACGATAAACACACAACTAACCGGCACATATAATCTCAGCAATATATTGGCAGCCATCGCCATCGCCTCTCACATGGGATTAACAGCAGAGGAAATAAATACGGGTATCAGCTCTTACCAGCCGGGAAATAATCGCTCTCAGATAAAACATACAGAGTCTAACATACTGATATGCGACTATTATAATGCCAATCCAAGCAGTATGGCTGCGGCAATAGAAAACTTCGGCAGCATTTCTGCTGATAATAAAATAATGATACTTGGAGATATGTTTGAGCTCGGGGACGAGTCTGCTGCCGAACATGCCGCAATTCTGAAAAAAGCGGGCAGTGTTAATGCTGCCAGGATATTTATAGGAAAAGAGTTCAGCAAGCTAAGAGATAACAGTGGGGAATTCTTTGAAACAACCTCCGGAGCATATGACGCGATTGCAAAAAAACCTCATAAAAATGCAACTATCCTGATCAAGGGTTCAAGAGGAATGAAGCTTGAGCAACTTACAGATATTTTATAAAAAAAGGGAGCTTTCGCTCCCTCTTCTATTTCTTACCAAACGGCATTTTAGGCATACCTTTCATCATCTTGGCCATTTGCGCCGGGTTACTGAACTGCTTCATCACCTTACGCATATCTTCAAACTGTTTAATCAGCTTATTTACCTCCTGGATATCTGTCCCCGATCCTTTAGAGATACGAGCCCGTCTGCTTTGATTTATGCTATCCGGATTTTCCCGCTCATAAGGAGTCATCGACTGAATTATAGCCTCAATGGGTTTAAAGGCATTATCATCTATATCAATATCTTTAATCGCTTTCCCAACACCCGGTATCATCCCCATCAGATCCTTCATGTTACCCATCTTTTTTATCTGCTGAATCTGGCCGATGAAGTCATTAAAATCAAACTTATTTTTACGTATCTTCTTCTGAAGTTCAGCCGCCTCTTTTTCATCGAACTGCTGCTGTGCACGCTCAACAAGAGAAACTACGTCGCCCATCCCCAGAATCCTCGATGCCATACGATCAGGGTAGAAAACATCCAGCGCTTCCATCTTCTCCCCGGTTCCGATGAATTTGATCGGTTTGTTTACCACAGATTTAATAGAAAGGGCGGCACCGCCACGTGTATCACCATCAAGTTTGGTTAATACAACTCCGGAAAAGTCAAGGCGCTCGTTGAACGCCTTAGCCGTATTTACGGCATCCTGACCAGTCATAGCATCTACTACGAACAGGATCTCGTGAGGCTTGGTACTTTCTTTAACCGCAGCGATCTCGTTCATCATCTCCTCATCTATAGCCAGACGGCCTGCAGTATCTACGATCACCACATTATAACCGTTCTTTTTTCCTTCGGCAATGCCCTCCAGCGCAATAGCCACAGGATCTTTAGATTCAAGGTTAGCATATACCGGTACACCTATCTGCTCTCCAAGTACCTGGAGCTGATCGATAGCAGCCGGACGATACACGTCTCCCGCAACCAGCAATGGTTTTCTGCCTTTTTTCGTTTTCAGGAAGTTAGCCAGTTTTCCGGTAAAAGTGGTTTTACCGGCACCGTTAAGGCCGGCAATTAAAATAACCGTAGGATTTGCGGAAAGATCGACTTCTGTAACAGCTCCGCCCATGAGCGCTGTTAATTCATCGTTCATGATCTTGGTAAGCAGCTGCCCCGGAGAAACTGCAGTAAGTACATTCTCTCCCAGCGCCTTCTGCTTTACGTCATCGGTAAAAGTTTTGGCTGTTTTATAGTTTACGTCGGCATCAAGAAGGGCTTTTCTTATCTCCTTCATTGTCTCTGCCACGTTAATCTCTGTTATAGTGCCCTGCCCCTTCAGAACCTTAAACGCCCTGTCGAGTTTATCCTGTAAATTTTCAAACATTTTAATAATCAGCTTTAAAGAGCCAGCAAATTTAAGATTTTCCTGCTTATCAGCAGTTTAATTAACGGGGAAATTTATAAAGCAATCCAAGCGCCAGGGTCTGGCTTGCCTGGATCCGCGAACTTGCGTCATCATCGTAAATTCCAATCCCGGTTACAGATACGTTAAACACCTTATTCACCTTTGCCGTAAGGGTTATATCAAGCCTGTTGTCTATGGTACCTAGCTGTTCGTAGTTGGCAAACATTGAGTAACGGCTTTTCAGATTAACATTCTCCATGATATCCTTTTCAAAGTTACTTACAAGCTGAAAAGCCAGTTCGTTCCTGAAATTATCGCCATGAGGCACACCGAAATTCTTATCATTATTACGATAGATGTCCTTATCCAATACAAACGTCTGCCTGGCGGTTCCCGTTCCTATACGCAGCCAGTAAAACTTATTCGGCTTGTACTCGAACCCTACAGATTCAGTCAGGTAACCCGGCGACATAAACCGGGAAATCAGTTTCCTGTTTTCGCTTCCGTCGGCGTTTTTACCATACGAATATCCCAGATCAAACTGCGATTCAAAATTCAGGGACCCGAAAAAGTTCCAGCTCTTGGACAGCTTTAAAGAGACCTTGTTATCCCAAAAGATACGGTCGTTAGTTTTCCTTTGCATCTGATCCCGGTTTTTCAGCTTACCATATTGCAGAATTACCTCAGAAACATAATTTTTATCGCCTTTTGTATAGTCCGTCTTATAATTAAATAAAAGCCCCACGGCAATAGAGTTTACTCCACCACCGCTCCAGTTATCACTAAAAGCGGCCTGGTTCATATTAACACCGAACGAGGCCCAGTTACGCCAGTAATTTACTTTTAAGTTTAACTGAGACTCGGGTATCGGCACCTGCTGAAGTTGCAGTACCGGTTTACGGACAGGCAGTCCCCCTTTCTTAGGATACTGTCTTAATCCGCTCAGATCAGTTGAATCGGCTTTTGGAGCCTGAGAAAAAGCAGCTGAAGAATTAACCGCCAATAAAAAAATAATTATCCTTTTCAGCATCAGCGCAAAATAAAAGAAAAAGAAGGATTTTGAAATATAATTTTTCCATTTGACGGCTTCAACGGTTGCCTCCGGGTACAAGAGCAGGAAGCCTGTTTAACGAAGGGTTCTTCCTGTACTGCTCGTAAGCATTTTTAATATATGCAATAAGCATATAATCATTTGCCTCTATGATGAAGTTATACGATGGCCGATACTGTAGCATAAAATCCTTCAGATCTTCATTGGACAGCCCGGTAACATTTCCGACAAGATTAAAAGTATAGCGGTAATTGATAATCATATCCCTGTAATCGCGTTCAATGATTTTCTGCAGGTTCCTCGCATTTTTACCCTCACGGCTAAGCAGATTCCAGAGAGCATCTATCCCCAGGCCGGCTCCCCCCATTCCATTTGGCCCGCCCACCTGTAACATATCTTTTGTGCTTCCTTTACGGTAAATCTCGCTGTATTCTTTTTTGGTCTTAGCCAGCCGGGCAGCCGGATTCTTTATAGTATCAGTAACAGTCACCTCCGGCAATTGTATACTGGTACGCTTAAGATAAAAAAGCAATGTACCCTGCATCTGCACGGTAAGGGTGTCAACTCCATAACCGGATAACGCCGCTACAAGCGTGTCGCCCTTGGCCAGGTTAGTAGTAAATTCTCCCTTTGAATTATTATAAATCCCCTTATGGGTGCGCATGTTATAAATATACACCCTTACCAGTCTGTGTTTTGTGTCTTTATCAAAGACAATACCCTGTACCTCCCGCTCCTGGGCAAACAGTCCTACCTGACAGCAAATCAGAAATAAAAAAAAACAGATCTTTTTCAAGTTAACGTAAAGCTACATTTTTATCAGATATTAAACTCCCGTTTAACATTCATTAACTTATTTTGAAACAAGTAATAACTGCCCGAGTTTTAAATCTGTGCCCTGAATCTGATTCAGAATCTTAACATCCTCTACAGTCAGCCCGAAACGGCGACTGATAGAATATAATGTATCGCCCTGTTTTACCTCGTAGATCTTCATTGTTACAGGAGCTTTCTCCGGCTCCTGCTGTAGTTTCTGAGGGGTTTCACTTGAAATTTCCTGTAATATCTTTTCTTCACGTTTAACTTTCGCAATTAAAGTGATCTCTTCCTTGTCATACTGATCAAGACCATAACGTTCGATCAAGCCTATCAAAAGGTCGGCATAACGCGGATTAGTTGCATATCCCGCCTGCTTTAAGCCTTTTGCCCAGCCTTTATAATCGTTCCTCTCAAGCTCAAATAACGAAGCGTAACGTTTTCTTTTCAGGAATTCGGAATGGTCCCTGTAAGATTCCTCCGGCGTATTATAGACCCTGAAACATTCATTAGACGTATCGTCGTCTTTTAATATTGTTGGTCCGGTCCAGTCTATGTTACATTTAATTCCAAAGTGATTATTTGCCTGTAATGCCAGGCTGCCGTTTCCATTACCAGATTCAAGTAATCCCTGTGCCAGGGTAATACTCGCAGGAATGCCGTTTTTCTTCATTTCTTCAACGGCAATCTCTCTGAAACGCATTATATAATCGTCGGCAGTAGAGCTGTTGGAAAGTTTATTCGTTGTAATTACCTTCTGAGGTCTGGCGCCGGCAACTGGTCTGTGGGTTACAACCCTTTTACTGGTGCAGGAGATTGATAGCGCTGCACAGGCTAACAGAATTAATCTTTTCATCTAATACTATAAATGCAATACCTGTCCGACGTGAAGGTGACTGGTTTTCAGTTTATTCTTGCTTATAATGGAATTCACCGTTGTGTTGTACTCTTTAGCTATTTTGCCCAGTGTATCACCGTTTTTAACCTGGTAGGATACCATCCCCAGGTCAGAACCAATTGAAGCACTCTCTACAACCGGCAGCGGCCTGATGCTCTCAGGTATCGTACCGTCATATTCATACAGCTTATATTTTTTAATTATCCCCATTACCTGGGATGCCCAGCTGTGACTGGCTGCGTAACCGCCTCTCTGAATTCCAAGCGCCCATTTCTGGTAATTACCTGCAGGATATTTCTCAAACAGATTATTTACACTTCTTTTAAGATATGATACGAAGTCAAGATAACAGTCTTCAACATTTTCGTATCCCTTATAGGATGAAGCAATCGGTTTAGGACCGGTTTTGCCCTTCAGGCCGAAATGATTGTTAAGGTATTTAGCAATTTTGCTGGTCCCGCTTGCCGATTCATGAATAGCAACTCCAAGAATAATGCTTGCCGGAACTCCGTGCTGGTTCATTGTACGCACTGCAGCTTCTTTATATAATTTAACATATTTATCTGCCGCAGTCTGTGCTGATGCACTTACAGCTAATAAACTGATTATAATAATGGATAACGATGTTCTTAGCATAAGATTACAGTTTACGAATTATAAACAGACCGTCGCGTACCGGAAGGATTAGTTTCTCAACGCGCTTGTCGGTCCTTACTTTTTCATTAAAGCCCCTGATGTTCTCTGTGTCTTTATCATTAACACCGAGCGTAACTTTGCCGCTCCAGAGCACATTGTCAATGATAATAAGTCCACCCTTTCTAACTTTATCAAATATCAGATCATAATAAGTACTATTATTTTTCTTATCAGCATCTATAAAAACCAGATCGAAAACTTCGTCGATCTGCGGTATAACCTCTATGGCATTACCGATTCTGTAGTCAATTTTATCTTCATAAGCCGAACTGCCAAAGTAGCCTCTTACCCTTTCTTCAAGCTCCTCATTTATATCTATCGTATAGATTATGCCATCAGCAGCAAGCCCTTCAGCAAGGCATAAAGTGGCATAGCCGGTAAATGTTCCAACCTCTAAAATACGATAAGGTGTTATGATCTTACTCAGAAAAGTCAAGACACGACCCTGGTAATGCCCTGAAACCATCCTAGGCATTAATACCTTTAAACGAGTCTCACGGTTTATATACCCAAGCAGCTCTGGTTCTGGTTCGCAGTGCTGTTCCAGGTAGGCCTGCAGTCCCTCAGTAAGCAGTTCCATGGCCACAAATATATGATTTTTGTTTTTTACACAAATTTTTCTTTCTTAACACCAAGAATATCAGGAGACTGTATAACATAAAAGCTCCTGATTACATCTAAAGCACACGATTGTCCGTGGTACATGCCATATTTCAAACGCATTCTGCCGTCTAAAATTGCCGTCCTTCGAGATACGATTGCAGGATGATCGTTGCCGATACCGTATCAACGAGCTCTTTCTTTTGCCGGTCTGTTTTTTTTAACCCGCTCTGCGCTATTACGGCCGAAGCCATTTTAGAAGTAAACCGCTCATCGATAAGTTCTATCGGAACCGGGAAATTCTTTTTTAGTAATGTCACAAAGCCTTTTACGTATTGTAAAGACTGTGATGCCGTACCGTCCATTTGTTTCGGTTCGCCAACAATAAACCGCTCAATTTCCTCCGTCTCCATATATTTTTTCAGAAATGCCAGGGCATCTTTCGGGTGTATTGTAGTAAGACCGGTAGCAATAATCTGAAAAGGGTCCGTAACAGCAATCCCAATTCTCTTTGTACCATAATCAAAGGCCATAATCCTTGCCATATTCCGGAATTAAGTATTGTTAAAAATAATATCAGTCATTATAAAGCAAATTAAGGCAAGTTATACCCAGCAAACCTAATTTTATCACATCTATTTCTTATTTTGCACCTCATGCAGTTTAGCGAGATCATAGGACAGGATGAAATTAAGCGTCAGCTGATACGGAATGTTGAAGAGAACAGAATAAGTCATGCCCAGCTTTTCCTCGGCCCGGAAGGTGCAGGCGGACTGGCTCTGGCGCTGGCGTATGCCCAGTATATATCCTGCGAAAACAAACTTCCTCATGACAGCTGCGGTCAATGTGGTTCCTGCAGAAAATACAGCAGGCTTATACATCCCGACCTTCATTTTTCATACCCGTTTTTCGCAAAACACAAAGACGATACTGCCCTCAGCTTTATTGAAGAATGGCGGGAAACCTTCCTGGCAAACCCGTATCTGGGGCTTGACGAGTGGCGTAAACAGCTCGATTCCGAGAATAAACAGGCAAACATCAACATTGCAGAATGCCATCAGATACTCAAGAAACTGAGTCTAAAACCATTTGAAGGAGAATATAAGGTCCTTATCATGTGGTTGCCCGAATACCTTGATAAAGAAGGCAATACTCTTCTCAAGATCATTGAGGAACCGCCGCATAAAACATTGTTCCTGCTTGTCGCTCAAAACCAGGACCAGATCTTAAACACCATCCTGTCCAGAACACAACTCGTAAAGATCAATCGTTTAAGCGACCAGGAAGTGGCCGGCTTCCTGAAATTAAAATACCATTTCCAGGAAGATCATGCACTGCGGCTGGCGTATCTGAGTGAAGGTAACGTCCAAACAGCAATGAATCTGAGCAAAGAAGAAAACAATAACAACTTTGGATTCTTCTCAGACTGGCTGAGGATGTGTTTTACAAACAAGGGGCTGGCAGCAATAGATTTTTCCGAAACAGCCTCAAGACTTGGCAGGGAAAATCAGAAGAACCTGCTGAGATACGGTATCAAACTTATGCGGGAAGTAACCATAGTATTGGCCGGCGTAACAGAACTTGTGCATCTTCCTGCAAATGAAAAGGAATTTGTTGTTAACTTTAGCAGAAATATAAACCCTGCAAAAGCGGAGGCTATTGCAGATGAGCTTGAGAAAGCGCACTACCATATAGAAAGAAATGCAAACCCTAAAATTTTATTTTTAGATGTATCTTTGCAGTTTATTAAGATTTTAAAGTACAATACGCTCCCGAAAGGGACTCACTATATACTGAATTAATGGGATGTGGAACTTGTTCGACGGGCGGATGTACGCCTGCCGGCTGCAAAAGTAATGGCTCATGCCTTACAAATGGTTGCAGCAAACTAGATGTATACGACTGGCTTGCCCATATGGACATGCCATCAAATTATAAACCTTTCAACGTCGTTGAGGTAAAATTTAAGGGCTCAAGAAAAGATTTCTACATTAATCATGAGAATCTTTATCTCGAAAATGGCGAACTGGTGGTGCTCGAAACACCAACAGGTGGATACGATATTGGCCATATCTCGCTTACCGGCGAGCTGGTAAGGATGCAGATCAAAAAGAAGCACCTCAAGCTTGAAGATGTCACCAAAAAGATCATTCGCCGTGCAACACCTGCCGACGTAGACAAGTGGAAGGCGGCAAAGGACCTTGAATGGGAAACGATGCATAAAGCACGTACCCTTGCCCTGAACCTTGGTCTTTCCATGAAGCTCAGCGATGTAGATTACCAGGGAGATAAAACCAAAGCAACATTTTATTATACAGCCGAAGGCAGGGTAGATTTCCGCGAACTGATCAAAAAGATGGCGGAATCTTTCAGGATAAGGATCGAGATGAGGCAGATCGGTATGCGTCAGGAAGCCAGCAGGCTGGGAGGCCTTGGCTCCTGCGGCCGCGAATTGTGCTGCGCTACATGGTTAACAGACTTTAAAACAGTTTCTACATCTGCAGCACGTTATCAAAACCTGTCGCTGAATACGCTGAAACTCGCCGGACAATGCGGAAAGCTTAAATGCTGTCTTAATTACGAGCTCGATACATATATGGACGCGCTGAAAGATATTCCGGATGATGTTGATAAGCTGGAAACAGAAAAGGGTTTGGCGCGTCTGCAAAAAACAGACATCTTCAAAAAACTGATGTGGTTCAGCTACCCGAACGAAGAAAGCTGGATACCCCTGGATATTTCAAGAGTTCGCGAAATACAGAAATTAAACAGAGAAGGGGTAAAACCTGAAGATCTGAAAGATGAAGCGGTAGAGATAGAGCCAACACAGGTTGCCAAAATACTGGATTATGAAAACGTTGTTGGCCAGGATAGCATAACCAGGCTTGACGAAAAATCAAACAGGAAAAATAAAAAACGCAGTCCGAAACATAAAGGCCGTCCGGAAGGAAATGTGGCCCCTGCCAGGTCAGCCGAAAATCCGTCAAGAGAGGTCAAGCCAAGACCGGCGGCACAATCACAGCCCAAACCGGCAGCGCAGCAGGCTCAGCCAAAACCAGCTGTACAGCCACAGGTTAAACCAGTTCAGGAAAAACCACAGGTAGATTCTGCGGCAGGTACCGGCCAGCCGCCTCAGAATGCGAACAAAAAGCCGAATAACAATCGAAATCATCATAGAAGGCACAAAAACAATAAACCTCCAAAAACTAATAATGAATAACTGGTTGTCAGGCTTCAGGATTTTGGTATCAGTAACTGCATTGTCTGCTATCCTCCAGGGATGTACAGACGGTGCTGTTATTGATACGAGCCAGGAGATTAACGAACGCACCTGGAGTTACATCAGGAAAATAACGATACCTGTAAAGATAGAAGATACTGCTGCCAGTTATGATATTTATATGAACCTGCGCCATACTGCCAGCTATAAGTACTCCAACATATTTATACTTTCTCATATAACAGGTCCGGACCGGAAGAAAGTAACAGAAAGAAAAGAGTTTCAACTGGCGTACCCCGACGGAGAATGGCTTGGAAGCGGCTCGGGGAATCTTTATTCTTACCAGCTCCTGTTAAAAAAGGGATATAAGTTCCCGGCTCCGGGAACTTATACCTTCGAATTTGAGCAGAACATGAGAGACAACCCTTTAAGAGAGATCAGCGACGTAGGACTGCGTATTGAACATTCGAAATAATAAGAAACCGGAAGTTCTTTCAATAAGCTAGGTTTTTATCTTCAGAGTTAAATCACTCTTATTACATGCGATAGCTGCCATCGCAAGAATGATGGCAGAAAGAAAATCTGTTTTTCTCATTCCGGGTATTTTTGTTTAAAAGACATTTAATAATACATCACTCTGATAGTAAGGTTAAATGATTTCACTGCCCATTGCCTGAGAGTTTGCCTTTTCAGGGCCAAATCGCCTTTTTTTTTAATTATACAATGACTCTCTATTTAACGTTAACTGCGATCGTTCCGCTGAAAGTTGTTACCACACCTTCATTCTCAGAGATTATCACATAATAAAAATCCCCTGAACCTTTAAACCTGGCGGTCATTTTAAACGTATCATAACCCTCTTTTTCCCGGGAAAGAGTGCTTTGATAAAAAAGGCTGCCCCCCTTTTTAGTATAGAGATTTACCGTTGCTTTGTTACCCTTCAGGTTTTTGATCTTCATGGTTACTGAAGTAACCGTACTCAGCTGAGGACTAAAATTAAGGTTCGGATAATCCGTAATAATTCCATCTACTCCATGAGACAGCATAGTACTGACACTAGTCTGATCATTAACTGTCCAGGGAATAATCCTGATATTTTTGTTATGGCAATCTTTAACTAAACTACTTGAAACCAACTGGTAAGATGGACTGTAAACATCAGGTATGAAAGTTAATTTATTAAGATTATTATTTAAACTGCCTGACGAGACCAAAAAAGAAGTTTTTACACCCGGATAACTCCGGTTAACAATTTCAAGCGTCCTTGCATCAAAAGACTGCACAGTAACGCGGCTCGAAATGCCCTTTTTCTTAATTACATCCATCAACAGAGAAACGAATTCTGCCGGTGCAGGATTGTTCTTGTAATCTGTTTTTGTTTCTATATTATAATACGGCAAAACACGGTTTAGCTGCCTGGCATGCAACTCTGTAGCCTCGATAAGATCTGAGAGCAATGGTATCGAAGCTTTTATGCCTGCTTTCTGTACAGGAAAACTTTGGTTCTTCTTGGTTCCCACATCATACCTTTTTATATCTTCATAATTCATGTTATATAAATACTGGCGGGGAGACGAGGGAATACTTTTACCATTTGGGCCTAATGTAAAAGCCGGATTTAAGTATGTATCATGAGAAACAATCGCTTTCTTATCTTTGCTTATCACTACATCCATTTCTAAAGTTCTGACACCAGCCTCCAGTGCGCTCTTCATTGCCCTGATAGTATTTTCAGATTGCAGTCCTCGCCCCCCGCGATGTGCATGAACATCTATACCCGTACGGGAAGAACTAGTTGAACTTAAGGTTTTCAGGTCCGTTGAGCTCAAAATCTGCTTATCGTCCTGCGCCGTTTCTTTGCGGCAGGATGTTAAAGCAATAATAAATGCCGAAAGCAATGTCAGCCCTCTTAATAGGTTTTTCTCTGTATTCATAAATAGGTAGCTATGATATATTATCACATATGTCAATAATACTATCACTGCAAAAATTGACTACATAGATTATACACAGATAGAATTGCGGTTAAATTTTTGTTATATTTTATTAAACCTGGAAAGAAATTCTGACTAAACGACCGTTTAATATAAACGGTGCTATTTACAATAGGTACGAAGACCCTAAATTATTTGGATACCGTACCTGCATTTGCAATTCTTTGGCCCAAAAGATTTATTAAAAGGAAGAGGAAAATGGTGATATAATACACAGAATATATATCGATCGCATACCCGGCCAAACGAAGGCTGTGATTCGTACCTTCATAAAACCGCTGTGCTATCCAATTGAAAATATACACCTTACCAAACGTACATGCCAGGAACGGAAACAGATTCCCGCCAATCTGGTATAGCTTTCTTCGCCATGGTTTGATACAGGAATCTTATAGAAACCCCAATATACATATGAGGCGAGTACGAGCAGCGTGATATAGTTATAAATGTTTCCGGCCTCGCTGTAAAGAATAATGTCAAGAATACCTTTCGGTGTGTAATACGCCGTTCCTGCTCTTCCATACTCAACGATATCTCCATTTACTGCTGCGCTGTTATATGTATTTTTTATAGTACTCGTCGTTATGACGACCGGAAGCGGCATCTTCATACCTTGATGAATATGATTGATATATTTCCCTACCAATGGAAATATGATGAAGGTCAGGCTCAAAACGAATAGATACAACGGATAAAATTTTCTCATATGAAAACTGGCAGTAAATACACACCCCGGTCTGACAGCATTGGAGCACTTATAAAAACGAGCTCTGTTTACCAGTTACAATATAATTAATTTCGTTAACAGATCAATCTCCTGATTAACCCGCTTTTTGGTTCCTGCGGCAGCAGCTGCATCTACATTTACCACGAAGCTAATATGGATAATCAGAGAGTTCGCAATGGCAGCAAAATCCTGCATTTATTTCACATATATAATTCTTTCCTGTATATTTCGAAAAACCTGAACGAAATGCCTGCAAAAACCTTCGGAAGTGCAGTTAACGGAATTGAAGCCACTACTATTACTGTTGAAGTAAACATCAGTGGCGGCACAAAATATTACATCGTCGGATTACCTGATAACGCAATACGCGAAAGCCTGCTCAGAATAGAAACGGCCATTACCAATTCCGGATACCGGATGCCCCGTCAAAAGATCGTCATTAATCTCGCTCCGGCCGACATACGTAAGGAGGGTTCATCTTACGACCTGGCAATAGCTCTCGGTATTCTGGCAGAATCCGGACAGATCACCGGTAAATTCCTTGATGAATATATAATCCTGGGCGAAATATCCCTTAATGGCGACATTCAGCCAATTAAAGGAGCCCTTCCGATCGCAATCGCTGCAAGAAAAGAAAACTTCAGGGGGCTCATCGTACCAAAGACCAATGCACGGGAAGCAGCTGTTGTAAGCGAGATTGAAGTGTATGGAGTAGAAAGCCTTACAGATGTTATCGGCTTCTTTAATGACAGTAAAAAACTTACAGCTACCCGGGTTGATACACGCGATGAATTTTTTCAAAATATTAACAACTACGGGATCGACTTTTCGGAGGTACGGGGACAGGAGAATATTAAACGTGCGCTCGAAATTGCTGCAGCCGGCGGACATAATGTTATTCTGGTTGGCCCCCCCGGAGCAGGAAAAACAATGCTGGCGAAAAGATTCCCGACAATCCTGCCTCCCCTGAGCTTGTATGAAGCACTTGAAACCACAAAAATTCATTCCGTAGCTGGCAAGCTGGCAGCCTCAGACTCTCTCATGACTACCAGGCCGTTCCGCTCTCCCCATCATACCATAAGCGATGTCGCGCTGGTAGGCGGCGGCACCAACCCCCAGCCAGGAGAAATCTCCCTGGCACATAACGGAGTATTGTTCCTTGACGAACTGCCAGAATTCAAGCGCACTGTATTGGAAGTAATGAGGCAGCCGCTGGAGGATAGAAAAGTAACAATCTCCAGGGCCAGGCTTGCCGTAGACTACCCGGCGAGCTTCATGCTTATAGCATCTATGAATCCCTGCCCCTGCGGCTATTATAACCATCCGGAAAAGCCGTGTATCTGCGCACCCGGGGTTGTGCAAAAATACCTTACCCGTATATCGGGGCCTTTGTTGGACCGCATTGACCTGCATGTAGAAGTTACCCCTGTAAACTTCGATGAACTTTCATCTGCAGGAAAGGCAGAATCCAGTAATATAATACGCGAGCGGGTTATCAAGGCCCGTAAGATACAGACCGAACGCTTCCAATCGGAAAACCTCGTGCACTGTAATGCGCAAATGAGCCCCAGAATGGTTCGGGAAATCTGCACGATCAGTGAAGCCGGGCAACAGCTGCTGAAAAAGGCCATGGAAAAACTGGGATTATCAGCAAGAGCTTACGATCGCATCCTGAAAGTAGCCCGGACAATAGCCGATTTGCAAAACACACCGTCAATCGAACTGGAACACCTGGCAGAAGCCATCCACTACCGCAGCCTTGACAGAGAAAACTGGGCCGGTTAAAAACCAGTATCTTAAACAGGGGAGCCTTTTGCTATACCTAAGCCCCTCATTCAACTAATTATCCCAGGTCTCCGATACCACATTCCGGTTCTTTATTTGTTATTAAAGGGTATATCGTCACGCCAAAGCTCATAAATAAGCATTATAAACTCATAATATTTTAAACAATAATGTTAATTTTTTTAGTTAGTAGTGAAATCTATATCTTTGTAATATATCAAATGAATAAGATTGTAGTTGTAGATCCGGAGCCGGATAATCTCCATATATTGAAATATATTCTGGAAAATGAAGGACATACGGTTATTGCTGAATCAATCTTCGATAACAGGCACTCATTGCAAGACATCAGACTTCTGATTCTGGATGCAGGTGTACTGGGTAAAGGCATTGAGTACTGCGCGAAATTAAAACAGGATCACCGTACTATGCACATTCCCATCCTTATTATGTCTGTTATCCCGTCAGTCGAACAACAGGCAATAACCGCTCAGGCAAACGCGTTTCTTGAAAAGCCGTTTGATATTACTGCGTTTACAGAACTCGTAAAAGAGCTAATTTGCAGTAGTAAGAGCTAGCTTGCTGACCATCAAGGTTAAAAAACCTCTTATTGACATAAATTCGTTATGCCGACAAGCTATTTTACAATCATTAACGTTTAGTATAGATGAAGTTTATCAAAGTTTGCGTGTTAACCATTTCTCTTTCTTCGCTGCTTTCCTGTAATCTGTCAGGACAGCAGAAAACAGCGGAAGTAAAGTTACAGGCACCACAAAAGAAAGCGATCGCTGCCTTTGCAGAAGGATGCTTCTGGTGTTCAGAACATATCTTCGAAGAAATTGCCGGAGTCGATTCAGTTGTTTCAGGTTATGCCGGCGGGCATACTGCAAATCCTACATATGAGCAGGTCTGCTCAGAAACCACAGGCCATGCAGAAACAGTGCTCATTTATTATAATCCGGCTGTTGTATCATACCCCCAACTGCTTGATGCCTTCTTCTCCTCACATGATCCGACTACAAAAGATCGCCAGGGACCCGATGTTGGTTCATCGTACCGGTCAGCCATATTTTACAGTAATCAGCAGGAAGAAGAACAGGTACGCAAAGCGATAATGAAATGGACGCCTGCATTCAAAAATCCAATAGTGACCGAAGTTGCTCCTTTAAAAAAATTCTACCGGGCCGAAGAATATCATCAAAATTACGCAACGTCAAATCCGGGCAATTCCTACATTAGAAGTGTATCTATGCCGCGTTTTGAATCCTTTAAAAAAGCATGCAAATTGCAGCTAAAGGAATAATAACAAATTGTTATTATTAAATTGCGCGAAATGGATTACCAGGTATTCACCTTGCCTAATGGCATCAGACTCCTTCATAAGCCCTTTCAGTCTTCTATAACCCACGCCTGTATTATTGTAAATACAGGCTCAAGGGATGAAGCACCAGGAAAAGACGGCCTAGCGCATTTTATCGAACACCTTCTTTTTAAACAGACCGCTAAGCGGAATACGAACCAGATCTTAAACCGTCTGGAATCCGTGGGCGGTGATCTGAATGCATATACCACAAAAGAATATACATGTATTCACGCCTCGCTGTTAACGCCCTACCTCGAACGGGCGCTCGACCTATTTGAAGATCTTGTATTTCATTCTACCTTTCCACTAAACGAAATGGATAAAGAAAAGAGTGTGATCCTTGATGAGATCGCCTCTTACCAGGACCAGCCGGAAGAAGCCATCCAGGATGATTTCGAAGATCTGCTGTTTGCCAAACATGAACTGGGACGCAATATACTGGGAACCAACGATACAGTTCAGGCAATCAGCCAGTCAGATATTTTCGAGTTTATGAAATCGAGCTACGACACCAGCGAGATTATAGTAGGTGTACTTGGCAATTATAACTTTAAAAAGCTTTGCACTTTATTTACAAAAATATTCGGCTCCTTACCGTCAAACAGCTCATCACATAAGAGGACACCGGTTTCAAACTATATACCGGTAACGAGAGAAGATGAAAAATCCATATCTCAAACACATTGCGTAACCGGCAATATCGCTTATTCTATACATCATCCAGACAGAACAGCTCTTGCTCTGCTTAATAATATTCTCGGAGGCAACGGTATGACCTCCAGATTAAACCTGGAGATCAGGGAAAAACATGGAATAGCATACACCATAGAGTCAAGTTATACTCCATTAAGCGATACCGGAATATTCTCCATATATTTTGGTACAGACGTTGAAAAAGCTGAAAAAGCACTGAAGCTCGTCAATCGTGAATTAAAAAGACTCCGCGAAATTAAACTCACCCCTACGGGACTCTACCGCGCAAAGCAAAAGTTCACAGGGCAAATCGCTCTCGGAGAGGAAAACCATCTCAGCCTGATAATATCATTGTCTAAAAGCGTTCTGGATCATGGCAGGGCAGACAGCCTGGAAGAAGTCTTTGCCAGGATAAGGGCAGTCACTGAAGATCAGATCTGCGGAATTGCAAACGAAATACTCGACACAAGGTCTATGACCACTCTGATATTTAACCCGTCTGAACGTGATCTTTCTGAAAAAGAGGACTAAGCGTGTTTCCTTCAAACAACACATCCGGCCTGATATAGAAGAATAAAACTATTCGCAGGCTTTGGAGTAAAAGGCATATAAAATAATTTTCCCTAATTTTGTAAAATGAAATTACCGATTATAGCATATGGCGACCCCGTTTTAAAGAAGAAAGCGGAAAATATCGACCAGAACTATCCGAATCTGAAAGATCTGATCGCCAATATGTTTGATACAATGTATAATGCAAACGGCGTTGGAATCGCAGCCCCGCAGGTTGGTCTTTCCATTCGTCTATTCATCGTAGACATCACAGATAAAGAAGAACCGGAATACAAAGACTTCAAAAAAGTTTTCCTGAATGCTCAGATCATCGAAGAAACAGGCGAACTATGGGATTTTAACGAAGGATGCCTGAGCATTCCTGATATAAGGGAAGATATCAAGAGAAAAGAAAAAGTTACTATCTCTTATTATGATGAAAACTGGCAGCACCACGAGGAAACATTCGAAGGAATGGCGGCCCGTGTTATCCAGCACGAATACGATCATATAGAAGGTAAGCTGTTTACCGACAAACTCGGACCGCTCCGCAGGGCTATGATAAAAAGTAAACTGGATGCTATTTCCAAAGGAGCAGTAAAAGTAAGCTACAGGATGAAATTCCCTTCTGCAGTAAAAAAACGTTAGTCGTTAGACCTGCTCTTATCTCCGTCAAGAATCTGCTTGATAAAAGCTCCCCAGGCAAAGGGATTTAAGAGCGGGTTAGCAGCCCTTTGGTTAAAGGCTTTATTAGTTAAAGCAATATGGTTATTCTGGAAATTAACGTTCCTCATTTCCTGGGCATCTCTTGGCAAAGACTTTGACATGGCCAGAAGAGAAGTTCGCGACACATTCTTTTTAGCTATTTCCAGATCGTCGTCTGCAAACTTCATCGCCATAAATTCCCTGTTAAATTCATCTACACTTGCCCATGGAAGCACTCTTACAGTTGGCAGGTTTACAACTTCCGCTTTCATCTTAACGATCACGGTATATTTTTTTTCCTGTACGTTCCTGGGTATTATAAGCGCTTCCCTTTTATATCCCACAGCACTGAATAAAATAGTGTCTCCTTCATGGGCAATAAAAGAAAAATAGCCCTGGTAGTTTGCTGATACAACTTTATTTTTTTCTGTTCGGTTAATTACTGAAACATAAGGAACAACTACATTAGAATCAACATTATAGATTATTCCCGAGAACTGGACCAAACCCTTATCCTGTGCATTTACAGATACTGCACACGTTAAAAATAAGAAAGTCAAAATAGCCAGTAAACACTTCATTATGTAAACCTATCAAAAATTGTGCAAGTACGCTTGTTAATTACTGTTAAAAAAAAAGCGATTGCATCAGGCCAACGCAATCACTTTAATAAATATCTGATAAGCTTACTTAAGATTTTCGGGAAGAACGGCATTCGGATCATCAATATCCGTAAGATTGACAGCCTCAACTCCTGCTATTTCAGGAACCGACTTCATTATTGCCTGCTCTATACCCGCTTTTAAGGTCATGATACTCATAGGGCAGGAACCGCATGCACCCATCAACCTCAGCTTTACAATATTATCCGGTGTTATTTCTTCAACTAAAACATTCCCCCCGTCTGCTTCAAGGTAAGGTCTTATACTGTCAAGGGCCCCTTCCACTTTTTGCAACAAATCCATATCTAATTTTTTTTTAAAATTACTAAAAAACTAAGAAATTCCCTAAAGTGCAGTCGCTGCATTTTGAATGGACACCCGCTGAGCCACATGCTCGGCAACATCCAGGAAAGCAAGCGACATCGGATTATCCGTATCCAGGATCACAGGCTGCCCTGAATCTCCGGCCTCACTTATACTTTTTACCAGTGGAATTTCACCCAGGAAAACAGTATTAAATTGCTCAGCCAGGCGTCTTCCCCCTCCCTGACCGAATATATAATATTTATTATCAGGTAATTCCGCCGGTGTAAAATAAGACATATTCTCAATCACTCCCAGCAAAGGCACATTGATAGAATCCATCAGGAACATACCAATACCCTTTTTTGCATCAGAAAGAGCCACATTCTGAGGTGTTGTAACAATAACAGCACCTGCAACCGGATAATTCTGCGTAAGGGTAATATGAATATCGCCGGTACCCGGAGGCAGATCTACTATAAGATAATCCAGCTCACCCCAGTCGGCATCATTAAACAATTGTTTTATAGCATTTGACGCCATTGGCCCTCTCCACGGAATGGGCTGCTCCGGATCAGTAAAAAAGCCGATCGACAGGATCTTAATCCCGTATTTCTCAATAGGCTCAATCCTTGTTTTTCCCTCCTCGTTCTGCATAGCCATAGGTCGCGCTCCTTCCAGACCAAACATGATCGGAATAGAGGGGCCGTATATATCGGCATCAATAAGCCCTACCCGTGCACCCTTCTGCGCCAGTCCGAGCGCAAGGTTGGCAGACACAGTAGATTTCCCCACTCCTCCCTTTCCTGAGGCTACAACGATAATATTTCTGATATTAGTCAATGGCTTATTCTTTTGAGAGGTAACCCTGGAAGTCATTTTTACCTCCACAATAATATCCTTACCTATAAAATGTCCAATGGCATTACGGCAGGCATTCTCAATAACTTCCTTCAATGGACAAGCCGGCGTAGTGAGAACTACTGTAAAACCAACCTTGTTTCCATCTATTATAATGTCTTCGATCATGTTTAAAGTAACCAGATCCTTCTTCAGATCCGGCTCCTCAACATAACTCAACGCTTTAAGTACTTGCTCCTTCGTTATCATCTATACGATATTAGTATGCAAATTTATGAAACTGCGTGTCAAACTACTTGTTTCGATTGTGTTTTTGTAGATATTTACACTGTGGAAATAAAACAGCGGTTTTCTACGTTTTTTAAGCTGTATGGATTATTTGTTTAAAAGGAATAAATGGAAATACCTCCTAAATATTTAAAGATAGCCGGCATTTCTGTCATCTGTTTACTTGTCGTTGCACTGGTTTGCGGTATCGTTGCCTTCGCTAAAAGAGAGGCTATATTAAAAACAGTAATAGAGAAGGCCGTTACAAAAGCTAAAAGAGATTACAACCTCGACCTGAAAATCAACAATCCTAAGTTCGAAGGACTGACCTCTGTAGCTTTCTCTGACATTTCTATCGTACCTGAAAACAGAGACAGCCTCCTGTATATAAACGATCTCCACATCGGGATCAAATTCTTTCCCTTACTTGTCGGCGATCTGAAACTATCCGATCTGCAGATAAAACAGGGCCGGATCAATCTCGTTAAACGTGACAGCATAAGAAACTATGACTTCCTCTTTAAGAAAAAAGGAGCAGACAGCACTAAAACAAATTCAAGAGCAGACCTGGCAGAACTGGCCAACAACCTGTTAAATCAGCTATTGTATAAGATCCCTGATAAAATGACGGTTACCAATTTCGAGATCCTCATCACACATGATGCTGACCGCTTGAAATTTTTTACCAGGTCAGCAATTATCGACGACGAGACTCTTCGTTCAAATATCATTGTTAATAACTCCGAATCTATCTGGCATCTGGACGGAGTCGTCGCTCCCGAAGATGAAAAGCTGGATTTCAAGTTATATGCAGACAAGAAGAAGGTGGAGCTGCCTGTTATTGAGAAAAAGTTCGGCCTGAAACTAAATTTTGACACCGCTTACACCAGTCTGAAAGAAGTTAAACGAAGCGGTGATAAATTCTGGATATACAGCTACTGTGCTGTAAAGAACCTGCTTATTAATCATCCCCGGTTATCAACCAGCGACATTATAGTTCCCAGCGGTGCTATAGACGCTGATTTTCTTATCGGTGAAAATTATATTGCTATAGACAGCACATCCGTTATTCACCTCAGGAACATTAAAGCCTATCCCTTTATCAAATACACCAGATCGCCTCAAAAAACATACGAGTTAAAGCTCCGAACGGACGAAATGAATGCACAGGAGCTGTTTGATTCTTTTCCTGTTGGCCTGTTTGAGTCGCTGGAGGGAATAAAGGTTTCCGGAAAACTGCAATATAAACTGGACTTCTACCTTAACTCCTCAAAACCCGACGATCTCCGCTTCAATTCATCCTTAAACAAAAAAGATTTCAGGATCCTGCAATGGGGAGCAACCAACTTCCAGAAGATCAACAACACATTTGTATATACACCTTACGAATATGGCAAGCCGATGCGGGATATTACCATCGGGCCCGAAAACTCTAATTATGTACCTATAAATCAAATTGCATCCGACCTTAAAAATGCGGTGTTAACAGCTGAAGATCCTTCATTCTTTACGCATAAGGGTTTCGTAGAAAAAGCATTTGAAAGATCTATTGCCACCAACTTCAAGGAAAAAGCTTTCAAGCGCGGCGGCAGTACCATATCCATGCAACTCGTCAAGAACGTTTTCCTGAGCAGGAACAAAACCATGTCGAGGAAGATAGAAGAAATACTAATTGTATGGCTGATAGAGAACAACAGGGTCTCCACTAAACAGCGAATGTTTGAGGTTTACCTTAACCTCATCGAATGGGGCAGAAATGTTTACGGGATAGGAGAAGCATCCAGGTATTATTTTGGAAAACATCCTTCAGAGCTCAGCCTGGGGGAAAGCATCTACTTAGCCCATATCATCCCAAGTCCGAAAAAGGGATTGTACTTCTTTCAGCCAGATGGTAGTCTGCGCACAGGCATGAGAGGTTACTTCAGACTGATCGGCGGCATCATGGCACGCAAGGGAATGACAGCACGCGATACAAATGCCTATGGGTTTTATGGCGTAAGGCTTAAAGAAAGCCTCCGTCAGCAGGCTCCCGCAGACTCCACTGTAGTCGATTCCCTTTTATCCGACGATAATCCCGAAGGAGATGAAAACGGGGACAGCTTCCTCAGAAGGATCTTCGGCGGCAAAAAACCAGATACAATACACGTCAGTCAGCTCAATAAAACTAAAACAGTACCCGATACTGCTAAAACTCCGGCACAACAACGGCAGGAACGCAGAGAACAACGAAGAAGAGAACGTGAGCTCAAGAGAAAGGATCGCTAAACTTTTCTACATTTGCTCTCTTAACTATATAAGAAAATACGAATCTAATGAAAGTGCAGATCGACGACAGGGAGTTTGACCTGATGCTGGCATACGACCAGATAAAAAAACGCACACGCTTTCTGGGCATACAGTTGAATGTAGACTATGAAAATCAGGTGCCGGTATTCATCGGGGTACTAAACGGCAGTTTCCTGTTTATGGCAGATCTGATTAAAGAAATTCACATCTCCTGCGAAATGGGATTTATTAAAGTTTCTTCTTACCATGGCGGTGATACAACGTCAGGTATTGTAAAAGAAGTTATAGGGCTGGATATCGACATTACCGGCAGGGATGTAATTATTGTTGAAGATATCGTTGATACAGGATTAACGCTGAGTTTTCTTATCGAGCGGCTTAAACAACTTAATCCGGCCTCTATAAACATCTGCTCATTGCTTTTCAAACCTGCGGCTTTACAAAAGGAAATAGACGAACTAACCTATGTGGGGTTTGAAATTCCCAACGAATTTGTTGTGGGTTATGGCCTTGACTATAAGGGCCTGGGCAGAAACCTGAAAGATATTTATCGTGCCTGCCCGGTAACTTCAGAAACATAATTAATATTTTATCATCTTTGTACAAAATAATTATCAATGACCATTCATAAAGAAGGGTATACTTCTATAGCTCTGACTGTACTGTTCATTTTTATCATAAATGCAGTAACACATTATTTCTTTCCGGATAACAGCTGGATACTGTGGACCGTCTACATTATCTCCTTTATCCTTTTCGTAACTGTATTACAATTTTTCAGGCATCCGCACAGAGACACCAACACAGACGATCTGCACGTTCTCTGCCCTGCAGACGGTAAAGTAGTGGTAATTGAAGAAACAGAAGAAACAGAATATTTTAAAGACAAACGTTTACAGGTCTCTATTTTCATGTCGCCCGTAAATGTTCACGTAAACAGGAATCCGATTGCAGGAGTCGTAAAATTTTTCAAATACCATCCTGGCAAATACCTTGTGGCCTGGGACCCAAAATCGTCTACAGATAATGAACGTACTACATTTGTAGTAGAAAACAAACAGGGAGTGCCCGTACTGTTCAGGCAGATTGCAGGAGCACTGGCCCGCAGGATAGTATGGTATATAAAAGAAGGCGACCAGGTTAACCAGGGAGAACAGTTCGGATTCATCAAGTTCGGGTCGAGAGTCGATCTGTTTTTACCGTTGGGCACCCGCGTAAACGTACAACTGGGAGAAGTCGTAAAAGGCGGAATAACAGTTA
>Ga0265780_10002109_pt1 | contig 27411 bp, 20 predicted proteins | sample P1T30metagenome_FD_192432 | JGI IMG/M metagenome (GOLD analysis project Ga0265780, IMG submission 192432) | Plant litter microbial communities from East Loma Ridge, Irvine, California - P1 T30 | ecosystem: Environmental > Terrestrial > Plant litter > Unclassified | place: USA: California...
CGTGGCAAGGCGGGACGGTTAGCTTGACGGCCTGACCACCATGAAAAAACCCGCCACGGACATGGCGGGGTTCCTGTTACTGGAGGGGCGATCCGCTTCCGGATTTGAAGGTCAGACGTTGAACAGGAAGTTGCCGCCACATGCGGCATCGCTACGAGATTAGGCACAAAAATTCCGCCACTCATACCCGGTTCCGTACCCGGTTTTAAGCGTGCCAATGGTCAAACGAGCTGCTGGTCAATTTCCCGAGACATGGCTACAGCAACTTCGAGCCCAGGACGAACTTAACAGTCGCAGGCTGCATGTCATACTCTGGCACGTTAGGCGGTCGGATGCCCAAAGCGTACTCACTGCAGCTTCACGAAGGTCACGTTAAACTCCTTGCACTGCCGATGCTGCTGCACGCGGTTCGCGAAGCTGAATGCATCGTTAACATCGAAGCGCTGAAACACATCCAGCCCCCGGCTGAGCACGATCTTCCAGCCAAGGTCAGTTGTGATATCCCGATCATGTCTGGCACCGGACGTGTCGTACGCCCAAGTGAACTGAACGCCGATGCCGGCACAGGCATCCGCCATTTTCTGGAAATTCTCGGTCTGGCGATCTCCGTTAAACTCGTCCTCGACAGTAACAACATGCACCGCGACCTCGTCTTCCTGCCGCGAGGACTTGCTCACCGTCTCAAGCAGTTCCATCAGGTTGCGCTGTTGGTGGAACATGCGTAGATAGGGGTCGGTAACGATGATCCGCCTGGCGCCGGCCAAATAGGGACCAAACAACTTGTCGAAACTTACGCCACGCTGATTCTCCTGAAAAACCAAGTGCTGCTCCTTGAGCCCGGCATCCGGCTGCGGGGGTACGCCCCTAGCGGCCGACGGCGGTTCCTCTGCCGATGGTGCAGATTCGTGACCCGGGATGGCTTGTGTCTCTACCCGGCGATGGTAGGCATTCGTATACTCCTCTTCCTCCAGCGTGGTAACCAGGCACTCGGCACCCTGAGCGTTGAAGTATGCGAAGCGCACTGCCGGATATGTCGGATCGATACGAAGGAGCTGATCCTTCACTCGCTTGCGCCCCTCGATGGCCGCTCGCAGGATTTCTTCGGTTTCTGCGTCGGTGGCTTCTCCTTGAGGGAACAGGATTTTCATCAGGCCTGAAAATGTCTTGTTGATGCCGTCGCGGTCCCGGGTAGAAATATCATCCGACAGACGGAACCGGGTCTTGTATCGATCGGAGAAATCATGGTTACGCAGCGAACGCAGGATCTCGGCGACGTAATCCACTACAAAGCCGTAGCCACCAGAGAACATCTCCCCGCGGATCACATCAACTTCCCAGCCGGGGATGTAACTATGGATGCGATCGAGGAAAGCGGAATCATGGAAGTGATCAGGCAGGGGGTCGAAGAGATCCGAGTGCTTGAGCATATAGGGTACTGTGTGGTCAGTATTGCCCACGAATACCATGCTTGCCTCGGCGCCCAGCGTCTCAACCCCACGCGAAAACGATTTATTCGCCATGTAGTTCTTCATGATGTCCACCAGGGCCTTGTCCACGCGTTTCTGCTTGCCGGCGAACTCATCGAAAGCGACTACATCCCAGTAACCGACAAGACCCAGTTTGCCGGTGCCGTTATGGACAAACAGCTTGGGCACCGTTACCTCGCCACCAGAAATCAGGATGCCGTGCGGCGAAAATTCCGAATAGATGTGTGACTTGCCGGTGCCCTTCGGCCCCAACTCGATCAGATTGTAATTTCGCTCGCAAAAGGGAATCAGCCGCACCAGCTGGCTGAGCTTATTGCGCTTGCCAAACATTTGCGGATTGAAGCCCACGCTCTGGATCAGAAGATCGATCCACTCCTCGGTAGAGAACTGCTTGCGCGCCTCCACGTAAGCCTCGAAGTCGAAGTACGAAAGCTGGATCGGCTTGATCGAGGCAAGTATCCAGGGCGATGCATTCTTATCCTCGGTAAACAGGTACTCCACGTCCGCGATGCACCACACGCCGCCCACGAGCAGCTTAGGATGCGCTTTCACCGTGGCGGAATCGATGATCACCTTCTTGATACCCAAATTGGCAAATTCGGCCTCGTATGCATCCGACTTGTCGTTCAGGGCCACGCTGATGCGGTCAATAACCTTGTGGCGTCCTTTTTCCTTGATCGTTGAGCGGACCAGGCCTGCCTCGTTGCGGTGCACATAGTGCTTGCGCAGGATTTCGCGCACTGTGCCGATACCTGCCTCTATCGTGGCTTCGTCATTGGTAGCGCAATATTGGCCCAACAAGTACTCCAGGACGTAAGTAGGCACGATGGCGTTGCCCTTCACCATTTTGACCAGATCCTTGCGGACCACAAGCCCGGCAAAGTGCTGATTGATCTTGTCGTCCAATTGGCTCATCGGTCGTCTCGTCCTATGTCTTAAAAGTCGAACTCACTGGTGAACGAGCGGCGAATGGTATAACGCACGGCCTGGTAGCGCATGTAGTGCGACGTCGTGTCCACAGGCTCCTCCAGCCGCAGCTCGATCTGCTGATTGTTGAAAGCGTCGGCCTTGCGACTCAGCATGAAGCGAACGGCGACCTCCCGCTCGCGTGGGTTGCCGGACGTCATGTCAAAGCTCAACTCATGCACATCAGAAATCGCCTCACCAGCCAGCGTGTAGAGGCCGGCGCGCAAACGTCGCGGCTGGCGCTTATCCGTCACAGGCTCAGTCTGGTAGAGCACCACAGCTAGTTGCCCGGTTGTGATGGTTTTGCCACCACCACCAATCAACTCTACGTCGACCTTGCCTACATCGCTCTGGCGCTTCTTGTTGATACTGATCACCGGGATCACCACCTCTTGCAGAGTGGCCCCGCCATGCACAAACCGACTACCCGAGCCCTTCAGCCGCAGGCGATTGATCGATTTCGGAATCTGTAGCTGCAGGTTGCCTGCCAAGCCTAATTGGTCGGGCTGAAAGGTCTTGAAGCTGCTGCTCTCGCGCAAACCACGGCCCAGTACGAAACGCCGGTCAGTGTAGAGAATTTCGCCGCCGCTGGGTTCTGTGCTAAGGAAGTCACTATCCTGCAATGGTTGGTGTTGGTAAATGAAACCGTGGTCTGCGGTCACCACGATATTGCTGGCATTGGCATTGGCCAGCTTTTTGATCACCCGCAGCAACTCATCCAGGGTCTCTTCTGCCGCGCCAAAGACACGCTCTTCAGTGTCCCGCGTATCCCCCGTCTTGTCGATCAAGTTGTGATAGACGTACACCACATCGTGGTCGCGCACCAAGGCCCGCGAATCCTCTTTTCCCATGGCCAGCACGTCTTTCGCGAGCACCGTGGTGGATGAGGGAACGGTCTTAGCCAAGATGCGAGCGCGGTTAGCGGTGCCCGTGGCGCTAACTCCATCGGCCATGACCTCGCCGCTGTCGTTCTCCAAGATCTGGAGAGTCTTATGAGGCAGCAGCGAAGCCATACCCAGCTGGGTGTAGCTGGGCAGGCAGGACAGTGCGGGCACCAACTCCGCATCAAAGCGGTCTTCGCGACGAATCAGGCTCTGCAACTCCTCCCCCACCTCGTAGCGGAAAGCATCAGAGATCAACACGCACACCTTGCCCTTGCGCTCCAGATAAGGCTGCACAAAGCGATCAAAGAAGTTCGACTGGCTCACCACGGGGGCGGCTTCCCAGTGCTGGCAGGCGTCCACGAAGCGTTGCCAGCGCACATTCAGTTGTGACAGGTAGCTGTTGGTGTAGAGGTTCTCCATCTGCTGGCTCAGTGCCTGGAGCAGCGACGCTTGGCCCGACTCGCGCGCATGGTAGATGAACTTACGGTAACGCTGGTCGAGACGGAACCACGTCTGCGTGTACTTGTGAATGCCATCAGGGAGGGAGTCCATCTCCAGCTGCGTCAGTTCCAGCGCCTGCATGAACTGCGCCGCATGCTCAATGGCCAGATAGACGTGCTGGTAGCGTTCGAACCAGTGTCCTTGCCGGCGCAGGCGAACCCATTGCTCCACCTCTTGTGCGCTAACTGTACGCGATGCAACCTCGCGTACCAGGTCGCTTAGGATCTTGCGATCGATGGCTTCAAACTCATCCACCGACATCAGCACCCGGTATTCCAAGCCCTGCAGTTTGTCCTCGATCTGCAAGACGTCTGCGCACTGGGCGGACAACACCTCAAAGGCCTGCGCATGTGAGCGGCTGTCTTTCCAGCGCCTGATGAACACTTTCGCGTCGGATGTCATGCGAGGCTTGAACTCGATATCCACCTCAGTGAGAAAGCAGCTCTTGAACAGCTCGATCACAAAATCCTGAAGACCAGGTTGCTCGCTCACGTAGCCGTAGGCGCGCTTCATCAACTCCCAGAAATGCTCGTTCAGGCCGCTGCGCTCTATCAGCTTACTGCGCGTATCAACGCCGCTAGCCAGTTCGGCCAGCAGGGCTTCCAGCATCGCGTCCAGGCGCGGCTCGCAGCCCACACAAACGGCTAGCATCTTCTGGCGCAAGGCGTTGTCGCTGTCGCCCTGCTCCAGCAGCTCCTTCAGCCTTTCACGCCGCTTAGCGGCCTCAAAGAAAGCCGTATGGGCTTCCAACAACGGGTAGGCACCGGGCCCCAGTTCCAGCTCCGCCAGCCACAGTGCCACCTGATCGGTGCGGAAGGGGCTACCGCTGGCCAATTGCACGTCCAGCAGCCAGTTCTCCAGGTAGGCGGGCTCAGGACCATCGCGAAACAGCAAGAACTTCTGCTCAGGCTGCTCACGCAGCACGCGGTACTTCACGCCAAACTCGTTATTGGCCAGTTCGATCTTTTCCACTCCAGGTAGATCCAGCGCCTCAAAGTCGGCCCGGAACTCGCGGCGGGTGTCATACCAAAACACGATGCGCTGCTTGTCAAACAGATTGCTCAGCGCTTGCTGGATCTTTGCGTTACTCATCTGGAGTCAATCCTCGTCCTTGGCGTCTAACCCCGGAATCTTCTTCAGCGCCAAGCCAAACTTCGAATAGTTCACCTTCACCCCGTCATCTAGGTCAATGGCTTTTTGCTCGGTAGCGAGGGGGTAGAGCACATCGCGCTCGTAGTCCTCCAGCTCGGCCAGCACCTTGGCTAGGCGGTCCACCTCTTTTAGTGCCCGTGTCTTTTCGCCCTGACTGGTGGCGGGGTTAATGCCCACAGAGGCTTGGCGCTCCTTTTCGGTGACGAGCTTTTCGCGGTAGTCGCGCAGGTATTTCAGCACCACGCTCACGGTGTCTGGGCGGTAGCGGTGCATGTAAATTAGGGCGTTGAAGCTGCCCTTAGGGCTGCTGAACAGCCAGTAGATGGGCCGCTTCTGGTAGCGCTTCACATGGTCAGCATAAAACTCACCAAGGAAATAATCCCGCAGGCTGAAGTTGCGCTTCCCCTTCACGTTCAACGCCTGCTCAATGAAGGCCAAGTTGTCCCCATAGTGCGCTTCGCCAAAGGCTAAACGCAGGAACTGGCGGAAGCGCAGGGTGATGTCGTCGGCAAACCAATCGTCATTTAACACTGGAATCACGTTGTCGCCATCGGCTGGAAAGCTAGGTTGCGGCACGTGGGCCAGGTAGTCGGCCAGCGTCTCGCCCTGATTGGCCAGGATCAGCCCGGGCTTGTCCAAGCTGTAACGGCCCAGCATGCAACCCACAGCATAGCTAACCAGCTCGCGCAGGGTGTCGGCTAGCAGTTGGGTTTCTAGCTCTTCCTCCGATTTATCGCCGTCGTAGCGGTAGTGCGGGTTGCAGGTAAGCGTGATCTCGTTAAGCGGCACCTCGGGCGTGAGCTCGTCTTTCAGGCCATAAGCTTCGATAAAGACACGATTGTTCTCTTCCTCCATGCGTTGCATCTCTAGCGTCATTTCGCGCCACTGGGCACGGAGCTTTTGGTAGCTGGCCTTTAGTTTTGATTGGCGATAGTCAGGATGCAGCAGCGGGAGGATGGTGAAATCCCAGGAGGTTTCGTAGGAATTCCAATCGACTAACGATGTCTTAACACAATAGTTCCTGTTAGTTTCGACTTCGTTTGAGACTCTTTCAACCGTTGGCAAATTTAGCACGTGCCCCAGCTTGAAGTCCAAAGTTGGCGCAAGCATCTTTAAGAGATGATCGGTTATGGTGCTATTCAGTAGAGCTTCGTAGATGCCTTGCTTATCAGGAGCGAGTGAAAAGCCCATTGGGCCTTTGGCATCAAACATAAATCCAACAGGAACATTCCTGACAGCAAATGTGCCACTTGAAATTCCAGACCAAGTAAAACCTGTTTTGAATCCGTAATCCCCGTTATAGTTGTGGGACCTTACGCGCCCGGTTGCAGGATCTCTGAATATCTTTAGTTCCTCGCCATCGTTGTACCAGTTAACAACATATTCATAGTTCCCTGACCACCTGCGAAAATCCCCCCCTTTTACGTAAGGGAAGTAGCGCTTTTGACTCTTTTGTGCCTGAATGTTGCTAAGTACTCCGAAGCCAATATTTTGCAGAGAAACCTCATGCCACAGTCTAAGGAATAAATTGTTGCTGCCGGTTGTCAAGCCCTCGCGCGTTTCAATTTTTTTTGACAGGGAAGGATTTTGATCGAAAATTTTCAGGACGGCATCAGATGCCCAATAGGCGATAGCTCGACCTGGGATTTTCATAAAATCTATAGAAGAGGCGCGAAAAAAATGCTTCTCAATTCCCTGCACAAGACTGTTGCTCTGCTTCTCAATCATTCTGTCTTTCTCGCTCGCAATAATTTGCAAAGCAAAACTAATGTTAAATCCACCTGGCACCGGCTTGAACGGTAAGGCGGTGACGGGTAGCCGCTTAGGAAATGGCGCAGTGCTTGCACGTCGATCTTGCTAATCGCGCAGTAGTCAGTGATGCCGCCGTTGCCCACAGCAGGTCTATCTTGCCTTTGCGGTTGGCAAGACTGAACTGTTGGAGGGAGGGCATTGAGTCACTGATTCTGAAGCAAGAGCAACTGCGGGGGCTTCACGGCGCAGAGGCCATTCAGGAAAGTGCTGATTCCAAGACTCCACTGACAGCACCACGCAATCAGCGATATGTCTGCGCTTCCAAGCTTCAAACGACTCTTCACGGATATCTGTCAGCAACCGGTCTTTGAAGCCAAACATGATCGCCTTCTGACGATCAGGGTCGAACGCATCCAGACCAAGCAACACCACATACTTGAAGGGCTTGCTGTCGCGCGCCATCAGGTGTAAGTAAAGGTAGGAGTCGCGCGCTTTGGGAGTTAGCTCTTGTGTAAGCACCGAGTTGTCTGTCAGACGTCTCAGATACGTGTTGCGCTCCTTATCAGGGCAGCGTGAGTGGGACGGGTCCTTAATTTCCACGAGCAAGATGTCCTTTTCGCGCTCAATCACTATATCAACGAACTTCATCCGCACAGGCAGCTTGACGCCTTGCTTGTCCAGCTCGCTCCAGTTCAACCCGTCTGGAAAGTTGAATAGGAGTTCAGCAGTTTCCTCAGCGCGGTAGGTCTGCATCAGGCTTCTCCCAATGCGCGTTTGACGTCTTCGTCATACAGTTCGGCGAAGGTGTTACTGATGGCACTGCGGCTGACGATGCTGTAGTCCGGTTCACTCTCGTATTGAATGTTTTCGTTGCCCACTTCACGGTACAGGCGATGGAAGATGACCTGATCCCCCTTCCCCTTGTCCATCAGCAGGTCAAACCACTTCAGCAGCACGTAGTCGTGCGTGGCGAGAATGACCTGCTGCCCGTTGCGGGCAAGCTCCAGCAACGCCAGTACCAGATCCTTCATCAACTTGGGGTTGAGGTTGGATTCAGGCTCATCCCACAGAAGTGGGCCAGTGATGCCGAGGTTGAGGCAACCGTTGCTGAGCAGGCGCTGCAACACGCCGATCTTGCGGAAGCCCTCAGCCGTCATTCCGCTGGACACGCGATGTTTGCTGCTGGGCACGAACTTCCATTCAGTGCTGTCCTGGTACATCTGCGCGTGCTGGGCTTTACTATGTGTAGTGGCGTCCTTCTCTACATAGCGGCCTGGCTCGAACACGAAGCGGCCGTTCTCCAGCAGGTATTGACCGTCGATAAGGTTGACGAGGCGGGGTACGATGCTAGCAAAACGCGGGTCGAGTTGAACTTTGGCGTTTAAGTCAGCAGTGCCTTCTTTGGCCAGCTGGCGGGCCAGATCCAGATAGCCATCATCGAAGATGCGCTCGATGGTGGGCAGGTCAGGCTGCTCGGCCGTCAGGCCACCTACCAGAGACAGCACCTCCTTCGTAGGGATGAAGATGGCAGGGGTACCCTCACCAATCGAGTTAACGCTAACGTTGGCCACATTAGCGCTGCCACTGAATTTGGCAGTAACGGACTGGCCAGATGCAAATACGGCGCTCAGTTGGGCATTGCCCCGTGTGCCCGCACGGCGCAGCTCACCCACATGGCCACTGAGCGGATGATAGAGCCGGCACAACTTGCGAGCCAGTTGTTCGCCGGCCTGCTCTCCGCGAGCCCATGGCCCGCTCAGGGCCAGAATGGCCTTGAGCAGCTGGGTCTTGCCGGTACCGTTTTCGCCAATGACGATGTTGATGCGAGGCGAGAAGTCGATGGTGAGCTCGGTGAAAGCCGTGAAGTGCTTGAACTGCAGATTGGTGATCATGCTGCCCTCCCTTGAGCGATGGCCTTGGTCATCATCTCCATCTTTTCCGCTTCAGAGTTCCCATCCACCAGACGCATGAACGCGCCCCTATACTCGGACTTGTGGGTGTTCTCTAGCACAAAGGCCGTAGTGGAAACCACTTCGCCGCCAATGCTGTCGAAGGCACGGGCGCCCAAATGTGCCATCGAGATAATGGTGTGCTGGTTCAGGATACGGCTGCGCAGTGCCTCAAATGACGACAGGAACATCCAGCTCTGCATGGTGATCATGGCGACTGCTCCACCCTTAACTGCAAGATTTAGGTTGCGCTCGATAAACATCGCGAACAAGTCCGACTTGCTGTTTGGGTAGGTCTCTTTGGCCCAAGCGCTCAAACGCCCATTCATACCCTTGCCACCCATATAGGGCGGGTTGGCCACCACTACCGTGTAGCGTGGGCTCAGGGCTTCAGCCATGCGCAGCACGCTGAGCACGCGCTGGTGGGTCTCAGCTAGGAAGAGGTTGCCGGCCATGTCCTTGGCTTTCAACGTGGCCAGCACATCGGCCACGTTGCCGACCCTAGGCACGATCAACGAACCAAAGTTGTCGGCCTCGCTGAACTGCTGCAGCGTTTCGCGCAGCCCGTAGGTAAACAGATCACGTCCCACGTGGCCCATGTAGTCGTCCAGCTCCTCGCGACTGAAGCTTACTTTCTCCAGCACGGTGACGTTGGGCTTGACGCGCTTGTTGAAGAAGCGGCGCTGGCGAGCCCGAGCCTTCATGGTCAAGGCGAAGGCAGCCAACTCACCGGCACGCTCGTCTAGCTCGATGCCGTAGAGGTTGTGCGTTAGAATCTTTTCCGGGATCTCAGCCGCGTCGTAACCCTCCTCTTCGTAAATGGCGTACAGCAAGTCAAAGGCATATGTGAGCATGTGGCCCGAGCCACACGCGGGGTCGCAGACTTTGATGTCTTCTGGGCCCTTGATCTTAAGGAAGTCGGTTTCCGGTTTTTCGGGCGGGATGTAGTAGACCATCTGCTCAGCCAGCCTGGAATTTGGCCGGTTGAGCATCCACAGGCGGCCCAGTGAATTATCCACCAGGTAGCGCACAATCCAGTGCGGCGTGAAGAGCTGGGTGGCAGCGGGGATGTTTTCTGGAGAGATCTTCTGATTTTTCTTCAGCCCTTCGAAGACGGCATCCTTCTTCTCGGAGATATAAAACTGGTACAGCCAGCCGATGACCTCCACATCTTGGCAGGCCTCCGGCGTCATGGCCTCGCGGGTGTACGCCAAGATGGAGTTGCCTGAGAGTAGATCGTCGGGCATCAGTAGTTCGGTGTAGTCGTCGATCAGCTCGAACAGAAAAGGCATGGCCTGATTCCAGGCATTGCAGGCGGCCACCACTAGCAGGCGATAGGCTTCGCCCTGAGGGTCGTGACTGGGACTCTTGCCGCCTAGCAGGTTGGCAATTTGCTGGCGCGTCTTGAATTGCACCATCTCTTCGTCAATATGCCCCATCTTGGCTTCAAGCAAGATCTCGGGCTGAAACTGGCCTTCAGCAGGCGACACGATGCCGATGCGCGTGTAGCGGTTAACATCCAGGAAGCGCAGCGCGCAGAAGCGATTGAACCAGATGTAGGCCACACGTTCGATGACCTGTTCCTTTCCATGGCTCTTGATGGCATCTTCCAGCGTCTTGACCGCTGCGGCGCTCTCGCGACGCGCGGCACTGGCTTCAGACAACACTAAGGCCAGCTTGGCGCCGACTTGATCGCCCAAAGTACGTCGGGCGAACTGGGCGAATTTTTTGAGTTTGCTTGTATCCATGCCCTGCCTCAGATCTGCACACGGTTGCCGGCAAGGATTTCCCTCAGCCAAGCTTCGCGCTGTTTGTTTAGGTAGTCGTCGAGCTCCGTCTCATTGGTCAGCCATGGCTTGGCGTAACTGACTTTGATGGCGCGGGCGGGCACCAGTTTGGGCTCAGGTGACGGCGGTTTGGGCCCTGTCGAGCCGGCCGGCGGGGTTTCTTCGCCAACGGTCTGCTCGCCATCAGGTTCCGGGCTGGGCTTGGGCGGTGGCGGCGTCTCGGGCTTGGCCCATTGCTCCAGTTGCACTAGTAACTGTGGATAGCGGCTGTCCTCGAAGTGCCGCAGCTGATCGCGGATCATGGCGATCCGCTTCTGGCCTTGCAACGCCAGACTTGCATCAGCAAAGGGCTGGCTCAGCTGGGACTGATGGGTAGAGCCGAGACGGCCATATTCCTCGGTGGCTTGTAGCTTTTGCTCCAGCTCTGCAAGGCGCTTGGTGGCTTCTCCCTTTTCAGTAGCCAACTGGTTGGCGATTTCTTGCTGCAAGGCATCCAGCTGGGGCTTGAGCTGCTGCAAACGGTTGCCTTGCCAGGGTTTGCCGTCGGCCAACAGGTTACGAACAGCCTCCACTCCGGCCGCACCCACATAGGAAAAGTTGTCTTCCTGCTCGGCGACCAGCAAGCGAGCACTCTCAAAGATGGCACGCTGCGGGCTCTTCATGAAGCGCCGCAACGGGTCGATGATGTTTTCTTTCGTGTCAAGTAAAGCGTCTTCAGCGCTGGAGAGGTCGGTCAGGAACCAATTGGGGTTCTTGCTCGCCACATCCTTCAGGGTGGCCAGCACTGGGGTCAGCACGCTCAGGAACGGCAACTGCGCTTTCTGGCCGTGCAGGTCGGCCAGTTCGATCTCCAGATCTTTTAGCGCGTCAATAGTCTCGCGAACCAGGGCGCGTGCCTCGTTGCTGCTGGCCGGCTTATCGAAGAAGTCGGCAAAGAACTCTTTGAGGGTGCGTACTTGTGAGGCGCTGAATTCAACCTGTGGCTCAAGGACTAGCGAAGCATGGGCATTGGTGTTGCGCAGGCTGCGCTCCAGAGCATCATGCTCCAGCGAGTTACTATCTTGCCTGACCTCGACCTTGCCGCGCGCGCACAGCAGGGCCAGGTTGCAAAGGATGGCAGCGTAGTACCAGCCGTAGTTCTTGCGCTCGAAACGCTCGATCAAGGTCTTGACGGTCGTGCGCACTCCGCCCCGAGCGTTGCCCTGAATGAAGGCAAGCAGTTCTTGTTCAGGCTCGGTGATGCTGGTGACGTCATTGGCTAGCAGCCCGTCTTCCACCATGCGCAGGTGCTTGCCGATGTCTGCCTCGTTGAATGGCACATCGCGCAGCATGCGCAGGTTGGGGTAAGTGGTTTGCAGCAAATGTTCAAAGCCTTTGAGCACCCGGGTCTGGCCGTCTTCGGTGGTGACATCCACATCCGCCGCGTTAATGATGAGTGTGGCTTTCCCCAACAGGCTACGGGCACGCACTTGCAGGTCGTTCAAGCGTTCGGTGTTCTGGAAGCCTTTGGCATCCAGAATGCGCTTGACCGCTTCTTGTGTGGTGTTGCTATTCTGCCGGATATACTTCTCGGTGCGCTTGTACATCGTCAGGTCCTGCATAAAGCGCACGTCGGCTGGTAAGACCACTCGCAACTCATCACGTCCCATGCTTTGCATGCGCTGCAGGGTGATGTTGTCGAAGTTATCGGAGAGCGGCGTGATGATGTGGATGGCCAGCTCGTGCTCACGGCTGAGCGCGCGGTCATCCATCTTACGGGTGTACGCGTAATCCTGACCGTTGATGTGGCGGATCTTGCGCTGCCTGATGACGCCATCGAAAAGCAGGGTTTCCAACTCCTTGAGGATGTCGGCTGTCTCGACCTCGGTGTTCTTTATCTCTTCTTCGATGTCTTTTTCTTCGTCGGTCAGGTACTCGTAGACATCGCCATTCCGCTGGATGTAAGTCTGCTGTTCCAGTAGGTTGAGTGCAGCTTCAAGGCGCTTGCGTTGCGCGGGCAGGTCGTCGCCAAAGCGCTCCAGCATCAGCACACTGAGGTTGCGCAGCGTGGCCTTGAACTCCTTGACGTATTTGACCAAGAAGAGCGCCTTGAGAACGCGCACGGCGTAAGGGTCGCCCAGATGGCGCTCTGCATTGTTGACGGCACTCTGGATGGCGCTCTTGAGCGCGCCACGGATACCTTCGAACATACGGTCAAAGGTAGCCAGCTGGCCAACTGGCTCCTGATCGATGGCAATAGCTACTTCCCGAAACACCCCGAGCATAGAGCGCTCGCCCACTGAGTTAGCCTTACCTTCGAAACCGTTGTGCAGTGAGATGCCGCGAATCGAGGCCTGGAACAGCGGGAACTGATAGGGCACGAAGGGGTAGCAATAGGTGAAGTGTTCCGCGTCTCGGAAGTTCATGTACTGCTGACCACCATCAGCGAACTCAAACAAGGTTTTGAAATTGTTGAGCTGCTGGTCGTAGGTGCTGGCCAGCAGCTCAGTGCCGATCTCGTTCTTGGTGAGCAGGCGCTTTTGAATCACCTCGGCTACGTCGGCACTGGTGAGCTTGAGCCTGTTGGCAAAGCGGGCCTGAATCTTTGAGAAGTCGTTGCTCTGCTGCTTATTCATGTCCCCCAGCACGGAGTTCATGTCCTCCTGGGCGGTAACGATGATCCATGCGCGGCCCTGGCACTTTGTGGCCAGGCTTTCGGCCACGGTCTGCAGGTTGGTCATCAGCTTGGTGTTATCGGCGATGTACTGCCCCACCTCGTCCACGAAGAAGTTGAGGCGGAAGTTAGCTGGCTTCTTGTCCAGCCATGCCTTGACCTGTTGGCTGAAGTCTTCGATGGAGACGTTGTACTGCGCGCGGTACTTGTCTAGTATGCCCTTGGCTAGGGTGGGATCTTCCCCAGTGATATCGGCATAGGCGCGGGCGATGTTGCCCGATTCCAGCAGCGCTTGTTCTCGGCCACGCTCCCAAGGTTTGTTGGCCAGACGTTGGTAGGCGTCCTTGAACGCATTCAACTGCTCCCGGCTGTCCAGGTCTCGTTCGAACTGCGCGATGTAGCCCTGCTTGCCGAAGTAGCCACACGTCTCGTTGAAGACTTTGACGAAGACCGAGAGCAAGGCGTCACTCTGGCTCTTGCTAATGATGTCGGCCTTCTGGTCGATGTTGAACAGGATGCTCTTTGAAGGGATAGAAACGGCCCTCTTGAGGGCTGCGCGCAGCAGCTCATCCTCCTTGGGAATTTTGGGCAGGAAGATGTCGAGTGCGGAGCTGCCATCGATGGTGCGGTTCTCCAGCATCAAAGCCAGCATCTTCAAGAGATGTGACTTACCCGAGCCGAAAAAGCCCGAGACCCAGACGCCGTTCGCACCATGGTAGTCGTTGTAGGCATCAAGAAAATGCTCCAGCCGCTTGGCGACCTCGTCTGTCAGCACATACTCGTTGAGCTCCATATAAAGGCTCGATTCATCGTCGGCCTTGATAACACCTTCTATCGGACGGCTGACTGGGTGCAAAAAAATGCGGTTAAGTTCCATCGGGTCTTTCCTCAAGCCTGGGTCTCGAAAATATTGAAGGCACGGTAATACTTGTCGTCGTGCAACAGTCCAAACAGCTCCAGCGACGCGCCCTGCTCCAGCGAATGCCGGTATTCGCCAGGGAAGAACAACACAGTGGGCTTGTTCTTGGCGGTGCTTTGCAGGTTGTTGAGCACGTTATGCGACCGGATGTAGGGAAAGACCTCGCCGATGCCGGACAGGAATAGCACGTCAAAGTCAGCTTGCTGCAATCGCTCGGCGATGGCGGGGATCAGGTAGTCCTCGATACCGAGCACGTTCTGCAGCAGTTCGAGCAAGTTAGCCTTTTCAACATCGGCTTCGACAGCAAGAAGTTCATCCCAGAGCCGGCTACCATCTGCGCTGCCTTCGCGAGCCTGCAGCAGCTCGATGCTGAGGTCGTACAAATTGATGTCCAGCACTCTGACACCGCGTCCAGCCAAGCATGGCACGCTAAGATTGGCTAAGGAACTGATGAGCTGCCGTTGCAAGCGTTGCATGTCAAAGGCTTCGTTGGCGCGAAACTCGCAGATGTAGAAGGGCAGATCGTTATTCAGCCCGCGCATCTGCAAAAATCGCTCGCTACCAATCACTTTGATCAGATGTTCAAATCGGTTGGCTAATAGTTGCTGACTAATCTTTTGGTTCATTGAAGCCATCTTTGAATATCGCTATCTGTAGCCGGAAAGACGAGCAGTTCTTGTTCGCTACGCTTGGCCAGAAGGTGCGCAAGATGCGAACTGAGCAAAGCTGGCTGGATCATGTGCTGCGCCGAGATCAGATCCGCTTCCCGCAACATGCGAAATAGGTTCTGCCGCAGTTTGTGCTGGGTGGACGTGGCAATGTCATCGAGCTCTGCATGCCAAAGCGCCTTGCTGTTATAGAAACTGTCATAGTCGCCAAAAGACAACTGACGACGCATTAGCACGTGATGCTCCCGGAGAACTTCGGTGGCGAAATCGCGAATAAAGGCGTAGCGACGACAGGCCGCTACCCACAGCAAACTGGCTTGATCACGAAGGTTCAGCTCCAGCAGCGCTTGGAGTTCGAGTTCGTCCAGATGCTCCAGCCGTGCAGTGACCTCCTTGCTGATGCGCGTGGCAGCGGCGGCGGTTCGTACTTGAAGAATGTTTTCTTGCCGCACCTGGTCACGGGCCTTTACCCAATTGCTGAGATTCAGGTAGCACGCGGCGACCGCAGGCGCCTCCTGCAGGAATAGCCCGCCAGTAGTGAAAGAAAGCCGGTAACGCCCAGTCATGCGGCTTGCTCCTTGCTGGCCTGATACCCCGGAGCCAACATAGCGGTCTCGACACCGTAAAGGGCCAGGTGGTCTTTTAACCACAGACGATACTCGGGCCCTCGCAGACTATGGTCGGGTGAGCAGTCCACGCTCCACTTGCGCAATGCATAGCCAGCCAACGCCGCACGCATTCTCAAACGCAGCACGCCACCGGGCATGTCGTAATCCATACAAGTGATGTCGGGATGCGGCTGGTTGGGGTGCGGCACGAAGTCGAGTTCCACGATACGTGCCCACTGTAAGTCGTGCTCGGGCAATTCATGGCGCAGCGGAGCATTGTCGAGACGCGGCTGAGGATCACGGATACGAGTGAGTACGAAGTCACGGAACGCTTGGCTTTTGCGATCGAAAGCACGCACGTGCCATCTCAATCCCGTGTCGAGCAAGGCAAACGGTACGATCTCGCGATGTGACTCTCCACTGCTAACGGAGTGATAGCGAATGCTAAGTACCTGTCCTAGATGAATGGCTCGGGTGACGCATGCTAGTCCGTCTAGATTGGGATGCGAAAGCCGCGTCGCCATGAGACAAGGTACGAGAGAGTCGGACGATGGCGCAATTGCATCGCCCAGTTGCTCAGCCAACCAACTCAAGACTTGCTCTGAAGGCGTCGAGAACAGAGGAGTAAATTCGGTACCGAGCAGGTAGCGCTTTCCTCTGCTGTCGTAAACGATATTAGCTGGTGCCAGTTCCTTGTACAGCGCCAGATCACGAGAAGCTGCTGCTGACTGAATACCGAACCGCTGCATTAGATCCAGGCGACGCAGTTCACCTAAGAAGCGTAATCGCAGCTCGGCGTGCTTGAGCCGATCCCTTTGCGGTAATGGCAACTGTGCAAGCGGTTCAGCGATCATGGTATGGATATCCGAGCCAAGAATAGCAAAGCTGCTCAGTATATCCAAAAAGAAAGATCAGCGCATCAAAATGATGCGATCTCAACAGCCTTAAGTGTGGCCTTATCGTCAACTCTATCCGACTGCATACGCTATCAACATCCCAGTCGGCGCAAGTCACTTACGGACCAGGCAAGCCTTCCGTGGACCCGAACCGGTCGGACGGGTCCGTTCTCGTAGCACGCCCATTTCCGTAGCGTTTGTACTTTGCGACCAAGGTGGTAAGCCGCACAGGCTGTGTCGACATGTTCACGGGTTTCGCTGGCCAGCGATGAATAAGGCGCGCATGGCGAAGCCGCCTGCACGCCAAACTGGTTACGTAGCATGGACACTTCATTCCGCAAATGTTCAACTTCTGCATCTAGTCGGGTCAAAGCGGCGGCTAGCGTGTCACGCTCGCGAGCAAGGATGATGAGAGTCCGAGTCAGTTGGGTGAGCGCCTGAAATAGCGAATCGTCCATGAGCAGCAGTCTACGCCAGTTTTGAGCGCGGAAAGCGCGACGGCAACGTAGGCGTGGCCGCGCAACGTTGAGCGGAAGTGCTCCGCAGCACTGGCTATAGCACAAAAAGATCCGGTATCGAACGCAGCTTGCACAGGTTTCATACCGGCTCTTGAGTAAGGCGATATCCGCGCACAAGGACAGCTGATGACACGGCCCGATTGCGGCGGTCAAGCGCGGTACGCGCCCTACTCGGACCACGAAAGCGTGAAGACAACCCAGCGACACTATTTGGGACTAGCGAGATAGTGACACCAACAATACAGTTATTTTGGGTAAAGCTTTCCTCTGGCAACAGCAAGGCGTTTAAGTTTTTTGCCTATTACCTTTTGCTCGCCTTCGCTGTGAGCGCTGTAATCAGCCAATGCGTGCGCTTTATTTTCCAATTGCGCCTTTGAAGTATCTGTAGCTTCTTGCGCCCCAGTCGGATCGGGTGCGCAAGAAATATTATGCGCCTGAAATTCCGATACGCTAACGCCGAACATAGCTTCGGATTTCCTTCCGCCAAACGTGTAGATATAGTGAGACGTGGCTGCGTCGTGAACAGACGACCGATCTACAGACAAAAAATTCATATCACTTTTAGAAGGACGAAAACGACTATCCGATGGTTCGCCATTCTGGAAAAAGTCAGGATGGATATGCCTGTATAAAACCTCATCTGGATCAGTAAGATTTTTGCTCATTGGGCACCGATGCGTTTGTCGAAGTCAGCCAAGAAATTTTGGTCTACTTCCGTATACTTGACTGGATCGAGGGTACCCTCTCCATCTAATTCGATACCAAACATTTCAATCTTCCCATCACTCATAAACTCAACGGTATAGTCCCAACCCGAACTCTCTAATTCGAAGGAAATCCCACCCTCATCAGTAGGAAATATCTTGAATAGATGACACCCACCCGATCGTTTCGCAAGAAGTCGAAGCGCATTCTCCTGAGCTACTTGAGAAATCTGTACACCCTCTCCATCATTCCACCCAGCAGATAATTCACCAAGTTGCTTAATTCTGTCGCGACACCGCATCAACTCGGCGCTGTGCTCAAGGTCAATTACTCCGATATCATGTACGTCAACGACGTTGCGCACCACATCGTTATGATCAACCTCGATTTGCAAGTCATACTGTATTTCCGAGCCAAGATATGGCCCAAACTCGTCTGTTACAGCACTACGCTCTCGGGGAACGTCAAGATCACCGTATTTTTCCGTCGAAATTACAATATTGCCATGTGTCGACTTTGGCGCAATTTTGGCTTGCACTAATATACCAATGCCTTCGACCCTGGTCTCATAAGTACCCTTTATTCGGGTAATTAATCGTTTTCGCCTTTCGTTATTTAGATAAACGACTTCACCACGCGCACCAGTAGTGTTCAAAAATTCGATTCGCTCGTCATCTCGCAGGCCGGAGCCCAGCTTATTAAGGGCCCGGATTTGCTGCGATGTAAGTGCATATGCAACGCTCTCGTCCTCAGCGCTATCTACAAGGCGGATGAACTGATTAAACGATGAAGCCATCAAATCGTCTAGCTGACCGAGGACTCCAGGAAGACAAGCTTGTGCACGGCTGCGGTTCCAATTTAGATTTGGCACAGCGCTGCCATTAGTTAACCTGACGAGATCAAATGTAAGACTCTGATCAAAACCTTTTGGCAGTCGGACTTTGTCAGTATGTCTGGCGTACCATCCTTTTTTTACAAAGGCGACTATTAGATCCCGGAAAGCGGGTAGGTCACCTAGTACATCAACTGGCAGACGTGTTCCTTCGAACCTAGGCCCGACATATCTAAGTTGAAAATCATTAACGTTATCTGCTACCGGATTTTCATCCATTTTTCCCTTACCTCCAGCGCCGTCCGTACTGATGCGTGACGTTCTTTGTTGATATTATTGCATTGCTAACGTACGTTCGTCTACGCTGAGCCTGTGTAATGGCACAAGGTATCTCCACACTGTCTGCGCCATACCTTCGCTAAGACCCCGATCCTACAACGCTAGAATCTGCGTTTAACGCATCATACAACCAAGTAGAGATCGCGGCGACGCACCGATGGATGCCCTTTGCGCCCACCGAGTAGTCGCTAATGGTGCCGACACCGTAGGTCAGCCAAGTCTCGTGCTTTTCAAGTGATTCGAGCTCGGCGTTACCCGGCAATAAAAGTAAGCAAAGGTCTGGACGCCGGCCAGCCAGGAAGAGCGAGTCATGGTAAATATGTGCCGATTCCATCGCTTCGAGCACACTGCTTCTGCCACTTCGATACTTCGCGTCCAAAATAAACGTCCTGTGCTCATTGCCATGTGAAGCGATGAGAACGATGTCAGGTCGCCGCTCCCTAGAGAGGCTCCATGCTTGTTTGCTACCACTCAATCCATCCGAGCGAAACGTCGTTTGGAATAGCAGACCGAGTCTGCAACCGTTGGACAACTGCGCTGACAACGCTAGCTCGGCCACGGTGTCTGCAAACTGGGATCGTCCGGGCTTGAATTCGACATGCAATTTTGCTGCCAAAGCTTCGACCAAAGCCACGTAGCACCATGTCTCATAGACGCCCCACGAAGGACTGATACGAAGGTGTTCTGTGTCGGAATGATCGTTTACGCCGAGACGTAAAGCCTCGGTCCCCAGGCGATAGGCGCGTGCATAGGTCGGGTTGGCTGCCACTTGTGTAAGACCCGCCGCTGTGGTCCCTGTTTGTTGAAGGTTTCGGAATGGATGACACCTGAGCAAGCGCCGCACCTCCGTCTCGTAAGTGCGCAAGATGGCCAAGCGTCGCTGACGTCGCCCAGAAGCGTCCGCTTTGGTGAGCTCATCTTGACTGTCCATTACCCAAGCCTGTAATCCGACGAGCGCTTGCTGAAACCGCTTTAATAGCGCACAGATGGCCTGGTTTGCCGGTGTATCAAGCGTGGCAGTAGGCGCATGTACATGGACCCGCAATGCCTCTAGGTTCTCCCCTTCTGGAAACTGACCCGTCGCTAAAGCGACAAGGCGCTTATCTTGTAAAGCGCTTGAGGGAAGACGCTTCACGCGTGCTAAGGGTAGCGCTTGCCGTAGCGACTTGAGATGCGCATGCGGCGTTCGGGTAATTGCGTCGACACATGTGAGGAACTCTTTTCCGTAGCGCCTCAGGCGCTCCCAGCGGACGAATACATCCAGCTTGCCACCTGAGCCAGCTTTCCCGAATCCTAAGCAGGCGGCGGTCTCGCCGAGAAGGAGACGCTGGTCAAATTGTCGAATGGCCGCAATCATCGCGGCGAACTGGTCCTCGTGCACTTTCTTGCTCGCCGGCGCTACGTTGAGATAGTAGGCGGTCTCGCGTCCTTGCGTGTCAACAGCGATGACCTCCACGCGGCCGGCAAAGAAACTTGATGCCCACGCAAACTGCTTAGCAGGCCCATTCACCAGTGGTATATCGTCTACGTACAGACGCTGTGCGTCGCCAGTCACTTCAAGCACGTATGCAGTAGCTTCACGTAGTCCGGAAACCGAGCCACCGGGCGGCGCCCGTCCGAGTTCGGATCGGCCCAATTCGGCGGTGCAGACGACGAGTTCGTGCAGCGCAGCCACACTTACCACCAAAAGCGCGTCGACCCGGTCTCGCTCAGGTCGCGTGCCATCTCTTGCACCTTACTGACGCATCGCGTCAATTTGAATTCTCGGCAAATTTCCTGGGTCTGCACCAGCGCCTTTGCGAATCGCTCCGAATGTTCTCCACGCAACTTGGGAAGCACCTTTGCATACAGCACGTCGTCTAAAGCCTTGTCTGCACCGACACCCATGTGTTGTGCGAAAGCAAGATAGCTCACGACATCATCAATCGTTCGCCATCCGAAGTGCAGGCGCACCGGCTCAAGTGCCTCCATGATCTTTCCAAGCACCGTTTTTACCTTGGCGCGGAGGTCTTCCCCTTCCAAGGTCGACCATTTTGGAAAGGTCTCGACATTGATTTTCCAAAACTCGAGTGTGAACGCTCGGTCCAGTACCTTATCGGACAGACCATGAGTCGTCTCGTCCATGTTGACTGTGCCGATAATCGCGAGGTTTGCTGGGTAGCGGATTTGGTTGGGAATGCCGTCGCTGAGTTCGGTATCACCTTGATGCAGGTCGATGACGCCATGCGTTTCCATGGCAGACAGGATTGGTGCCAAATACTGCTCTGGATGCGAAAGATTCATTTCATCCAAAATCGCCACATATGGCGTCGTTGGGTTCTCTGCCGCACGAAGCAGTAAGTCCAGGAATGGGGCACCAACATACCTACTCTGCTGAATTGCGTGCACGTAGCCCAGCAACGGACTGGTATCAAACCAGCCGGGCTGAACCGGAAACACCTTGACGCTCTCTTGCCCGGCTACCTGGCTTCCACACAAGGCGTGCGCATAGTTGAGTGCAAGCTGAGTCTTGCCTGAGCCGGATAAGCCGGCCATGACGGCAAAATGTCGTACCGGATGGAACCAAAGGCCGCCATGCAACTGCTCGATGAGATCATCGTCCCATGTGAAGCTGCCAGCCGCCGCCTGGGTTAGACGCTGCTTCACCGTCGCCCAATCAGTTAGAACCAGACCAGCACCGACTTCCTCTTGGATCTCGATGACGGTTTCCGTGACTTTAGGGAGGGTGGGCGGTTCCCAGGTGATAAGCGTATTCCATTGTTGGCCAAGCTCGGTCAGAGCGTAGCCGTTGATCGGCTCATACGAGATGATCCCCATGCTCATCAACCACGCCAATAAGGCCGTCGGCGCAAAGGCGGTCGTCCAACCGGGGTTCACTTTCTGCAAAATTGCGACGAGTTCCGCTTTCGCCTTGGGGCCGGACGTTAAGGTCCGGATGACGTAGTCGACTCCCAAGGTCTTTGTGAGCAGTTGGTCAGCGAGTTCTTGCGGGTCTTGGGATGCGAGAAGATTGATGCCCCGCGCGCTCAACTGATACATCTCACCGTTACGCCGGCAGAGGTCGAACTCGCGCATGACCACGTTGATGGTGGTTCGAATGCTGCTGTCCACCAAGGTCGGATTCGATTCTCGAATGAGGTCTCGAAAATCTTCTTCCGTCAAACCATCTCCACTCAATGCAGGTAGATAGCTGAGGAGTGTTTGAAAATAGCCTTTGACGGCAGTGAGTCCTTTGCGGCGCAGCACTGTCGGCACCGGGGTTAAACCATGCAAGGACACTTCTTCGGACTGCTGCGTGCCTGCATCCTTGTCGTCACTGATTTGGCTGTACAGTAACCAAGGCAGGCACATTTGCTTCACGCTGTCCAAGCTACCAGGCGTCGCAGGACCTAGGACGTCTTCCACGAGCTTACGAATGGCCATGTGCATGTGGATGACATGGATTCGACCTTTGCCGCCAAGCGCTCGGAATAGCTCTGTGAGCTTTCCTTCGTCAGCCAGAGTCGTGAAGTAGTCCGGAAACAGCGTACATAAGGCACGATTGATTTTTAGGAATGGCCGCTTACCACACAACTTGCGGAATTTGGATGCAGTTTCATCGTGCAACTCGATTAGTCGAGCCGCCGCCTCTTGCGGGTCTACTGGCAACGGCTGGGATGCCTTGTTCGAAAACCAAACGACAAATTCATCGTTGTCGATTGCCGGCGCGGATCGCACGGTGCACATGCCAGTTGCAGAGACATGGTCAGCTTCGAACAATTGCTTGAGGAAAACTTTATCTTGCAGCTGGACTGCAGATGCACCGCGGGCCATGCTCAAATACTGCTGCAGGCGGGGGAACCACTGTGTGAGTGCCCATTCAGGAATCGATTTAAATAGCGACTCAATTTCATGTCGATAAGTGTTTTCGTCTAGCGCCTTCCCGACGAACGTCAACGCTGGCGGTTCGGTCGATGCGCGCACGCCAGCATTCGCTTGTGAAAGAGCCAACTCTGCATCAAGGAGCTCAAGCAGATCCTCCGCTGAGCCCTCAAATTTCAGCAGAACATCCTCCCCTTTTAGCAAAGAAGAGACAGCGCGCTTGACCGTCAGCGGACCGTCACCTGAGAGGCGGCTTATTCGCAATAGACGTTTTTTCGCTTCGCCGTCCTTGACGGTGTAGATGGCGGCACGGTCGTTACGCTGTTCGACCTTGAGGTCTGGTCGTCGAATTTCAATACTCGCAACAATCTCGTCGAAGCTCATAGGGCCGTTCATCATTATTGGTACATTTCAAAACATACTGGACGCCGCTTCACGGCCACGCTTGTACTCTAGCGCCGACGAGGATGCGTTAGCACATCAGAGCCAGCTCGGCGCTTGTGCTGGCGTAGCTCGGTAGGTTATCGGCGATCGCTGGTCACTTGCAGCGTCACTGTGCGTTGCCGATTAGACTGGATTGTGTGCATTATTGCAAGGTAGAAAGCGGTATGTCCACTTCTGACTGGAGCTGGGCTGCAGCTCACAGTAAAGCGTGCGGAGCACACATTTAAGCAGTTGTAGCCGGCGCCGGTGGTGTAGCGCTTTGTCTTGCGGCCTTTGCTTGCGCAGCGATTAGTGGCGAAACGACGGGCAAGCTGCGACACGCGATGGATGTCGAGCGCGCGATCGGTAAGAGTAGCCAACACCGCGCAGTCGGCCATCAAATACTGACGAACCGATTGCAAATTGGTGCTTCTACGCAACAAAGCCGATGTTTGTGGCGTTTATCCGCGCTGGCTGGCACTGACGTTGCATCAGAAATCTGTGCCGGGGGAACCTCGCCAACGCATGACAGTGGCTTGCTAGATTTGAGCGGGCTCAGCGCTGACTCGAGTCTATCTAGCATGCTGGAAATCGACATACCTTAGCCTGCAGGGGACTCTGAAAGCGGCTGACCTCTCCTTCCCCTCCGCCGCACTCCAGAGCATTTTTCAGCATTTGTTAGCATTCCTATGGATTCGTTTAGCCTAAACCTCAGCCAAAAGTAAGCTAATTTTTAGCAAGCATCTACGTTTAGAAAACATGAATGAGGTAACCGACAAGTTTGCATGCGGAACATATTTGGCTGAGTGAGTGCCCGTCAAGCACTACTTTCCTCAGCCATGATGGTTTCAACCGATCTCAAAATGCCTGTTTTCGTTGAAACCAGCGTTGAAACCACGGTGGATGCACGTTAAGAGAACATTGAGTTTTGCACCTGGCTTAGCAAATAATAAGGTTACCCAGTAGTCAAACTATAGCGGTTAGGTACTTCACTGAGTGTTTCAAGATACTGTTGCGATTCGAGGTTGAACCAAAAGCCGAACTTCCCCTCATATTCGCCGTTGCGTTGTTTTTCACATGCAACAATGCAGGTCGGCTCACCTTTGCTCTCCCGCTCTGCTTTCTTGTTGCGCCACACAATGAATACGTTGTCCACCATGTCTGTGATCGCCCCAGCGCCTTTGATGTCAAACTTCCCCGGGGCACTCATTTCGCTTTCACCCTTGCGAACGTGATGGACTAGATGGATGTGGACCTGGTGCGTTTGAGCAAACGCGCACAACTCGTTCACGAAATCCTTCTGTGCGTTGTAATCATCCTCGCCGCGAACACACTTCATCAGGCTGTCGATCACAAACTGAGTGATACCAAACGTACGCACCGCGTAGCGCATCACAGCAATCAACTTTCGCCAATCGACTGCCCCTACGTGGTCATACATCCACAGACGCCCATCAGTCCACCGATGAAAGTCGCACAAGAACTGGCGTGTTGGCTCTCGGTCAGCATAGGCCTGCCGGCTCATGCGTTGCATCTGTTTGACTGGCTTCATCTCGAATGAGGCGACCATGACACGCTCGTTTTGATAACACAGGTCTAGTTCCACCTGTGACAGAAACATGCTCTTTCCGTGTCCGTTAATACCTGCCCAGACCGAGACCTCACCGCGCCGAAATGCCACCTTTGAGCGCGTTTTTTGCCATAGCATGGTTGGCACAGCATTAGTGTCGAGAGGAGCGTAAAAAGCGTCAATAGTGTCCTGCAGCCAGTCGGATGCCGGGCGCACCGCGTGCGCCTCCTGTTCCTCCATGTAGGCAGCGAAATCGATATCGTCAGGGATCAACTGCATAAGGCACACCTCCGGGGCCGCGTCTGTAAGTACGACTGGTCAAAAAATCATTGTTTTGAAAGTCCATCCACTGCAGGAAGTCCAGCTCGCGGATCCACATTGAAAATGGCTTGCCCACATCCTCTGCGGTCGGCACAAGGTAGACGTGAGCACCCCACCTACCGTCCGGACTCCATATGTTTAAGTGCGCGGGCTCCGCCAGCGCGATATCCTTCAAGGTCAAAGCCCACGTTCCTGCGCCGCGCACATACACGCACACGTCGAGTCCGCGTACCCAGCGCCAGTCATAGGCAGCACCCGGCTCTGCCAGCACAAGGGGTTGCTGTGTCGGTACTGGGCCGCAGAGCGAAATAATGACCAACCCGGCCGGCCGCAATCCCTTCATGCGGGCCTGCATGATCGGTACCGCGTTCTGGGGAAGCGGTAGCGTCATTCCCAGTCCCTCCCGGGACTGGTGCTGGAGAAACCAAGTTCGCCCACATAGTTCGCGAATTTTGTCGCATTGAACAAGGTTGCCGGCCGCAGGTACTCGCGCATCTTGTTGTCGTGCTGCCAGGCTGTTACCTTGGCGTCGATAACTGAGCGGCATTCGTCGACCGACGACTCGCTCAGGCGCGCCTCGATCAGCGCAACATTTGCCTTGACAGGCTTGTAGCTCCTGCCAGTCTTCTCGTTCAGGTAATCGAGAACGGTGATAGCGTCCGGCGTGCCGGACAATGCTTTAGTTCCATTAGACTCCTTTCCATTCCGTGGACGAGTATTCGCCAACCGCTCGCCGACCATTCGGCGACTACTCCCCGAATCTTCGGCAACGACTATGCGAGTAATCGACGACTGATCAACTTGTACCTGTGCTTCCGGGAGCGGGTGACGATATGTCGGCTTCTCGATTTTCTGATGCTTGGCCCAGCCGGTCACTTGCCAGTAGCCCTTCTGTCAACCAGGTATGGGTACAGCAGTCCCGCCTTCACCAGCTCATCGATCATCGTCTGGATCGCGTCGTTACCTAGCTCGTCCGACGGGAATACTTCCATCTTCAGACGTTTGATGGAAGCTGGATGTACACCATGATCGTCGCAGAAGTTCAACATACCGATGAACATGAGGCGCGCGACCAATGAACAATCGGTGATTTGTTCTGAAGTCCAGAACTCAGGCTTGATTGTGCGGATGCGAGCCATGGCTAGAACCCGCACTTACGAGCAATGTTTCGCATGGCAGCCTCGTACTCGGCCTGAGTAGCATCCGGGTAGGTTTTCAGCCAGCTAGCCTTTTTCGCCTCGTACTGTGCGAAGTCGGGCTCCGACACATCGTCTTGGCAGAGATCTTCTTGGAACATACCATCCTCCGCTAAGCCGACTCAATCAAAGCCCGGATATCTTCGACACGCCACATGGTGCAGCGGCCGAGCTTAACCGGCTTGGGAAAACGGCCCGTGCGTACACCATCCCACCAGCAAGATTTTTTGACAGGGATGATCGGAGGGATTGGGGGCGCTGCTTTAGCATCGCCAATAATCTGAGGTAGCCGGAGGAAGCCGGTTTCAGGAAGTTGGTTCATTTACAGCCGTCCTTGTGTGGTTGGGAACGGTCTGTATCGTATGGCCACGGACAACACAAATCCGCTAGTGCCATTCACCCGAAAAGACGGACATGTGGCACTACTTGAGGTCGGGAGCTTGTTCCTTCGCCTCGCTTATGATGTCGCGCCAGGTCAGCTTGCTACGTATTAGTCCAAGATCATCACCGATCAGCTTGAGGATCCTGACCGCATTTGACGTGTACGGAAAATATGAGTCTCCGGTCGCCGCGGCAGGAATCTGGTACTGCTTCAGGACCCTCAATATGCGAATGGTCGATTCGACAATCACGGCAGATTGTCTGTCCTGAAGTTTTTTAGATTTGCTCACTTTTGCCACTACTTCGGCGGCAGCGTCGACATGCTGAGCCATCGTGCGAATAGCCGACTCGACAGCAACTGCATGTGGTTTGGATACAAGTTTCTTTGCTTTTCGCATGTCGCTCGTTGTTTCCATGATGGAACTCACGTGACCGACAAATTCCTCGATCTGATCGGCGCAGTCGAGCGGCGTAGCATCGAGACCTAGAAAACGTTCTAAGTCTTGGGACAAATTGCGAAGCTTTTTTGCTAACGGACGCAGGCTGTTCAAAATACTGTTTAAGCCGGCCGAGAGATTGTGGAGCTTGCCCTCTGCTGCGCGCAGGCTTTTCAATAGATCTTTGTGTTCGGCACGAATCTCGGCCGTACTCACTTCGAGTCCTTGTGCGTGCAGTGCTGACTTAGCCCACCATGCCGTGCTTAGGATCTCTCCGACGAACGCGTCGGCAGGATGTCCCCATACTGGGTCATCTTCTGCGTCTTGGCATGGATAGAATGCGCGTAGCTGCTGCCTTAACCGAGCACTAAATTCTGGAAGGAGAACGCCGCTGCCATCCCCTACATACCTCGCTTTTGCCGTCGGCATCAACAGTCCCCTTACATTCGTATCTACTCAATAAGAACTTTTCTTTTTACCCTGTAGTGGTCAAGTAATTTCGGACACGACGATAAGTTCTTTCTCTGCCATTGTGCGTTCATAGACGCTGGGCGGCAGATTGCCCAGTACTGAGTGCAGGCGCTCACAGTTATAGAAGCCGGCGAT
>Ga0265780_10002110_pt1 | contig 27409 bp, 18 predicted proteins | sample P1T30metagenome_FD_192432 | JGI IMG/M metagenome (GOLD analysis project Ga0265780, IMG submission 192432) | Plant litter microbial communities from East Loma Ridge, Irvine, California - P1 T30 | ecosystem: Environmental > Terrestrial > Plant litter > Unclassified | place: USA: California...
AAACCCTGCCGGTACACCGACGGCGTCGCCCCGAACGTGCGCCGGAACAGGCTGATGAACACGCTGGCCGTCGAATAGCCCAGCTCGAGCGCAATGGCGGTCACCGGCACATCGGCGGCCAGCATTTCCAGCGAGCGCATCAGCCGCGCGCGCTGGCGCCAGGCGGTGAACGTGAAACCGGTTTCTGCGACGAAGCGCCGGCTCAGCGTGCGCGAACTCATCGCCACCCACGCGGCCCACTGCTCCAGGTCGCGTTCATCGGCGGGGTCGCCGATCAATGCCGCGCAAATGCGCTGCAAGCGCGCGTCCTGCGGTAGCGGCAGGCCGAACGGCTCCACCGGCAGGCTGCGGATTTCATCGAGAACGACGGCGGCGATGTGCGCGTGCGCCGCATCAAGCGGACCCATCGGCCAGCTGGCCGCGCGCAGCACGGCTTCACGCAGCAGGCTGGAGATGCGCAGCGTGCACGCGCGCTGCGGCAGGTCGGCACAGGCAGATTCGGCGATGTAAGCACCCCAGCCGTGGAACGGTCCATGCGAGCGCACCGAGTGCGGCTGGTGCGGGGGCATCCATACCGCGTGGATCGCGGGCACGATCCAGATGCCATCGTCCAGGCCGACCGACACCAGGCCGCGCAGCGACGCGAACAACTGGCCGCGGGCGTGGCTGTGCATCGGCGTCATGCGCTCGAATTCATCGCTGCCGGTAATGGCCAGCAGCAGCGGGCCCGCGTCCGAGTTGATGTCGTCGAGACCGAATTTCAGGGGCGTCATGGCGGCTTTGGGTTATTCATTGGCGTAGATATTGTACAGCCGCCATCGGACCCAGCCTTAAGATGCAATCACACCCCCACCGGAGCCGCCATCATGTCCCAGCCAACAGCCACGACGACCGCAGTCGACCTCGATTCCCTGTACGCGGCGCCTGCCGAGCGCATCCAGAAAGCCGTGCTCGACCACCTCGTCGATTTCCATGCCGAATACCTGAAAGCGGCCACGTTCTTTTGCCTGGCGACGGCCGGCCCGGGCGGGCTGGACGCGTCACCGCGGGGCGGCCCGCCCGGCTTCGTGCACGTGCTCGACGAACATACCGTTGCGTTTGCAGACTGGCCGGGCAACAACCGCATCGAATCGATGCGCAACCTGCAAAGCGACGGCCGGGTGGGCATGCTGTTCCTGTTTCCCGGCCTCGACATCTTCCTGCGCATCAACGGCCGGGCGCGCGTCGTCACGGACGCCGACCTGCTGGCCGACCTGAAGGAAGGCGACAAGGTGCCCAAGACGGCGACCGTCGTGCTGGTCGACGAGGTGCTGGTCCATTGCGGCAAGGCGGTCAACCGCGCCGGCCTGTGGCAGCCCGCGTCGCAACTGGCGCGCGCCGCCTTGCCGACGGTCGGCGCCATGCTGGCTGCGTTCACGAAGATGGCAGACGCCAACGCGGTCTTCGGCGAGGAACAGGTTGCGCAGGTCGATGCGCACTACGCGCACGAAGTCAAACACAATCTGTACTGACGCCGGCGTTGAAAGGTCAGGAATGCGGCGCGGCCACTTTCCTGATCGTGCAAACCGTGTCGAACCAGGCTTGCATCCCCACCAGCGGCTGCGGGTTGATCGGCAACAGCGCATTGATATTCACCCCGTTGCCGCGCCCGCCATTGCGCTCGTCCCACCACACGCCGCCAATCAGATCGTCCGGCGCCGGCGCCGGCCCGAAGGCCTGCGCGGCAGCGGGGGCGATGCCCTGCGCCGCCACCTCCACGCGGCGCCCGTTCCTGCCTTCGCTGGCGCGCCCGCCACTGATCCAGCCGAGCGAATTCGACACCGCCAGCACGCGCGGATGGATGCCGTGCGTGACAAACACGCGCAGGCGCGCCGAACCGATCTTCTCGCCGGTTCCCCGGTACGCCTGCTGCTCCTTGTGCTGCGCCGCACCCGAGACCGGCCGGTAGGTCGTCAGCTCGACCAGGTCGCCGCTTTTCAGGCCCAGCTTCCTGGCCGACGCCGCGTTGATCCACATCGGATTGTCGTGCACGATCTCGGTCAGGTATTTTTGCGAGGCGGTGCGGCCCTGGGTGTGCACATTCCATTTGAAGGAAGTCAGGATGAATCGGTCCGCCGGCAGCTTGTGGTGCGACGGCACCTGGGCAAAGCCCGGCATGCCGTCGTCGACGATGCCCACTCGCCTGGCGACCTCGGTGACTTCCGGCGCATGCACTTCGAACTTGCGCGACGGCGTGGCAAACCCGCGCAGCGCGCGGCCGTCCACCATCAGCCCGACGGCGCTCTCTTTGCCCTTGGCGTTGGCGCGGTACACCACGCCGCTGGCGCTGTCGGTCCGCGTGCCGGCCAGCTGCGCCTCGGTCAGCGCCTTGCGGTACACCTCGTACGGCTTGGGATGGGAGGTGTCGACGAACACGCCATAGTGTTTCATGTACGCGAAACCGTCCTTGAAACGGCGCCCGTCCGGGCCGGTGTCCGGCAATTTCGAACACTGGATGCGGACAAAATCCTCATGGCTGCCAAACGCAAAATACCTGGCCTGCTCGGGGCCCAGGCGGCGCCCGATGTCGAACAGCACGTCGGCGAAGCTGCGCGCCTCGGCGGGCGGCGCCACCAGGGGCTGGCGCAGCGTGACGAAATGGGTCAGTTCGAGATTATTGCGGATATCCATGCCCCAGCGTTCGAGATAGGTGGCATCCGGCAAGATCAAGTCGGCGTAATGGGCCGTCTCGGAATAGACGATGTCCGAGCAGGCGTGGAAGGGAATCAGCTTTTCGTCGAGCAGCACTTCCACCGTCGTGCTGCGCCCTTCCGGCCACGTCATCGGCGAGCCGAGCGTGTAAGTCAGGTAGACATCGAGCTTCGCGCGGCCCTGGCGCAGGAAGTCGTAGACGATCTGGCCGACCTTCATTTTTTGCCAGCGGTTCGCCAGCGGCCATTCAGGCGGGTCTTCCAGGTCGGTGCGGATGGTCGGGCTCGGCGGCACCGGCTGGGGCTGCGGATAGCGGCTGGCCGACAGTTTTTCATCGAGGCCGTAACAATATCCGCCGGGCCGGGCGATGGAGCCGGCCAGCGCATTGAGCATCACCACGGCGCGCTCGGCATTGAAGCCATTGAAATGCGCGCCGGTGCCGCGGTTCGAAAACGCCACCGCGGCCGGGCGCGCACGCGCGAATTCCAGCGCCAGCCGTTCGATGTCGGCAGCGCCGATGCCGGTCAGCTGCGCCGCCCAGGCCGGCGTGCAGGTGGACAGCCAGGCGCGCAGCGTCTCCAGTCCCGGCTGCACGAACCTGGCGACGAATTCATGGTCGATTTCGTTTTCGCGGATCATCACGTGGGCCATGGCCAGCGCCAGCGCGCCTTCGGTCCCGGGGAACGGCTGGTGCCACTCATCGCTGCGCCCTGCCGTATTCGACAGGCGCACGTCGAAGGTGACGAGCTTGGCGCCGTGGTCGAAGCGCGCCTTGACGATGCGGCTGACCAGGTGCAGGCCGCCCTGGTGGGCTTCGTAAAAGTTCGCGCCGAAATTGAGGAAGTACTTGCAGCGTTCGGCGTCAATCGATTCCCAGTCGGTCTCGCCCAGCGACACATAATTGGCCGCCCGTTTATTCGACGAACACAGGGCCCGGTGGTTCAGCTGCACCGGCGTGCCGATCGCGCTCAGGAAGCGGTTGATTTCGGCGTCGATGCGCGAGCGGCCCTGGTGCAGCGCGACCCGCTCCGGGTGGCCGCTGGCAATGCTGGCCTTGATGCGCTCGGCCACCTCGGCGTAGGCCTGTTCCCAGCTGATGCGCTGCCACAGCCCTTCGCCGCGCTTGCCGGCGCGTTTCAGCGGATACAGCAGGCGCTCGGGATAATCGTTGATGGTCGGTCCCGACTGGCCCTTGGCGCACGTCATGTGGCTGCCCATGTTCGGGTCGAGCGGATTGCCGCGGATCTTGATGACCTTGTTGTCGTGCACGAACGCTTCGATGCCGCAGACGGTCGAACAGTTCAGGCAGACGCTGGTGATGCGCTGCGCCGTGCGGTAATTGTTTTTCACCTTGCGCAGCCGGCCGGCGCGTTCGCCGCTCGTCACCGGCGTGTAATTGAGGGCCTGGGCCGCATTCGGCGCGAGCAGGATGGTTTCGCCCAGGCCAAGCGTGGCCATCGACGCCATGCCGGTCCTGGCGCCGGCCTTGAGGAAATTGCGGCGGTCCATGGCTCAGGCTCCCCGGCGTGGCTTCGCGGGTGGCGCGAACGCCGCCTGCAACTGGTCCCAGGTATCGATCTCGTACGATAGCGGATCGTGCGGGCGCCCTTTCGGCACTTTCTTCTCCATCGCGCGCGGCACCACGCCGCCGAGGCCGCGGTACTGGACGCGCGGCCGGGTCTTTTCTTCCGCCTTCATGGGCCGCACCTGGGCGCCGTGTTTCGCCTTGAACAGGCTGACCTTGCTGCCCGGATCGTTCAGGTCGCCGAACGCGAACACATCGGCCGGGCAGACTTCGACGCACGCCGGCGCCATGTCGGCTTCCAGCCGGTGGGCGCAGAAATCGCATTTGTCCGCCACCTGCGCCACGGGGTCGATGTGGATGGCGCCATACGGACAGGCCTTGATGCAGTCGCGGCTGCGGTCGCAGATGCTGTCGTCGATGCGCACGATCCCGTCCGCGCCGCGCGCGATGGCATCGGTCGGGCACGCGTCCAGGCACGGCGCATCTTCGCACTGCATGCACAGCGTCGGCAGGAAAGCGCGTTTCATCGTCGGCTGCCGGTTGTACGGATTGACGGCGGCGAAATCGTAGTAATACACCTTGGTGCGGAAATGTCCCAGCGAGACATTGTTCTCGACCTTGCACGCCACCGAGCAGGCGTGGCAGCCAATGCAGCGTTCGAGGTCGATGGCCATGCCCCACTGCGGAGGCGGACTGGCGGGGGAAGATGCATGCATGGTGTGTTCCTGAAAAGGTGACGGGGAAGCGCTGCGGCCGCATACCGGAATTGTAAAGCAGCAATGCTGGCCGATGCGCAACCAATCGTCGCCAACGCTCACCGACAGTCAAGGCCACTAGCCCGATCGACAACCCCAATGTATAATGCGAATCATTCTTATTTAGATTTACCACCATCCAGGAGTTTTTGATGTCACGACCGCGCCCGTTCGCTGCCCACCCGTTGCTGCCCCGTTTCCGCCTGCACCCACTGGCGCTGGCCTGTGCCCTCGCCGTCGTCGCCAGCGGACCGGTCCACGCCGCGGCACCGGAGGAGGCGGAGGCTCCCATTCCCACGGTGACGGTCACGGGCGCCGCCGACAAGCCCGGCTACACGGTGCGCGACAGTTCCTCGGCCACGCGCTTCGACCTGTCGCTGCGCGATACGCCGCAGTCGGTGACGGTGGTCACGCGCGAGAAAATGGACGACTTCAAACTCAACTCCGTCAACGACATGCTGGCCAGCACGCTCGGCGTGACGGTGGAAGCCGTCGAAACCGACCGCGTCTATTACACGGCGCGCGGCTTCGACATCACCAACTTCCAGTACGACGGCGTGGGCATCCCCTTTGTGTTCGGCAACGTCACCGGCAACTTCGACACCGCCCTGTACGAGCAGGTCGACGTGGTGCGCGGCGCCAACGGCCTGATGTCGTCGACCGGCAATCCGTCGGCCACCATCAACTTCGTGCGCAAGCGCCCGGGCAAGGAACTGGCGGCTTCGAGCACCCTCACTTTCGGCTCGTGGGGCCGCAAGCGCCTGGACGCCGACGTCTCCACGCCGCTGGCCGAGAACTGGGCCGCGCGCGTGGTGGTGGCGCGCGAACAGGGCGATTCCTGGCTCGACCGCTACAGCCTGAAGAAAACCGTGGCGTCCGTCATCGTCGAAGGAAAACTGGATGCGAACAACCAGGTCGCGGCCGGCTATACCTACCAGCGCAGCGACGCGAATGCGCCCATGTGGGGCGCCCTGCCCCTGTACTACACCGACGGCAGCCCGACCAACTATCCCACCTCCGCCAGCACCGGCGTTCACTGGGGCTATCAGGATGCCGCCGTGAACAGCAGTTTCGCCGAATGGACGCACCGGTTCGGCAATGGCTGGTCGAGCAAGGTCACGGGCACCTACAACCTGTCGCCGACCCAGTCGAAGCTGTTCTTTGTCTCCGGCATCCAGGACCGCGCCACCGGGCTCGGCCTGACCAGCTACCCGTCGTACTACGCATCGCGTTTCAAGCAGAAGCTCGTCGATGCTTCCGTGGCCGGCAAGTTCGACCTTGGCGGGCGCAGCCACGACCTGAGTTTCGGCGCCGCCTGGTCGGACTCCAGAATCAGCCAGTACTCGGCCTACGGTGAAGGCATCGGCACCGATTTGCCGGGCAATACCGCGGTGGACGGCAGCTACCCGGAACCCGTCTTCACCCCGGGCGACTCCGGCGGCGGCTACACCGACAAACGCAAGAACGCCTACGCGGCCGTGCGCTGGAACCTGGCCGACGACGTCAAACTGCTGACCGGCGCGAATACCGCCAAGGTCGATACGGCCGGCCTGAACTACGGCGTGAGCAGCTACCGTTCGGCCAGCAAGACCACGCCGTACGTCGGATTGGTCTATACGATTAACCCGGTGTTGTCGGCCTACGGCAGCTACACGACGATTTTCAACCCACAAAGCGAAATCGACCTCAACCGCCAGCCGCTGGCGCCGATCGAAGGCAAGACCTATGAGCTGGGCCTGAAGAGCGAGCTGTTCGGCGGCAGGGCCAACCTGTCCGGCGCAGTCTTCAAGACCAGGCAGGACAACACGGCGCAGCAGGCCGGTTACCTGAACGGCGTCGATGCGTACTACACCGGCGTCGACGCGGAATCGAAAGGCATCGAAATTGAACTGTCCGGCCAGCTGGCCCGCAACTGGCAGGCCAGCATCGGCGTCACGCAGCTGTCGATCTCCGGCGCCGATGGCGCGTCAGTGCGCACCTATGTGCCGCGCAAGACCATCAAGAGCGCGACCACGTACCGCTTCGATGCGCTGCCCCAGCTGAAGGTGGGCGCCATGGTCAACGTGCAGTCGAAGACGTCGCTCGACGACGGCGTGGCCGTGATCCGCCAGGGCGGGTACACCACTGTCGGGCTGATGGCGCAGTACGCCATCACGCCGAAGCTGATGCTGAGCGCCAACCTGAACAACGTGACGGACAACCGCCACCTGACCAGCCTGTACTGGAACCAGAGTTTCTACGCCGCCCCGCGCAACGGCAGCGTCAGCCTGAACTGGCAGTACTGACGCCGGCAGCCGCGCCGGGGACCAGCGCGGCAAGAATGTCCGACAATGCCTGAAAGTCGACCGGTTTCACCAGGTGATGGTCGAAACCGGCCGCCGCCGTCTGCGCGCGGTCCTGGTCCTGCCCGTATCCCGTGACGGCAATGAGGACGGCGTGCGCCGTATGCGGCTGGGCGCGCAGGCGCCGCGCCAGTTCATTGCCGCTCATCTCGGGCAGACCGATATCGAGCAGGAACACGTCCGGCGCGTCGACGGCGCTGCGCGCGAGCGCCGCGCGGGCGCTGTGCTCCACCGCCACCGTGTACCCGGACGCCTCGAGCAGCATCCCCAGCATCGATGCCGCATCCTCGTTGTCGTCGACGAGCAGGATGTTCAGCGTACCGCGGCTGCCGCGATGTGCCGATGCCCGCAGCGGCGGCGCGGTGTCGGCCGCCGTGCTCCCCGGCAGGCGCGGCAGGCGCACCGTGAACGTGCTGCCCTGGCCGCTACCCAAGCTGGCGCAGATGGCGGTGCCGCCGTGCAGGCCGGTGATGCTTCTGACCAGGGCCAGTCCCAGCCCCAGGCCGCCCGAAGAACGGTCGGAGCTGCGTTCGGCCTGGGCAAACGGTTCGAACGCGCGCCCCATCAGTTCCGCGCCCATCCCCACGCCGTTGTCGATCACTTCGACCACCACGTCGGTGCCGGCGGCTTCGCCACGCACGACAATGTGGCCGCCTTCCTGCGTGTACTTGGCCGCGTTGTTGAGGAGGTTGACCATGACTTGCACCAGCCGCTTCCGGTCGCCCATGAGCAGCATGTCACCTGGGCTCATCTGGCTTGCCAGCGTATGGCCGCGCGCGCGCACCAGCGGCGCCACCTGCTCGATGGCTTCGGTGATGACCTGGTACATGTCGAGCGGGGCCAGATCCAGTTCCACCAGGCCACTGGTGACGCGCGAGACGTCGAGCAGGTCATCCACCAGGCCGGTCATGTGGCTGACCTGGCGCGCGATGATCTGGCTGGTCTGGTGCACCCGCTGCTGGTCCAGCTTCACGATTTGCAGCAGGTCGGCGGCTGCCCGGATCGGTGCCAGCGGATTGCGCAGCTCGTGCGCCAGCATGGCCAGGAATTCGTCCTTGCGGCGGTCGGCCTGGCGCAGGCGCTCCTCGCTTTCGCGCAAGGCCTCCTCGATGGCCTTGCGCTGGGTGATGTCGATGGCCGTGCCGATCACACGGATGCATTCGTTCGCTTCGTTGAACAGGCCGCGGCCTTTCGCCGCGACCCAGCGAATCACGCCATCTTCCTTGCCGATGGTGCGGTATTCGGCAACATATTGACTGCGCAGCGCGGGATCGGCGGTCGCGGCGAACGACGCCAGCGTGCGCGCGCGGTCATCGGGGTGCACGCCGTCGTAATAGTCGTCCAGCGTGACCGCGCGATCGGCCGAAATGCCGAACATGGCTTTCACCGGCGCCGGCCAGAACATGGCGCCGCTTTTCATGTCGACATCCCATTCGCCCACATCGGCCGCATCGATGGCCAGGCGCAGCTGCTGTTCGCGCTCGCTCAACGCCTGTTCGGCCCGTTTGCGCTTGCTGATATTGCGGTAAAACACGGCGATACCGTCATCGACGGGATAGCACTGCACGTCGAACCAGGTGTTCCTGCCGACGTGGGAGTAGCACTGCTCCACGCTGACGGCGCGCCTCTCGGCCATGACGCGCCGGTACGCTTCACCGATCGGCAACAATTGGGTGCCGGGCCACAGTTCCCAATGGGTGCGGCCGATCAGTTCGGCCGCGGGCCTGCCATCGATCCGGACACCCTCGTCATTGATCTGTCGTACGCGGTAGCCTGCATCCAGGAACATGAATCCCTGCGCAATGTCCGACAGGATGCGATGACTGCGCGCTTCCTCGATGCGCAGCGCCTGCGCAGTCGTGAGGGTCGTGCCGCCGTCCGGGGCAATGGATGAGGGATCGTTCATGCGTTCGCGTCAGGGCAATGGGAGGAAATCGCGATGGCCGGCACGGGGTCAATACCCGGCTGCCGATCCGGCGGGCCGGCGATTGTCGTTGGCGCCGTAGATCAACCCTGGCAGCACCCGGCCCGATACGCCGGCGTCATTGCCCGAACTGGCCGGACCGGCGCCGCCCGCTTCCGGCAAGCCCATCAGAATCAGCTCGGTCGCGCCCCATGGCGTCTGTTCCTTCAGCGTGTAACCCATGCCGGCCAGTATCTTCAGCGTATCGGGCGACAGCGTGCGCGGTTCGTACTGGATGACGTCGGGCTGCCACTGGTGGTGCAGGTGCGGCGCATCGACCGCCTCCTGCGGCGCCATGCCATGGTCGATCACGTTCAGCACCGCCTGCAGCGTGATGGTGATGATGCGCGAGCCGCCTGGCGAACCGACCACCATGAAGGTCTTGCCGTCCTTCGTCACCACGGTCGGGGCCATCGACGACAGCGGCCGCTTGCCCGGCGCGATCGCGTTGCTGGCGCCCTGCACCAGGCCGTACATATTGCGCGCGCCGATCTTGCTGGTGAAATCGTCCATCTCGTCGTTCAGGAAAAACCCGGTGCCGGGCGCGATGACGACCGCGCCGAAACGGCCGTTCACCGTGTACGTCGTCGAAACCGCATTGCCTTCCTTGTCGACGACCGAGTAGTGCGTCGTTTCCGGTTTCTCGTGCGCCATGGTGCCCGGCTGGACCGCGCTCGACGGCGTCGCCTTGTCTGGCAGGATCTGCGCGCGGATCTTCGCCGCGTAGTCCTTGCTGAGCAGGTGTTCGGTGGGGTTCCTGACGAAATCCGGGTCGCCCAGGAAGGTGTTGCGGTCCATGTAGGCGTGGCGCATCGCCTCGACCATGTAGTGCACCGACGCGGCCGAGTGGTAGCCGAGCGCCTTCATGTCGTAGCCTTCGAGAATGTTCAGGATCTGGCACATCGTCACGCCGCCGGAACTTGGCGGTGGCGCCGAGATGAACTGGTAGCCGCGGTAGCTGCAGCGCAAGGGCGCCATTTCGCTGGTGTGGTAAGCGGCGAAATCGGCGGCGGTGATGATGCCGCCATTGGCCTTCGCCGCCTTCTCGACGGCGGCAGGGATGGCGCCCTTGTAGAACGCGTCCGGCCCCCGTTTGGCGATGGCTTCGAGCGTGTTGGCGAGGTCCTTCTGGACCAGGCGGTCGCCCGGCTGCAGCGGCGTGCCGTCCTTGCGCAGGAAGATGCGCGCCGCTTCCGGGTCTTTTTTGAAAAATGCCACCGTGGTATCGATGATGTCGGTGTCGGCGCGGTTCAGGATGTAGCCGTCGCGGGCGAGCTTGATGGCCGGCGCGAGCACCTGGGCGCGGGTCAGCTTGCCGTACTTCCTTTGCGCGTGATCGAAGCCCGCGACCGTTCCCGGCACGCCGACGGCCAGGTAGCCGTGCAGGCTGGCGCCTGGCTTGACGCTGCCATCCTTGTCGAGGTACATGTCGGCGCTCGCGGCGGCCGGGGCCTTTTCGCGAAAGTTGATGAACGTGTCCTTGCCATCGGCGAGGTGGATCGTCATGAAGCCGCCACCGCCGATATTGCCGCAGCAGGCGTTGACGACCGCCTGGGCGTAACCCACCGCCACCGCGGCGTCGATGGCATTGCCGCCCTGCTTCAGGATCTGCACGCCGACATCGCTGGCGAGATATTGTGAGGAGACAACCATGCCCTGCTTCGCTTCCAAGGCGGGCGGCGAGACAGCGTGGGCGATACCTGTCAGGCTGGCGGACAGGATGGCAAAGGTGGCAAGGGGAACGAGACGATGGCGAAAAAGCATACGGTTACCTGAACATGAACGGAAGTGGCCGGCAAGGCTGGATTTCGCAACGACCATTTCGGCCCTTGCGCATTGAGCAAGCTTAACTTTACTTCATATCGCACGGGAACCGTGAGCCAGGTCGCCATCCGCGCTGGATGACGGAGGGATTTGCGAGCGCGATTGGCGCTGGGGGCCGCGCGTTCCGATGGAATCGTCCGAATGGAAGGCGCCCGGACTGGACGAAACAACGCCCGGACCTGCCGGGCGTCGTGGTTTTCCTGCGCGGCGGCTTACGGCGTTGGCACCCACCCGGCGCCGTTATTCCAGCCAGCAAACACTTGCGCACGCGTGCTGGAGCCGCTCAGGTCGGCGTTGGTCGTGGAATAACCCGTGCGGCCGCCGAGGTTGGCTGCGCTGCCGTCAGGATTCAGGCTGCCGCTCTCGCGCCAGCCGGCCGCCGCGGTCGGAACCGACGGATCCGGAATGGGCGAGGCTGCGGGCGCGGTAAACCAGCCGGCGCTGGCAATGTGCGGGCCCACCTTGTTGCCGATGAAGGCAATGTTGTCGCAGCCAAGGTTGGGATTGCCGAAGCTGCCGCCCGTGAAGACGGTATTGCAGTAGCCATTTGCGACCGTCAGCCCGCCCGATCGTCCCAGGTACGCACTGCCGGCGGGAACATTCGCGTCCGCGGTCAGTGCGCTGTTGAGCACGATGAAGCCCGGATAGCCGTAGGCATCGCGCGCCTGGAAAATATAGCCGCCTGAATAGGGGCCCAGTGCGGCGCCGGTCGGGTCGAACACGGTGTGCACGTCGCTCTCTTAGATCAAGGCCGCAAACGGCGAGCCCCAGATGAAATCGACGTCGCCGGCAATATACGACTGGTAATACCAGGCCCAGCCCTTGGTCTGGACGGTGTCCTGCGCGCTGATGAAGTTCATGTAGGTCGCCACAAAACGGCTGCCGTCGAGCGTCGCGCTGTTGAAGTACAGCGTTTCGGCCTGGTTATTGAAGATGGTCTGCTTGACGTGGTCGTTTTTCAGCGTGAAGTTGCTCAGCTTGAGCAGGTCGGCGTTTTCCACCAGCAGCACGGCCCTGCCGCCGCCGACCGCGCGGCGCGTCTGGCCCTGCACGGTGCTCAATGTCGTTTGCACGGCGGTCTTGCTGCCGCCGGTGCCCGGATTGTAGGACTCGAAATTATCGTAGTGCACCACGACACCGGCGCGGCTTTCGCCGGTCAGCGTCAGATTGTTGACGTTGCGGATGAACAGGAGTTCGTTGTAGTCGCCGTTCTTGATGGTGATCGTCTTGGCGGCAGCGGCATTCGCGCAGCTGATGTAGCCGTTGGCCATCATCCAGTCGAGAGCGCCCTGCACGCTGCGGAAGTCGGCCGGGCCGTCGTCGTCGACGGTGACAGCCGTGGCCGACGCCGGCGCGCTCTTCGTATGGAAGGTCCAGCCCTTGACGCCAGTGACCGCCGTCAGCGGCGCGCCGCCGACTTTGCCGGCGATCACGCCTGGATTGATGAGCACGTAATAGTCGGTGTTATAGGACAGCACGCCATCGTGGAGTTTGATGGTCGCCTGGTTGCCCTTGACCGTCAGCGGCCGGTAATACACATAGCGCCACTGGGTCAGCTTGGCGACGTTTTTGCCGAGCTGGTCGATCTCGGTGTTGTCCGCGGGGATGACCTTCTGGGTTTCGGCCGCGTCGGTCACGATGGCGCTGCTGGTATCGATCGTATCGACCAGGCTGTTGTCCGAGGCCTTGAAGACCCGGATCAGGCCGCCGGTGCCGATCGACGGCGGCGCATCGAAGGTAATCTGCAGGCGGGTGTCGGTGTAGGCGGCGGGGTCGTTCTGCGCGGGGAACCAGGCGGTGGAAGAGGCGGTGGCCGCGGGTGTGGCTGCTGTCGGGGCGGGGGTGTCATTGCTGCTGCCGCAGGCGGCGAGGAGCGATGCGGAGGCCAGTGCGGCAAGGGGCTTCAGAAATTTTGTCATTGCTTGTCTCGGTTTTTTTATAGGTTTGGCGACGCCGGCGCTGTTGGGGACAGTGCCGGGGTGCTTGACGCTTGGTGGTGGTGCCTGGTGCGTGGTGCTCGGTGCTGGTTGTCAGGAACACGGGGCGAAGGCCGGCGTGATCCGGCACAGGGTGGTGGACGCGCAAGGGTACTGCGCGTGCTGCGCCGTGCGGCGCGCATGGATTGAGGGTAGCTGTCTCCTGGTGTGCGAATTATTCGCTTATTGTTGCCAGCACGGTGACGCTGACTGATATATCAGATCCTATAACTAATATATCAGTTGAGCAAGTCCATTTTGATGTCGCGGCAACCAGGCGTGGGTTCGATGATAGTTGCTCATAATCCACGAGAATTCATCATGAGAAATTATACCGATCTCGCATCCCCAATTTTCCATCGATGGTTTGTTGAATGTTTTACCAAGAATAGTCGGGCAATTGTTTTGCACCGCAAATATAGAATGCTGCGGTCATGTGGTATTTGGAATGCACGAGTCGATCGGTGCAACAAGGACTGGCGCACTTTTCCGGATAGCCTCGCTCTGGAATCACGGCATTTCAAATGAACGATATGACGATAGCTTGATGGTAATGGCATTTATCAAGCTGCTACGTGCCATTGTGTTTCGAGTAATTCTTGAAAATCGCGCAGTTTTCTGCCAATTGACAGTCAGTTCCGCCTCACATAATATTTGACCCAGTTAAATCATGGGACAGTCAGCAAACGCTGATTATCAAAAAAATTATCTGCTGGCTTGACCTGAAATGGCTTGAATAATGTCGCAATCATCGATCGCAGTAACAAGGCAATGTCAAAATAATTCCATTTATCAGATATCGAAGCTGATTCTGGCATTGCTGTCATCAAGCATCGTGGCGTCCTGCGGTGGCGGGGGTAATTCCGCAGCCAACGCAACGTCCGGCGGCGCGGTCACAACACCCGCAAGCGGGACAAATACAGGTACGCCTGCCTCGACGACGCCCCCCGCATCGACGCCCGTGCAGACAACGCCGCCCGTCGTGTCCACTCCATCGGCCGATCCCGCGCCCTCGCCTGCTCCCGCCGCATTCGCGGTGACATCGACCGCCATTGCCACCGGAACCAGCGGCAAGGTATTCAGCCTGAAAGCGAATTTTTTCGACGACGGTTTTGTGCCGGCCAATCCGGTATCGAACTACGGTTTTCCCAACCCGATCATTTCTTACGTGAATAGCGATGGGAGTATCGACGTTGCCTGGCTCGATTACACCGGAGCCGGCGCCCGCAGCGCCGGCGGACTGGCTACGCCGCATGCCATCAATATCACCCACGTCAATCCTGATCTCAGCACGGGCAGCACGACGGCTACCGGGCTGTTATCGCACAAGCTGCTGGGTTTTACGAGGGACAGTGCGGGTTCGTATTACATCGCCTATACCGCCGATCACCCGTTCAAGAATGCCATCGCCGGCGACGCCAATAACGTCAACGGCAATGAACTGAAACTGGCCAAATCGGATAGCGCGAGTTTTACAAATCGTGTTTGGGATACGCTGGTATTCGGCGACCAGGACAACAAGGCCGACGCCAGCAAGGGCAATCCCGGCGCGGCTGGTGGCGGCGTTCTCGCTTACGACGCGGTCAGTCAAAAACTATTGCTGTACGTTGCCCACCAAATGGCATGGGGCGTCAACGGAACACGCCACCAGGCCGGCTACCTGCGCTATGTGGACCCGGCCAACGGCAAGCTGGTCGCACCTGGCGGCGCCAGCAACTTCATGGGCACGGGCTGGTTCTACTCGCACAATTTCAACCAGCGCCTGCTGATCGACAAAGGAACGGCGTACTTGCTGGCGCATGGCGATGCCTTCCCGCGCCAACTGGGGTTTGCCGCCTACACGTTTGCAAGCTATGCGAAAAACGATACGTCCTTGTTTGACCAGCCCTACCTGGCCATCGACGGCGCGGAGGGGGACAACGCCACGAACGCGCAGACCGGCCAGTTCATCAAACTGGCAAGTGGCAATTTTGCGGTGGTCCACACGACGAATCAACAGCGTGCTGCGCGGGATGTGCGGATTGTGCTGGCCAGCGGTGTGGATGGCTCCACGAAGTCGAGCGCGTGGCTCACCACGAACGCGGTCAATGTCCAGGCGGTGACGCCGAAGCTGGAGGCGGTCGGCGACAAGATCCTTGTCACGTATGGATTATGGAACTCGCGGGATCGGACCAACAAGGTCATCGAATGGCGCTTTGTGCTGCTCGATGGTGACTTGAAAATGGTGGCGAATTACGGGGCTGCCGGCGGGGTGGAATTTACGGCGGACGCTCCATTGATCCGGTTCGTCGGTGGGCCGAATGCCGGCAAGGTGGGTTGGGTGTCGGGGAATGATGCCGGGACGTTGAGTGTGAATGTCGTGCAGGTGCCGTGAGCGTGAATGCGCGGCGATACGGCGGGCGGCGCTGAACGGATCAGCGCTCAACGACCGAATGACTTGTTTCTTTGCTCATGGTTGACGGGCCTGGCGACCCCAAACGACGATTTTTGGCGTCAACGACACAGCCGGAACGCACCCGGTTTCTCGCTGAGGTACCGCAAGTGCGCCGCGATAACCCCAGTCGAATAATGGTCCCTCACGCAGCGAGGAGGCACCATGAAACGACGTACGATGTTGAAACTGGGCGCGGGAACCGCAATGAGCAGCGCATTGATTGCATGCGGGGGCGGCGCCGATGCGGGCAGCGGCGCCGTTGATCCGTCGGTCGCACAGCCTCCACAATACAAAGCGGTCGTCGGATGGACGCAAACGGCGCTGCAGGCAGTGCGCTCGGCCAAGCCGGGCCCGCCCATGTCGGCGCGTTCCTTCGCCGTGATGTACAGCTGCATGTATAACGCCTGGTGCGCTTATGACGCGCAGGCGCAGCCGACACGTCCAGGCGCGGTGGTACGACGTCCCGTGTCCGAACGGACCGCGGCGAACAAGGCCATGGCAATGAGCTTTGCGGCGTACGCGGCGCTGGTTGACCAGTTCCCGGGCGAGCAAGCCCTGTTTGATGCGTACATGAAAGGTCTTGGTTACGATCCCGTGCAGGCATCGGCGGCGGCAGAGATTGGCATGCCTCCCGGGCTTGGGTCGGCGACGGCGCGCATCGAGCTGGATTACTGCCACACTGACGGGTCGAACCAGCTGGGTGACCTGGCGCCTGGCGGCGTGGCCTACGCCGACTATACCGGCTACCGCTCGAAGAACCCGGCCATGATCGTCGGCTCACCCACCCCGCTCGACCTGATCCCCGCCCCCGGCAACTGGCAACCGCTGACCTACACCGACGCCGCCGGCGCGGTACGCACCCCCGGCTATGTCGGCGCCGCCTGGGACCGCATCAAGCCTTTCGCCCTGGCTTCAAGCGACCAGTTCCGGCCCGGGCCACCAGCCCTGTTCGGCTCGGCCGAATACGAGGAACAGGCGCGGCGCATCGTCGCGCTACAGGCCGCGCTGACCGGGGAGCAGAAAATCATCGCCGAATATTGGGCGGACGGGCCGAAGTCGGAACTGCCGCCAGGGCACTGGCTGTTGTTCGCCACCTTCGTGTCGGAGCGGGACCGTCATACGGATGACGACGACATCAAGATGTTCTTTGCCCTGGCGAACGCGCTGTCGGATACCGCGATCGCCGCGTGGGACGCCAAGCGTGCCTACGATTCGGTGCGGCCCATCACGGCCATCCGTTATTTGCTGCATGGGCAGGCGATCACGGGATATGGCGCACTGGGGCCAGCTGGCGGCCTGCGCCAGATTCAGGGAGAAACCTGGGTGCCTTTCCAGCCACTGACATTCCCCACCCCACCCTTTCCGGAACACGTCTCGGGGCACAGCGCTTTCAGTGCGGCCGCTGCGGAGGTGTTGAGAGCCTTCACGTCGAGTGATGCGTTTGGCGCGTCCTATACGAAGGTGGCGGGGTCGATGGTGGTGGAGCCTGGGTTGCCGGCGGATGAAGTGACGTTAAGTTGGGGTACGTTCAGCGCGGCGGCGGAACAGGCGGGAATGTCGCGGCTGTATGGGGGAATTCACTTTGATAACGGGAACACGGCGGGACGGACGTTGGGACGGCAGGTGGGGCGCCACGCGTTTGAGAAGGCGCGGCGGCTTTGGCTGGGAAAAGCATGATTGTGTTGGTACGGCGGCTTGAAGACGGTGAGGCCACGACCCCGCCCCTCCCGGCGGTCAAGGCCGAGGGCGTTCCATCAGTTGCGCGTCGTAGTAACTGGTGCTTCCGCTCTCGTCGAAATGACAGGCAAGCAGGCGGAACCCGGACGCCTCCAGCAGCGCCTGATAGGCGTCGTGGCCCAGCGATATCGACCGTCGCCCGGTCAGCACGTCCAGCCATTCGCAGGGCTGGCGCGGCGCGCTGAAAAGAAAGCGGCCGCCCGGTGCGAGAGCCGTTGCGACGCGCTCGATGGTGGCGCGCTGATCGTCAGGTGAGAGCAAGAACAGCAGGCCGACCGAGATGGCAGCGTCGAAGGTGCGGTAAAAAAAGGCGCTTTCTTGCGCTGGCTTGCGCGCGTATTGCGCGGCTGGGAAGTTGGCGTGAAACGCGGCAAGTAGCGTGGGCGAGGCGTCGATTCCGGCGACATCGAAACCGTTGTCAATCAGTGCCTGGGCGATGGGGATGCCGGAACCGCATCCGATGTCCACGATTGCGCTTGCAAGTGACAGGTTTTCGTTGGCCCAAGATCGGACAAAGGCGGCGCCGGTGTTGGAACGGACGGACATGAACTCGCTGGCAAATTCCTCGTAGCCTTCGGAGCGATCGGTCGTCATCGTCAGCGCTTCATGCTTGCAAAGAGATGTCGACAACAATAGCACGCTGGCGCGGAAACGAGGTCAAGTCGGCTTTGCATCCGGCCATGGTCATGCCATCACGGCACCGTCGTTTCCGGCGCGCCGGCGAACGAGAGGCGCAGTTCGTGGGCATCCGTACTGGAGTCCGGCGACCGTGCCCTCGTCAGTTCGCTCAAGTGCTGTTGGACGTCGGCTTGCGACTGTTTGAAGCTGAAATGCCCGGCAAGCGCGTATCAGCCATGCGTTACTCCTTTCTTTCCCTGAATTCCCCTTCTATCACTGTGTCATCGGCGGTGACGGAAACGTTCTGGCGAGCTGCAAAGTTAAACACCGACGAAGACATGCGCGCAAACAGCGCTTTCCGCAGCCAGGGAAAGATGAGGAGGAAAGCGATCGTCAAGCCTGTCGCCAGTGCCGGCACGGTCGCGTCTTGCGTTAAAAAGTGCAACAAGGCAAGTGCTAGCAGACTCACCATCAATGGACGACGGGCAGGTTTGGGTAACAGTCCGACGATGCGTGCCTTGCCTTTGCTAATCCAGGGAACCCTGGCGAACAGGATGCCAAGAAGCAGGCCGGCGACGAAGCGACTTGTGCTGAGATAACCGGCCAGGACGCCCACCACGAGAAAGCCTGTGTAGGTCATTGTGGCGGCGAGAGAAGCAAGCACCAGGAGTGTGACGACGATGGTGAGCCTTGGCATACCCATGACCGCTGTGAGTAAAAAACGTAGGATTTGTGTTCTCCTGCAATGCACTGTTGGAAGACGATCACGAAGTTTAACAGCACGCGGTGCGGGATGCGCCGCGACGTGCGGTCACGTCGGTTAAAGGGAGACGGTCCCACGCGAGCTCATCGGACGCCGGGAAACCGGTGTTGACCCAGGTCGGTGAAATGGATCCTTCCGCGCCGGTGTAGACTTGCTTCTCTGCTTCGCCTGCGAAGCTCACCGAAAGGGCAATATGCGAGCAATATGGAATGATCAGGTGCTGGCCGAGTCCAGCGAAACGCGGGTCGTCGAGGGTAACGATTATTTTCCGCCTGCATCGCTCGACCGGCGCTTTTTTACGGACTCGGCGACGACGACTGTGTGTCCGTGGAAGGGCACGGCGAGTTATTACAACGTTGAAGTTGACGGGAAGATAAACAAGGACGCGGCGTGGGTGTATGTTGCGCCCAAGACTGCGGCTGCGGAAATTGCGGGTTATGTGGCGTTCTGGAAAGGTGTGGAGGTGAAGGCATAGCACTCCGGGGCAATTCGCTTCTGTGCCGCAGTTGACGTGTGTTGAACTCCAGTGAGGGATGGGTGGCTGCGTGCCGAGCGGGCTAGATATGTTTCGTCTTGCTGCTTGTCCTACTGAAGAAGTAAGCATAGGAACGCACGTCCACGGCACGCAGGGGTCCTGCTCGCTTCTACCCAGGAAATAAAAAGCCGCCCAAGGCGGCGTTCATTTTGAGCGGTCGCAAAGCGCCGACACAGTCTGCCGGCGTCTTGCATCAGTATCAGGGGTCAAGTCAGATATGAAGGAGTACGATCAGGGATCACGTCGATATTGAGAGACGGCCTGAGCATTCATTCCGTAATTTACAAAAGATCTGTATCTGACGCTACACCGTGCTCCTTACAAATTTGGTCAGTGGAAGACCGAACGATCGTATTACAACGACGCCGGCGGCTAACGACCCTATTTCCGGTACAGATGCACGACTAGTTATCGCCCACGGCTTACCATTCATTCATCAGCCTGTCATTTCAGCGACATAATATTTGCTCTCCTTTACATACAGTAGGAGAACATTTTGTCTTTTGATAACGACAGCACACCGGATGCGCGCCGCCGCAATTTATTGAAAGCGGGCATGAGTTCTCTGCTGGTCCCGGCCATGGGTAGCGGCGCGCTGCTGAGCGCCTGCGGCGGCTCGGGCGATCCGACCCCGGTGGGAACGACGCCCACACCGACGCCAACACCAACGCCGACACCGACGCCGACGCCGACACCGGTAGAGACTACGCCAACGCCGACACCGCCGGCTGTCACCACCATTTCCAGTTTCGGTCTGGCCGTCTTGCCGGATACGCAGTTCTATTCTCGTTACGCCACCGAAGAAACCGGCAACCAGTTCGCCAAGCGCTACGGCAGCACGCCTTACCTGGCCCAGACCCAGTGGCTCGCCGATAATGCCAAGGCACTCAAGATTCCGTTCGTGATCCACGTGGGCGATATCGTTGACCAGGTCAACAAACCGCAGCAATGGGAAGTGGCGGACAAGGCGATGCAGGTGCTGGAAGCGAAGGGTCTGCCATATTCCGTCCTGGCAGGTAATCATGATGTGCTCGTCGATACCGGGTACGAAAGCGATCCTGTCGGCGGCACCGATGCCACGCGCGTCCTGGCCAATGAGCCCTACCTGAAATGGTTCGGGGCGGAGCGCGCCAAAAAGCAGGCCACTTTCGGCGCGCGCGACCCGAGCGGTTTCCACGAGTACCATATCTTTACGGCCGAGGGACAGCAATTCCTGGTGCTGTCGCTGTCCTGGCGCGTATCGGATAATGGCATTGCATGGGCGCGCGGCGTACTCAAGGCCAATCCAACCCTGCCCGCCATCCTGGTCAACCACCAGCTCATCGCCATCGCCAACGATGGCATCAGCCCGCTCGAAGTCGACTACGGCCTGATGTTGTGGGAAAAGCTGATCAAGGATAACGACCAGATCTTCATGACCGTGAACGGCCACCACCACGGCGCCGCACACCTGACCAAGATCAACAACTTCGGCAACGCGGTCGAAGAAATGGTGGTCGATTATCAGATGGCCTACCAGGGCGGCAATGGCCTGATGCGCTTCTATGAGTTCGACCTGAGCGCCAACCAGATCCGCGCCATTTCGTTCTCGCCGTGGGTCAAGCAAAAACCGAGCGCCACGCTGAGCGAATTCGACCAGATCATGCTCAGGGACGCCAACAACGAGTTCGTTGTCAAGATGGATTTCGCCAAGCGCTTCGCCCGCTTCGCGCCTGCCTTCAAGGCTGCCACGCCAAGCGGCAATTCGCTCACCGCGGCGGCCACAGCCATGATCATGGATGGCTTCAAGGCCATTGCCGGAAGCACGTCGAAACCGGCGGCCGACGCCAACGATTACCCGCACATCGCGGAGACCTTGGCGCATTGGCGCTTCTTCGGCGGCGTGGCGGGCACTGCCGTGGCCGCGGGCGCCGTCATTGCCGACGCTTCCGGCCAGGGCAACGCACTGACCCGCGCCCCGCTCAATGCCCCGTCCACCAACACGGCCGAACTGGGCGACCTGCAATGGAGCAGCGATCGCCATCGCCTGTCGTCGGCGCCCGGCAGTGTGCAATTCCGCAACACTGCGGGTCCCCGCCTGAGCTATTTCCTCACCGACACTGCGGCGGCCATGAACAATGCCACGTTTAAAACCGGCTATACGGTGGAAGCGTTCATCAAGCTGGACAAGTCATGGACGTCGGCCACCAACGCGTGGATGAATATCATGACCCGGGCCGGGCGGCGTGGCAACCTGCCCAATTTTGACGACGGCCTGCCGCAGTCACCCCCGCTGCAATTCGCCATTTCCAATCTGAAGGAAGTGCAGTGGGAAGTGATGCCGCAACAAGCGGCATCGGTGAGTTCACGGACCAACTGGTCCGGCGAAATACTTCTCGACACCTGGCTGCACGTGGCCATCGTCAACGATCCGGTCGCCCGCGAAACGACGATGTATGTGGAAGGCGCGCCGGTGTTGCGCAATGCGGTCGACTCGATCGGCCTGGCCTCCCTTGGCTTGCCGTGGACAGTGGGCGCAGGCTACTGGGATGGCGGGTCACCGGGCAGCGGCTTCTTGGGCGCCATGGGCGAAATCCGCATTGTGGGCAAGCCGCTGGCGCCGGCGCAATGGCTGACGGCGCGCGCGGCAGCTTGAGAATGTGAGTGGTGGGCGTCTAGGCGTGGAGCCGTGCGGCGCCGACGCGATCTCGTTCTGTCGCATGGAGTTATCTGAAGGCGCCAAGGCATGCGATGAGAAGTGCATCGATCTGTGAAGCATGGGCGCCGCGCTGCGCGCGAGCTTGGTGGGGTGTCTTTGCTGTGCTGCTTGCTTTATTGCGGAAGTGAGTATGGAAGCCGCGCCCACGGCGCACCGCGCAGTCCGCCCGTTCGGGCGAACTGCAGATGGGCGATTCGGAGAGGGCTGGGCGCAGGACGCCCAGCCCTTCGAATCTCACACGCAGGGCGCGCAGGCGCCCTGCTCGCTTCCGCCAGGAAACAAAAAAGTCGCCAGTAACGCATAGTTTTTAGACATCAACCCAGAATACGATGTGTTGACCAAAGCGGTGAGCCGATATGCACGGCCACGTTATCGCCGGCTTATACCCAAAGACAGTCCATCAATCAGCAAGCAGAAACGCTGCCATTGCCAGCGACCAACCCGCCAGCAGCAACGTGAAAGGCAGGATAACCAGCGGCGAAGGTCACGCCTAGCAAACATACATGAGTATCCCTTTCCTCAGCTGAGCTCATGTATGTTTATTAGACTTGCCCCCGGCCTTTTTATCGCCGGGCGAAAACGTGTATCTAAAAGCTTTTGACCTTTCCGACTTCATTTTTCGCGTACGGATAAACAAAGCGGAATGATTTTTACCGTCTTATGAGAGTCATTTCGTTCGACGAAAGCGATTTGACAGCCATCGGGTGAAATCTCGATCCGTTCGAGCGAGCAGGGATTGCCACTGTGCGCTGAAGGTAAGCACCACACACGCTTGACGAGGCCAGCCTGGCTTACATAAAAACCGCCGCCTTCCGCAGATCGCCCGTCATGAACGACCAGCAGTCCAGCGGCGGTGGGTCGCGTAATGCCTGCGCCGCCGCTCGTGGCAGAGCTTTCAAACACGGTCTTGAGCGATTCCGGCAGCAGCTGGCGGTTCACGCGTCCGTTGCGGGTCATCGTGATTGCCGGCAGCTGGTGGACCATTTTGCTGCTTTGATTGGCTCCTCTGCTGATGTCGAAGCGGCCGCTGGTGAGCAGATACTGGTCAATGAAAGACAGATATGGTGGTAATGGCGCAATAATGGCTGCTTCGACATCGACCGGTATCGGTGCACTGTTCGGTCTCGCCAGAAAGACCGGTTTCGCACTGCCTCGTGAATCGGTAGCCTCCCATTGAAGGACCCCGTCGCGCGGTTGCAAGTAGCGAATATTGTGACTATTAAAGTCGATGGCGAGACGCTTGGTATCCTCCGCGCGCGTTTGCGCGCAGATACGCCAGTTCCAGCCGGGCTTCGATTCCGGTTCCTCGGAGTCGAGCCGCTTTGTTTTTGCGTTCCAGCGATAAAATACATTGATCGGATCGGGCGCTCCCGGCTTCAGGGCGCCGGGAGCGAACTGACGAGCCAGCCCCCCTTGACCATGGCAACCAGGCCATCGTTGGCGCAGTTCAGAAATCCGTGCTCCAGGATGACAGACGCGGAGCGTGCAGCGACATCGACCGCCACCGTGGTGCCGTCCCAGAATTCGTTGTCCCTGCTCGTTGTAATCGCCAGTGTATTCGAGTCGAGCCACAGCATGGATCCAAGCCGCCACGGGAATGGCACTTTCGTATCGAACACCGGTAGTGGTGCATCGATTACGCCGGGCGTCGCCTGCGCTGCTGGCGCCTCTGCCAACGGCGGGGGGAGTTGGGCCGCCGCACGCAGGGGGCGCTCGTTCGGCCGGGATACCTGGGCCTTTTCCAGCAACTTGTCAACGGATGGTTTTGCGCGCTCCAGCAATACCAGAATTTCCGTACGTAGCCGCGCGCTTTTCTGCGCGAGCAGGGGCTGACACGACGCAATGTTGAAGATATCAGGGCACGGCGTGATGGACCGCCGTTTGACAACGTTCCGATCAAAATCGTATTCACGAATGAGATAAATGGTGCGGTAGCGGTCGCTTATACCTTTGCACGCAACCGTGTCTTCATTTTCCGTAGCGCACGTCGTTGCCAACAGGTTCAGGATGCCTGTCGGCGACTCGATACTCATTGCCGGCAAAGGTTCGGGCGGCGCCGATCTGGGCAGGGACATGCTGTTTCCACCGACCAGAAGCCCTTCAAGCGACCATCCCCATCCTTTGGTGAACGAGATCCTCCCGCTGTCGAAATAAAGGGTAACCTTTTCGGGAAATTCAAGGGAGGGATCGCGCCTGGTTGCGTTCCAGGTCATGTAGCCGTACGCGATGCCCGCATGGCGTGTCTGTGTCGAGTAATAGAGATTCGACAAATTGTCGTCGACGCGCACCTTCTGGACGAAGGTCCCCAAGCCCTCGGCCTTCCCGGCGATGCATTCGCCATCCCACATATAGGTCGATGCGACCCGCGTCGCCACCACGGTGAGCTCGCAACCGGTCGTCGTTTTGACTTCAACTAGCTCCAAAGCATGCGCTGTAGTGGAAATGAACAACGCCAACGCTGCCCAAAGCGATATGAAAATATTCAACATTTCCTCATTGTTTTTGGATTGACTTGCCGTTTGACCGAGAAGGTCACCATGGCTATCTAGACTGGATCCGCCATTAGCAATCAAACAGTTACTACGCTCGCACTCTTATTTTGCGAGGTACCAACAAATATTAATTCTATGCAACAAGAAGTCTAACGTGTTTACGACTTGATCGCACAGGTTTTGAATTAATTGATAAGGTCAAATATGGGGGAGCAAGAACACCCTCAATTTCTCAGGACCTGAGACTTTTCCGGACACGCGCTTGAGACTTCGCGCCGCGGCCACTATCAGCAATAACCTGAAAGTCTTCTTCTGTCCCGTACAGGGCCGTTCGACATAACATATCCGATTGCCAACAAGAAAAGTCGCCGGTTGAATCGACAGGCTTTATCGAGCAGAGGTAACGATCCCGTATGGGCCCACAGCCCGCGTCTATCTCTTCGGCATATCGCCAAGCAGGTTGGCATTCCGTACAAATCCTGCAAAGATCATGTCGGCGACACTCTGCGGAAATCCCGGAGGTAGACGAGCGGCAACCGCGTCGATTGCCCCAACCGTGCGCGCCAGCACCCGCTCGATTACGTCCTCCGCATCTGTCCGCAAAAAATACCTGGCCGCGGTGCTGTTGAAATGCCGGCGCTGCACATCCGCGAACCGATAATGCTTGTTCTTTCCCAGTAAAGCCATCGCCAGCCTCGCTTTATGCAGCGCGTACTGATTCGCCCCGCCGCCCTCGATGGGCCAGATCGACATGACGTCATACAGCGGCGTTAGCTGGTAACGGCCACCAGCCAGCAGCTTGATGCTGAAATTCTTGGCGTGACCATCCGGCGCCGCCAGCAGCCAGAACAGAACCTGGCTGGTCAATAGGGCCGTCAGATCTTCCTGCGCCCGCTCGGAGCCGCGCAGCACGGCCGCCAGGTCGGCCAGGCCCGGGCCGCCGTCGCTCTCGTATTTCAGGTGCGGCGGAACGCCCAGCGCCTGGCAAAAGTCCTCCTGCGGCAGGCGCATGATCCAGGAACCCGACGGATGGAGCTGGCGGTCGAAGCGCTCGACGCCGAGTACCTTCTGGCTGCCGAAGGTAAGCATCGCGGTGCGCGCCACCGGCAGGCCAAACTCTGCCAGCAGATTCATGCACAGCCACTCGTTTTCCACTGACGCGCTCAAGTCTGCCTTGCGATGACCGACCAGGCCCAGTGGCAGCTTGAGGATGTGCGTGGTCGGCGTCGAGCCGTGCGGCCGCATCCAGCCGCCGTTATGCCATAACAGGGAAGTCTTTTCCTGCGCGCCCGCCAGCGAGATGCGCAGATCGTCCGGGTCCATTCCGGCGCCCGCTGGCCGCGGTTGCGTCAGTCCGATCAGGTGCCGCTCGATGTCTTCTTCAAGCATTGGCGTGCCTTCGATACGCTTGACTTCTGCCGGCGCCTCGTGTTCCTTGAGCAGTTGCACGGCGCCGACGCAATCCCGTCCTATTTCCTGGAGTAAATCGAAGGCATCGATCGACGCCAGCTTGTAGCGCGAGGCCAGGCGCTTGCGTATTGGTTCGCTGTCTGGCAGCAGATTATCGAAGTAGTCGCGCACGACGGTACCGCGCAGCGGCATGTCGCCGGTGTACGGCAAGGACAGGGATAGTGGCCGCCCCAGCGCGGATTCGCGCCACGCCCGGTCGTACAGGAACTGGCTGTCCCCCCGGGCCGGCATGGTCCACGTGCCGACCCGTTCACCGTTACTCCATACCGACAGCGACCGCGCGTGTGAAGGGCGCCCCATGGCTACCAGTCCGGCGTGGTCGCGCCAGCGTCGTCGCTGAGGACAGCAGCGCCCTGCTTCGGCTGGACAAGCACTTCGTGGTTCAACGCAGCCAAAAGTGCCAATAGTTGTTCGACGCTGATCGACCCCGGATCGAGTTCCATTGCGGAGAGGCGGCTCTGGCTGATGCCGAGGCGCTGCGCCAGCGCGGTTTGCGACAGGCCGGCACGTTTGCGCGCGGACCGCAACAAGGGGCTCAGTTGTCTGGAAAGGGAAAGAATCTGCTTCATGGCATTTTCTCAATTTACCTGTATGGAGAGTATTTTCAGCTTACTCGTATAACGGGTATTCGTCAATTACCTGTTTTACTGGTAATTCTCCACTGACGTAACAGCGGCGTTGACGGGCGGTATTTCGTTGAGCACACAGTGCGAATAAGAAAAAGTTGGCCTGGGGTGCAGCGGCCGCCCCCTTATTTCTTCATGGAGGCGGTGCAGACGTTGCCGCTGTTGATCGGAAGGCCTGGGGCGACCGATATTCTTGACGCCATGGGATGTATCGCATCCGGCTCGCCAAGGAACGGGTATTGCGGGCGCGGGAGCCGCCGATAAAATCCAGGTGCCACTGCGTTGCACATGGCGCGGCGAGTAACCCCACAGGCAACCCTACCGGCTCGCGCGACGCCTTTTTTCAACATTGGCGGTCGGAAGCAGCCGATCCCGGGCCCTGCCATCAGTTGATGGCGTTACGGCAGTTGTCAGGTCAGGAACGAAGTCGGTCGCAGCTATTAGCAAAATCAGATGGGCGCAGCCCGGTACCGCAGTACCTGTCGTCGCGTCTATTTCAGCAAGTCGAATCTCGTAACAAATTTCAACACGTGGCCGGCACATCGGTCCAGACGCCGCCATTCTGATGGCTGGCCAGCACCGCCTCGATGAAGGCCATGCCGTCGACGCCGTCATCGACGGTCGGCAGCCACAAGGCTTCCCGCGGCACGGCCAGGCCGGCGTCGAGTGCAATGATGTGGCGCGCCGCATCGCTATACAATTGCGCGAACGCTTCCAGATACCCTTCCGGATGCCCGGCCGGCACCCGCGTTGCATGCGCGGCGGCAGCGCTGCCGCCCCGTCCCGGCGTCAGCCGCTGCGGATTGCCGCCCTGCGGCGTGAACCATAGTTCGGCTGGTGTTTCCTGATTAAAATCGAGTTGCGCCTTGCTGCCGAACAGGCGCAACCGTACCGTGTTTTCGCAACCGGTCGCCACCTGGCTGGCCCACAAGGTGCCGCGCGCGCCATTCGGATAACGCA
>Ga0265780_10002112_pt1 | contig 27392 bp, 26 predicted proteins | sample P1T30metagenome_FD_192432 | JGI IMG/M metagenome (GOLD analysis project Ga0265780, IMG submission 192432) | Plant litter microbial communities from East Loma Ridge, Irvine, California - P1 T30 | ecosystem: Environmental > Terrestrial > Plant litter > Unclassified | place: USA: California...
TGTGATGGTGGGCAGAGCTGTGGTGACAGTTGACTCTGGTATCAATGAATGCAGCCAATGCGAGCAAACGTGGCATTTAATATGCGTGTCCCTTTCTCTCGCATGTCTTGAGATGAGCGCGGCTCAGTTGTGCAGATGTGAAAGTGTCTTGTTCTAAATTTGTTTGTGGATGCGCAGTTAGCCTGTCAGCGCGCGGGAGTTGCATCATCCATCACCAAAGTGTAAGAAGATGACAGGCTGCCCGCGCAAAACCACCACCACCACACCACCAAGCTAAACTCTCTAGTACTGCGCCTACATAGTCGGAAACTCAAGATGGCAGACAGTGAGCATTCTTTACTATCAATATCACGGCCTCGCTAACATTCACAAGCTGCATCTCCCCCACCAGCGGCATATGCGTAAGCTCACCAACTCTCCACCTCTACCACCATAACTTCCTACTCACACACTGTGAAGCGCATCGCCAGTCACGCCCATCAACCTCGTCCTCCTCTCCCTCTTCGCCGTCCTCGTCTACCTCCGTCTCAAACCCTCCGTCCCCGCAACACTCCCACGCGCCCCGCCACCCACTGTCTTCCGCACATTCACACCGCCCGAGCTCTTCCCTTACAATGGCCTGAACGGCATGCCCGTGTACCTGGCAGTGCGCGGTCAAGTCTTCGACGTCACATCTGGGCGCAACTTCTACGGCCCGGGCGGGCCATATGCGAACTTTGCTGGGAGAGATGCAAGCAGAGGGCTGGCATGTGGCAGCTTTGACGAGGACATGTTGACTGAGGATCTCGATGGACCGCTTGACACGTTGGAGGGTCTTGGCGATGAGCAGATGGAGGCTATGAGGGGCTGGGAGGAGCGGTTCCAGGAAAAGTACCTGGTCGTCGGCAAGCTAGTTGCTGTGGGCAGCAAAGAGGCTGAGGAGGCGAAGGCACAACAGTGAGGAATGAGTACCTAGTCCACTATGGTGCTCATTACAAGGAGGGATGAGCCGCTGTTGACATTAAAGCACTCACGAAGACATTTTCCGTGTTCTTCGACCTGGTCTTGGTGTGGTGGAGCTGGCAACGACGAGCCTAGCAAGGAGACTGTCCCACGAATTTGACGACATTGATGAGATGGAGAGTATTGGAGAGCTTGAAGTATGACACAAAGGGAGGGTCGCACGCCACGTAGCCAAAATACATCTGCATGCGTGACATACGGTAACTTTCTATTTTGGCAGTCATCGAACTGGCCTCAAGAATCGAATCAAGCCTCATTCACAGATTCGTGACTCATGACCTCTCTAGACATTGCGATTGAGCTACATGGGCCTTACGCAAGCATACCCGTGCTATTATTCCCGGTACAGGATACTTATCAGTATCTTACACTTCTGTCTTACACATTATCGAGTATAGCCACCACCATTCAGTACGATTGCCCCAGTATCATCAACCACCACGCACGCCATGTAGCTCATCCGCTCCAAAGCGGGGTTAGACCAGATAAGGCAACTCTATCCATCACATACGTATTCCTCCTCATCAGGTATGGCGTCTAGAGCGTCTAGTCTAGTCCGTATCACAGGCCTATCAATAGTCGAAGCCGACGCCCTATGCTTCTACGATACATCAGTCGCTGAATTCGTGAGTCAGGCCATCTATATCTCACGTTGATAGATCCGCAACCCGCAAACACTATCGGTGAAGGCTCAGATTCACTGAGTGGCGACAACATGCTACAACTCGAGCTGGATAGGACGCATGTGGCATTGGGTCTGCTTATACTAGCATTCTTACTGCTGAGCTTTGATCGCTTGCTAAGATATCGAGATGCAACCGTACATCTTCACACCATCCATACAGAAATTCAAAACACTAACTCTCTCTCCCCAGCACACCACACCAACCAAGAAGCCAGAACCCCAATACACCAAGGACCTCTACCACCAAATTGAGCCCCTACCCAACTTCAACCTCTCCGCAACACCACCCCTCAAACTCCGCCCTTTCCGGCCCACATACCACATGACAATGGCCATCGAGAACACTTCTCTTTCAGACCTCATCGCGATGGACAACACTTTCGCCGAACGATGCCAGATCCGCAAAGCCTTGATCCAGAAAGAACGCTACGAGGTTCTCGCATGCAACCCAATCGCTCGCCCCGCCGTCTTGGAGCTATACACATGGCTAACATCAACATACCTCCCCACACGCTTCCCAACCATATACCACACCACCGCCACCGCCAAGACCCTCCTCAACACCGTGACCGGCGAGCATTCACCGCTCCACTTAGACGAAAGCGATGCAGAAACCGCACTGCAATTGCTCGGCTCAAACATCGACACAGAATTCTTCATCCTGCTCCCCATCACCAACACCACCAACACCCCACCCCAAGATCCCCAGAAATACCGCCTCGAAGCCTTCGTAAACTGCACCCCCTCAGGCTTCAACACGCGCTCAAAACTCAACCTCCTCCTCTCAGACATCCATACCCCAGTACCAGGCTATGCACAGAAACTAGAAAAGAGCATGGATCGCTACTTCGCCTCTTTACCTACGGGCAAGATCGTGAAGCGCGCGAATTGGAGCATCAGCACAAATGGGCAGCTATTTTGTTTGGCGGGGAATCATATGAGTGCCGAGGAATTGAAGAGGAAAGGGGAAATGGAGGAGGAGATTGATTTGAACAGGACGGTGCTGAGGTGTGAGAGGCAGACGTTGCATCGCTTGCATGAGACAGGGGCTCTGGTGTTTGCTTTTGTGAGTCGCGAGATAGAAAATGGAGGATGAGGATGGGATGTGCTGACGATGGCAGAAAACGTATCAGTATCCGGTTCGCGAGTTGAGAGATGGCGGCAGTGGTGAAGCGTTGGCAGAAGCGATTGATGGGTTGGGAAGGGGGAGTGTGCCGGACATCACCGTGTACAAGAGGCAGGTTGTTTGGGGGGAGAAGGTCAAGGCGTTTTTGAGAGGCAAGATTGACGCATGATGAATGGAGTGGGTAGAAGCGGAAAATATGTGTATGTGTATGTATGGTGTTGACATTTGCGCTTGTGTGCAACCATGTTTGAGGGAAGTATGTGAGCAGATAGCCCTCCGTAGCTCGGCTAAAGACGTAGTGAGTTTCCGTTATCCTCGATAGCGCCAAATCCATGCAGCTTCCCGTGAACGTCACCATTTCAGCAACCCATCCGTCCTTGGGCTATCAGGATCCAATTCTGACACTCTTGAACTCCTCTCGACCTTCCACCGTCCGTACTCGCAACACATCGTTCCATCTCATCGCACAAATTCCGTTCCTTGAGGCGTCCCATCCAAACAATGCACATAGAACACAAGAGAGAAAGCACGCCCGCTGAATGTTCACGAAAATCAACGCTGTGCTTACCGACGGACTGTGCCACGTTTCATCAACGCTGGCTTGACAACGGCTGACGATGCAGTCTTCGGGACAAGGTTCTTGATGCCGAAGAACTTGTGGCTGATGGCTTCCTTGGGCGACACGCGCTTCTCGACGTTCAGGTGAAGACAAGCACTGAGCAGGTCAGCCAGATCATTGAGCTCGGTCGCTGATGGACCACCTGAGGCAATGCCTCGAGCGGCTTCGTGCACTCTTGTCTTCAGATCACGGTTGATCTTTTTCTGCTGATCAATCACACGGATGGTAGGCTACACCAAGTCAGTTAGTCCACCCAGGAAAATCAAGAGGCTTACCTTATTGTGCTGGTCGACTTCACGACTGATGAATTTCAGTGTTGATCCGACATCAAAGTGTTCGAGAATGTTGGTTGCACGAGCCTTGCGAAGAAGCTTCTCGCTGGGCCACCCGAGACAGTCCATGAAAGCTTTGACCATCTGGTTATTGGACCTGCCAGTGAACAGAATCTTGCCGGTCCATAGCTCATAGACAGTGCAGCCCACAGCCCACATGTCGACGGGATAGCTGATGTCCATTCCAAGAATAATCTCCGGTGCGCGATAGAAACGACTGACAAGGTACTCAGTGCGTTCTATGATGTCTCGCTTGTCAACAGCTGTGCCGAAATCCGCCAACTTGATAGTCTTCTTGTCTGCTGATACCAAGACGTTGTCAGGCTTCAGATCCAGGTGGATGACCTGGCAGGTTTGCAGATGTTGCAATCCATTGAACATCTGCTTGGCGTACATTCGCACAGCTGGCAGCGCAAGGCCATGACCATTGGTTTCCTCCTTGAGCAGATCTCGCAGGTTCTTAGACATGTGCTCGAAGACAATGCACAAATGTCCCTTATGATCAAAGGAGCTGAGAAGTCGGATGATGTGGCGCTTGTCTTGTGGATCGGCCTCGTTGACCTTGCGGAGAAAGTCCATTTCCTTTTGACTGGCTTTCCTCATCAGCTCGTTTCTGCGGATCATCTTGATGGCGACAAGTTTGCGGCTTGGATCGTCTATCTCGGCCCTTGTGTCCTCGGCTTGCGCTACGTTGGCAAATACGCCGCGACCGAGGTTCCGAACCATGCGATAGCGTCCGTTGTTCACGAGCTCATTGCTGATGAGCTTATAGTATCCCTCTGGGTCGTCCCAGTTGTCAAGGAGCTTCTCGTCCAGGACTGTCCCCTTGGCTTCACTGATCTCTTCGACCGTCTCGGCCATATCTTCGTCCTCGTCGTCCGATGCAAACATATCCAGCTCCTTCTTTTGCTTCTTTACGGACTTTACCTTCTCGGCTGGAAGAGTCGAGAGGGCTTTGGGATCGGTTTCCATGTACGCGTCGGACGAGAGCTCGGCATGCTGGTTCTTTTTCGCTGCACGATCTCGGTCGTCAAGCATGTCCTGCATCGGGTCGTAATCTGCAGCGGATGGACTGTCTGCAGCCGGGCTGTTGGCTTCACTCACTCGGTCCTGCTTGTCGATTATCATAACATCTGGCGATGCAGGGACAGAGTCAAGATCGTCCATGCGAGGAGAAGGAAATGGTGAAAATGAGCTATCCGCGTACGGTGCTGGGGAAGCTCCAGTTGGCGTATTTACTTCTGACGCGTTGGTGAGCACTGCTTGGTGTAAGAGGCTGCTGTTCTTCGAAGCTTCACCGGCCGCGGCGCGCTTCGCTGCCCATCGTCGACGTTTCTCCTCGCGCGACTCTTCGGTGGGAACGTGTTCTGCGACGACTGCCGGTATGTAGTCGGATTCGTCTACGGTGAGCTTTTTATCTTCAGCCGCATGCGAAGGCCTGGACGGTTTCACAGCTTGTGCGGCATGTTGCCTCTTCTCGGGACGATTGTCGCGTGGCGGTGAGGCCTTGCGCTTGCGATAAGGCGATGGCGAGCGAGCATTGGGGCGCCTGCGAAATGGAGATGGCGAGCGGTCGGGACGCTTGCGAAATGGCGATGGAGAGCGACTCAGTGGTCGGTAGCCTTTAGAGCGGTTAATTCCGGCATCGTCGAATTGGTGAACTCTGTTTGCCTTGTGTTGCGCATCGAATACCTCGCCTGACGAGGCAGAGCCGGAGCCGGAGCGAGATCGCGCCATGTTGGTGCTCCGTATGCTGCAGGCTTCTGTAGAACCAGATTGGATCTGGGCGTCAGCTGTGTCCTTGTTGCGAAGATGTTTGAGTGTCTCTGTCACTGACTGTGTCCCAAGAGCTAGAAGCGCTCAACCAACCTGCCCGGCAGAAGCAGGGTCTGTGTAGGCAAGGGAGCACGCAGAGAAAGACGGGTGGTGCGTGCAGTCGGCAAGAATGACTGTGCACCTAGGGAAGAGGAAGAGGCGTGCGACGATGAAGGTGTCGCGATGGAGTTGCGATTTGGTGGGGAAAGCGCGAGGTGAGGTAAGAGCGCTGCCAAGACGTTTTTTGGCAGGGTCACGTGCCGAACGTCATTCACTACCTGCACCTACGCGAAGCTGTCCCAAGCCCGATATGTTCCGCGCGTCCCCAGCAAACAACCACCAAATCCAAATGACCGCCACGTCTATCATGTCGTCCGGTACGGCATTCGCGAGCCTGGAGATACCCCACCAATCTTTTTGAACTACCTTCATTGTAGCGACCCGCGCCATACGTAGATGTTGGAAGGCCGTGAGCAGTCAATTGTTCAGCACGCACACAATATAACTGGATTGGTTGCGACTTGCAGCGTTTTCGATTGATCGACCAAGTAGCTCAGCGTGGTGGCGTGTGCTTTCGAACTTACTGTGTAGTAATTGTCATCACTGACAGTTGGTCCCTGTTCAGCATCCACACCCCTCAAAAGTCAAGCAGAAGGTTTCGAGTAACCGCGAGCACGGAAGATTTCCCCTGCTGGAATTCCATGTGTGCGTGGCGTGCACCAACTGTAGCTCCCGCATCTATCTCAAAATCTGGGTGACTGGCTCAGGATTTCGAGTTTTCATAGGCTAGTGTAGGGAACCAGAGTTTGGCACAAGCGAACGCTGAAATGCCTCGGGAGATCACGCTCACGTTCTCCAGGAACTGCACATCCGCGGAGATGTTCAGTACCTTGGTATGATCGACAACAACAACGAAGATCAGCTTCCGCACCACCAACGGCAGAATGTCAGGGGCCATAGCTTGTGGCAAAGCATCGTGCATGTGCGGCCCAAGCATCTGACTTCGCCAATCGTTCGTTCTTTAAGCAGGATGAGGGGCACGGAGCAACTTTCCGCTGCCCCTCGCGTCGGGCGACGAACAGGCTTCGTGGTAAATCATACCAAAGATCCACACCGCAACCTGGGTACGCAATTACTCAAGTTTCTCATGTTATTCACGTTTGTATCATCTGGGCAATATTGCCATCGGTTGGACTGGTGACTGCCCCGAAGTTGAGATTATGGCAATCAGGCAGCCCAATCTCGAAGATGACGTACCATGGACCCTGCATATTATCAAATTGATGTTTTGTGGGGTCTGCATGCGATGACGATCATTGGATTGCCCGTATCCTCTTGACGTGAACGAAGAGGATACGTACCGGTACGTCGAAACGAAAGCGCATCAACATTAAGTCTAGATCTCCAAAACGCCTCAACTAGAACCCTGTCCCTGTGGCGTAATTCTGGCGCTGCACCAACCGGGTCATTATGCAGTCCTGGATGCTGGGAGGGGCCCTCGGCGTAGCGCATGCGGAAACTGACGGCTTCTGAGTAACCGATGTGTTGAATTGAAGGCTTCGCCGACTCAAAGATTTTCCAGTGAGGAAGAAGATATCTAGCTTGAGGCGCGTTCCAACATTTACATGTAGGGCCCACCGGGTATCCACCAAAGCCAATCAAAATGCTCGGACACCTCGCCGTCCTCATCGTATGAAGTGCTCGACGCACGGAATCATTGAGGCTGAGTTCATTGAGACCCTGGCAAAGGTGGCTGATCAGGCTGATCAATAACGTCTGCCCAGGTAGTCATCAGTGTGCTCTTGGAAATGCTGGGGTGGTTCAGCGCGAAGATAATCGGATCACCAGAGGACTTCTCTGACCAAACTGACCACCCGAATTGCACGGCTCCAGGATTTTGCTTGTTGTTTCTTGAAATGTTATTGAATTATTGCAATAGAACTTCCAATGGTACCATGTATTGTGTTACCACTGTAGGTACCGCCGTAGTACAGCGTACGTTCAAACTTCAGACGAATTTGTAGATGCAAATAATGTCTGCACGTTCGCGTTCACCAGCGGATTTCTTTACCAAAGAGGGCTCTAGTAGCGACAAGCAATCTGGCCCTAGCAAGGAACCTCCTAGTAATACTGGTCCTCGGGCACATGGCGGTCTAGAATTCGCTCACGAAACTTGCATCTGAGCCAACCTTTTTGTAGCACATTTCGCTGCCGCAATCTGGACAGAAAGCAAGTCTAGCGCCCACAGCGTTGTTTCAAAGAATTTGAACTTGTTCGCGTGTCAACGCCCAATCACGGGAAGTGGTTCACATATGCCGCCAATAAACTGGTAGCACGAAGTTTTATTTAGTCATAGGTGAAATCACCCGTCTCAAGATTTAAGGACTATCGAGTGAAGTGAGATGAAACAGATCTCACGGAGTACAGTCTAGCTGCACGTATGCGCTGATGCAATGACGAAGTCCGCACTTTGTGGTAACAGAAGCGTCAAAGCCGTGTAGAACCCAGCCCAGTGACAATGAGAGCCACCAAGAACGCATGGCTACACAGACCAGTAGTCGATCATCTTGAACAGCTGTTGGCGCCCAGCTTCGGTTATGGCTATCCACCCAAAGAGTCGTTCGAACGTTTGCAGACCCTCCGTGTCGTAAACAAAGGGGCGGTAGATATCATCGAGTCAATGATCTGGCTTTGCGGGGTGAGAGAGAGAGGCGCATGTCATAACTCAGATCGCAAGACTTGAAGTGTACTTCGAAGTAGTACCAGAGAGGGTGAAACATCATGGATCTGGAGATTGCCGAAAGCGTGCGGGTTAGGCTCAAGGGTACCGGCCGAAAGAATAGTGATCGCCTTCCGATCGCGGCATGGTATGCCAAGACATGTTGTTCTTACCAGATATGCACGAGAAATCATACACTCGTCTGCGCGCCACAAGAATGTTGACAACGGCAGTCACCGCAGACGCCGACACGTCGGTTGGAGGGGGCATGGCGAAATCACAATGCAACACAACAAGGTTCCGTGTGATGAGCCTCCTTGATCGGTCCGATGGCAGTATTACGTATTTCCAGCTTCGCGTATGATACGCGCTTGGTATGTTTCGATCCCTGAAATACATATAGCCCAACGCCTACAACAGCATGAGGCACGTCAATCTTTCAGTCTCGAACATCGTTGAGAGTGGGATACCTTTGGTGATCCCAGATTCACTTGCCACACGTTTGCTAAGCATAGTTGGTAGAGAACGCTTGTTCTCCGAGCTCAAGTTCAGAGGTCTTCGTGGATCAGTGTGAAATTGAAGAAACTCTTAGGGTCGCGATTGTCGGGGCGGAATACGGAAGCTGTTGATGTATTGAATGTGTCTTTCCATGGTGAAATTGTTTGTACCAAGATGTTTCCCCAGTATTACCTCGCTCGACAGTCACATGTCCCAGAAATCGAGACTTTGTTAAAGTTTGCTTTGAGTTCGCATGCTCCGGTAACAATTCGAAATCCGCCGGTCTAGCCTAGCACGCCAGAGCCTACCAAGCCGACTTCCCCGCCGGTCGCCATTATGTGGTGCGCTAGTTGTTTAGGACGTGCTTTCCATCCGCCAACCTTTGGGCGACATGGAGAGCTAGTCGCAGCTGCCCTCGGGCGTGTCGTCGTCAGTCCCATTGTGATGACCCAAATGAGGAAAGCCTTAATAGCCAGCAATACACAGACAACTGCCGCAAATCCCAGGGCAGATCGTCCAAATGTTCTCCACGGAACATAAACCACGTGTTTACTACTCAGCTTCAGATTTCGATATAGTCCTTTTCGCAGCTTTCCTCCACGTGAAGGATGCTTGCATACATGCCTTCACCATCCTCGAATTCATCACCAGGTACGTCCGATGACACCTCCTGTTGTGACCTATTGCTGACCATCTGATAGGAATGGGCCCGTGGCAGGGCAGTGCAAGCTTGCCAGACGCTTTGGAAGGTTTACCGCACGACGGATATAATCCTCGCATCAATCGCAGGGCTTCAGAAGCAGTCATCCAAGCTTCGGGCTTTCAAACGTAAGTACTTCTGGTCCAAACCACCAGCATCGAACATGGGGAGCCGCCTTCTGCCCCCTCGCACCGCCTCGCACCGCCTCGGTTTGGTGGACCCCGCCGCAGACTCCTTCCTACTGAGTCCGCTGTCGTTCTCGTACACGGCCCCTCCCTCCATCGGGTATCAATTCAGTGACATGGGACTATCAAAATCCTGGCATACCATGGAAACATCCAGCATTGGCCCATCCCATAGCAGCTGGTGTGTCGAAACAGATTTTCGATTTCGCCAAGACCGCGACGATAGCCTCGACAGCGCGTTTTCTCTTTCGGAAAAGATCGGCAAATGGTCTCCTCAACCACCGATCATGGCCCGTGTTTTGCACAAGTGGTCGAATGTGCCATTTGTGTGGTCGACCCACTATCTAAAGGTTCATCGCCAGTACCGAAACCACAGTGCCGTGGTTCAGCGCAATGCACGCTCACGTACTGGATCTGTATGCCTGATGATATCTGGCTCAGCCATCGGCGTCAAAGAGGAACGCGTTTTGCCTATAAAAAGAATTCGATCGAACGGAAGGAGCTGTGATGAGCCTCGAGAAGAATGCGGTCGTGGTGCCCCGGACGCTGGACCAAGCCTTTTGAGAGTAGTGCTAACAGAATATCAGCCAGGAGTTCTCTGATTGGGATGGTGGCCAAGGCCAACTGCAACTGGATACTACGCATGCAACGCTCGTCATACGACCGCAGACAACGGCCGCATCTGCACTGCATAAAGCTCCATTAGCCCCTAAGCAGGGTCTAGGAGGTTCTCTTGCAAATGCACGAGGGCAACACTCGTCCCCTATATCGGGTACTTACGCACTTCGGACACCTCGTGGTAAGATTACCTCGATAGCATGCGAAAGCTGTCGGAAGCGCAAATCGAAGGTCCGTGAAGTCTTCTCGTTCAACCTGCACTTGTATTGACCAGAGTCAGTGCGACGGGGTCCGACCGAAATGCAATACTTGCCAATCCAAAAGTCTTACGTGCGTGTACGACGTCGCGGAAGACGGCAAAACGACGACTCAGTTGCGCGCTCATGTCCGTCGGCTGGCGAAAGATCTGGATGATTTGAAGTCGATTGTGTCATTGCTGGCAATGGCACCCGATCGTGCTCAAGCAGCAACCTGGGCTAACGAGGTGGAAAAAAATGGCTTCGCCCATCATTCAGCCGAGGAGATCAAGAAGTCGTTACAGGTCAGACCGCTCCAAAACTCGGACAACATGTTGCTGACATATCCAGGACCCAACGGCACAGCCACCCGCTCTACCAGACCAGGACTCTTTCGGTACGCCAGGTAGTGAGCAGTTCCCGCCATCCGGGCACAACGTAAATGCTCCGCCCTACGAGAGCTCGTCGCATGGTGACAGGTGAGGCACAGTGAAGGTCCAAAAAATTTCAGCAGGGCTAACTGCAACTGAAGCCGAGAGCAAAGCCAAACGTCTCTAAATTACCTGGCCGGAAACCCTGTCGAGGGTATTACGCGCATTGACCCTCCTCTGGATATAGAGGCTGCTACGCATGCATTGAGTAAATTCAGCTTTGACTTCACATACTTTCGGAGGGCGAAGCGGGATCTTCTTGCCAATGGCTGGAGCGAGAGCCAAGTTTTTGGTAGAGTTGAGATCGATGTAGACACCATTCTCCTGGGTTTTGTAGACCCCCAAGATAACCAGACGGTGCCCGTATGGTGCTCACGAACAGTGAACAAAATCTTACCAGGCTCGTCATTGCCTGTAAGGCTAGCTTCGACCTGGATTTTAACAAAGATGATGCGGGTAGGTGAAAGTGCCCGTTATTCTAGACCACACTAACACACGCCCTCAGTATCTTATTTGGCCAAGTCTCGACAGCATAAGTGCCCATCCAAATTGGTTGATACCGGCCATGGGCAAGCAGGAGGTCACACCATATGACATATTGATTGATATGGTTCCATGGTATGTCTTCCCTGGTTGTTGTGCCCCAGTTGCCTTGAGCGGAGTAGCTAAATGTCTTAGGCCGCAAGTTCGTCAGCTCCTGTACCAGCATCCGCAAGAATACCCGGTTGGACCATTCGTTGGCCTGATTGGTGTAACGTGGCCCTATGCGGATGACGCATGCCATTATTGGGACATCGAGGCTGGATACACGCGGATGACGCCACTTTTCGAAAGTACCGTGGCTGATCTGAATCAGTGGACGGTTGACCCAAAGATCCTTGAAATCGTGCCTCAACTCGAAGGAGTCATTCCGATCAAGCCAGTGTGACGAGTTACTAAACTCGGTTGTCGAAATGCTCATTTGACAACACGTGTCGCCACATCGAACGCCTCGCCCCCAGAATCGTCGACGTCCATTCTTTTCGACAAAGACCTACGCCTTGAAAGCTATCGTGTCAAGCCTCCAGTGAAGCGTGTCCGTCCAATGATATTTTGGGAGCAATGAGTGGCTGATGGTGCATTAGCTATTGCTGTCAACCAAAGAATCATTAGAAATCTTACCGGTGCTCATTTTGACGTCTTTTTCGAATCTCTGCAGCTGTGTCTCCAGATGGCAGGATGCGGCAACGGCGCTGATTATAAAGTTGGACTCTGAGGCTCTCCACTTTTCCCGCAAAACGGGCCTGTGTGATTTGAGCATCTCCACTTGCATTTTCTGATTATCGTGATGCCAAGCACAGCCCGGAAGTAATGTCCCGGAATAAAAATCGGTGTGACCGAGCTAACTTCTTCTTCACAAAAATATTAAGCAGCGAAGACGCCAGCTGACGCTACGTTTAACGTCTTGGTCGTTTGTCTGTTGGTTCTTTCGCGTCATTGCTTACGATTAGCGACGAGTCGTGGCGTCTTCTGTGGTTTCTTGTGCCACCGCAGCGCGTAGAAAGGAAACAACGCCACGAGCCTAGAACCGGCCTGACTGTGATGATAGAGGCTAGGTGATCGAAGACGAACACTTTTCTTGATCTCATGATGGGGTCTCCCATCCCATTCGTGAGGTGACGACTTGCCGGCAAGCGCTCCAAGATCCTGACATGTGCCGCTCACAATAGTAGGCGCTACTTCCGGTTGTAGTGTAGACGAATTCTTCATTGGACATGCTTTGCGCTGCGTTGAGTATGGTCAGAACGCTGGAGCCATACGGAGAAGCCGCTGCTTTTGTAGCAGATCTGTGCTCCGCGGACGGTGTAGACTAGTCTCCACAATTCCCATTTGACGGATTGTAAAACTTGTAATTCAGCCGCACTACGACGTGATTCACATGGATCAATGCCATAGATACTATACGAGATTGTAGCCTTGTCTTTGATCGCTTTGTCTAAGTTCTTCCATAAGCGTTATGCAATTAAGCAATATGTAACCTATGGCTTTTTTCTTCAAAACACACCTCAGCTTGTGGCGAACGCGGGACGCATTATTAGTGTGTCAAAACCAAAGAAATAGAACGTCTGAATTGTTGAGGGTTGACCAACCTTTCAAATTTGCGAGGTAACGAGGTGGATAATGGTGAATGCATTGTTCCAACTCTTGAGGCTACCCCGAACCAAACACATCAGCAAGAAGAAGACTGCAGCTAGCCCTGCTACATTTAGACAAGACAGTTCGTTGAGGTCCTATACTTAACGAGCGGAGTATTCGCCTTTGATCTGGCCTAGAGATTTCAACGTCATAGGTTATGATGTGGACATATTATCATGACTACTGTAGATTACAATCTTGTGGGGCTGGGCAAGCCATACCTCCGGCGACGCGTGAAATCTGCGAGGCTCTAAAGGTCTTATGTCAAGTCATCTAGCACGACGACGCTCCTCCCTGTTCCCGAAGTCAACCGGTGACCACAGCTACCCCATATTGATGAAGATGACTCCAATTCCATGACATCTTCAACACTAGTAATCCACTGATTATGCTCGCCCACACTCTTGGCTTTCCCAAGATTACGGCCTGTGTCAGGCTTCAAGTCGTACACGATCTGGCTTCCTGTAGTCCCGAGATGTCCCTTGATGGGGATATATCGGGACATATCACCATTCGGCCCATATACACGTACACACATGTTTGGGGTCTTTCGAGCGGCCAGTATGCGTGCCTGAGCTGCAAGACGAGATCGCGCTGGCACGAGCATATCCTGCGAGGCTGTTCGCGAGGACACCTCAACAGCAGAATCTGTACGAAAGTCCCGAAGTGCTTCGTTCAAAGCAGCGGTAGTTTCGATCTCGTTCCCGATTATTGAAGAGCTACGGGAGTTGGATGAAGAGGATAATGACTTTAAATACTCCATATCAGAAGGTAGTAGTGCGCTAGCAGTCGGCTTGCATAGCGCTTGAATGAATCCTTGTGGATCGTGAGGTATGCGAACTCGACGTAGAGCAGGAAACGACCCATTGTTGATGCATTCTGCGAGCACGCACGTGGCTAAGCATGTTATTGGGCTTTGGTTGGTGAACGGGAAAGACTGTTGCTCTGCAGTGGCCAGTGATGGAGGAGAAAGTTCGGGAAGGGGTCCTGCGTCTCCACGGATCTCAAAATGGATATATTCGAGTGTTTGGCAACCGAACTGTGAAACTTTCTCTCCTGGAAAGATGTTAGGTGCTTGGTGTTGAGCAAACGAGAACTTCTTCAGACACTCGAATCGCGGGGACAAGATGTTCGAGATGGTGGCCATGCTTGATATTTCAAGATCGACAAATGTCAGGCTCTCGACTGACCTCGCTAAGGGTAAGGCAGAAAAGCGCTGTAGACCTTTGTCGCTGATACCAGGAAGGCTTTCGAGACGGAGTGATTCCAGATGATTTGGTAAGGCGGTCAGTGCCAGGTTCGTGAACGAGTTGGCGTTTAGGCCAGCTATTGTTAGATGACGCAACATGGGGAACTGCTTGATAGAACCAACGATTGCTCTGAATCCTAGGTTTTGCGCTGATGTTCGCCGTTCAACTGAATGCAAGACCAGCGTAGTGAGCGTTGGGTGGTTGGAATTAAGCTCGAGGAAGCGCTCGGTCCCATCAGTGGCCGCAACGTAGAATGCGCCAGAGTCGTCCTCGTAATCGCTGAAATCATCAAGATGATCGCGTATTGACCATAGTTTCTCTTTCAAGTGCAGCCTGGTTGACAGAGCGTGCGATAAGCGATCGAAGGAGCGCGAAAAAGCGACGTGGAAGCCGACAACGCACTCAAGGCGCGGGCACGCCATCACGAGGGATGCTACCAGATTTACGATTTCTTCTCTTTCAATGGTGGCCTCTGAATATATTCGATGTATGTCCGACAGGTGCAATTCCCGCACACAGCGCGCTAAAGTAGGTTGCTCGCGAAGCGTTCTTCGGAGGAGCTTGAGCCTGCTTGTACCCTTGATGTTGAGCTTTGGTAGCTTCGTATACTCCTCGTTCGCAAGCAAGAAGATCTTGCAGTACATGCGAGATCTGGCAGCCTTCTCCCATGCGCGACTGACCAGGCTCAGGCTGTGAAGGTCTCCCAGGTAGCAGGACAAGCATGCTTCTGAACGTTCTAAGTGCATCGTCTCTATTTGGGTTATGATGCATTCGAGGACCTCTTTCGGGAGGGTTTTAGAGATGCCTTGTGACACGTGTGATTCGACTAATTTCGAGCGCTTCCATGAAGCTCGTCTCTCGTGCCTCGCGTTTTCCCATGGTGTTGACACTCTGTTTGTTTAGCGCATGACTTACAAGCCCTTCCTGTCGTGCACTTACAGGTGAGGTGCCTGCCATTCAAGCGCAGGACTTCGTGTCACCATGAAGGACCAAGATTTTCTTGAACCCGAGGGCAAGCGGATTCCAGTTGGTCTTCGTTCTTCGACTGGTTGCGCGTTGCATGTCTCACGAGCCACGCGCCTATCCCCAGGTATTAGAGTCAGTCCTACTTCATAGAGTCGAGTTGTTCAAGCAGGAGACCGACGCGACGCGAGTGCTGCGGGCCATTGGCTATGCTCAATAATGACAAGAGTACAAGCAGCGAGCAGTCGTGGTACGCGACATAGTGTGTCCATTGTCGATCGACGTTCGTGAAAGTATTCCTCCGTCCTTTGGCTTCCGGAACTTTGCCTCAGCGCTTTCTAACATACCTTGAGGCCAGAGACATGGCTCTCTTCCGTATGGCTTGAGGGAGAAGAAACCAAGAAGACTTACTGGTCAGCCTGGATATATCCATGTTTGTCCTTCCGAGGAGGTAGAAGTCGCATCATCTCAAGGAACGCGGTCAATTGCGCCTCAGCAACTCAGCTGGAAAGAGAAGGTATATATGTCGAGATACTAGGCGTACGGCTGGCTTGTCGCGAGGGTATATGAGGGACGAGGATGTTGGAGAGTGAAGATGAATGGAAGACACAGTATGTAAGTGACTGGAGACAGATCTTCAGCCATGGGAAGTGCTGGGCAACTCCCTAGATGTACTACACGCGGGTACTAGCATAGTGACGAAACCTAAATCGCGCGCGGGATAAATGTCCCGGGACGAAGATCTGGGTACCTATTCTCTCCGCGCAGAGGTAATTGCCGAACTAAATAATGCTGGTGCGAAACCAATCGGCATTGACGAAGGATTTGATAGCGAACGTGCGGAAATGATGTTCTCTGGCAGCCACTGTTGCGCCTTGGCTACTAATCCGCCACCCGTCAACGCTTGCGCTGTGAAGGGGTCTCGACTGGATGAGGAGCGAGATCGGTGGACAGCATTGATGTGGTGCCAATGGCTGTGCGTTTGTGGGACTCCATTGCGCGATACCTCTGGAAGGTGTCTCAGCACCGTGTACCCTCGATAACGATGTTTGTGCGACGGCTGTCTACGTGAACTTTGTTGACGGTGGTGTGGAGCTCCACTATCTTCTCGCCAATCGACTGCGCTCGGACACGATCATCAGGTCCCGCCGCGCATGTTGCCGCGCCATGTGGAGAGCTGAGCCGGCGCCGTGAGCCGGACTTGCACCTGCAGTGCCTCCACGTGCTCTCGACCCAGTTCTCACCAGGGCAGTCATCTTGCACTCGCGAAAGAACAGTTCTCACCAGGGCAGTCATCTTGCACTCGCGAAAGAACTCGTGTTCTGGTCGCGCCATCATATTTGATTGGTCGTTATGATGCTGTTAGAACCAAAGCTGCGTAATTTACTAGGTAAATAAGCCACTCGAATCCTGATGGCATTCAGGATGAGCTAAGTCAAGGAGGTCGGTCGCGTGGTTAATCGGGGTCGGAGATTGAACGACTCTCAATTTCTAATTGTGCTTCTTTTACCGGTAGCATATCGCTCGAGGCAGGTACCCGTAAAAGACAAGCCTATCAGTATCTACGCGTTTGAGAGGCAAAGCACGACGACCGTAAAAGGCATGGTCCACGATACATCACGCTTCAATGCACGTTGTCGCAAAAAGGAGACTGTGCATGAAGTTTTCCCTTATCAGAAGTCTGATTGTGGCACTAGGCTGCGAAACTGTACGTGATAGATTTCTTCGGGACTTTGGAGACTGATTTTAACACGCTTGCTCGCCGTCTCGGTTTGCTCGATGTTTGAAGTACCGGGAAGCCGCCGCAGTGATTAATACTTGTCGAGTCTGTCGCGAACTACACCACTAGCATAGTCTTGCATAGGGTTTATCGAATTTCACACCAAAAGGTAATAATTCTCTGACAGATTCGCAGGACAGCCAAGCAATTGCCATGAGGTCTCGCACGCTGCAGGGCGATCGGAGAAGACGTAACTATGCGCACGTAATCGACTACCGGTAACGTGTTCGAGCGTTAAATGGTTTCCGCCTTTCGAACACGACTGAAAGCTCATACGCCGAAGGTGAGATGCGGGGGCTGGAAAGCGGCACGGCAGCATGCTTGGGTTTGCTGTGACTGCTGTCGATGATGTCATCACATGCCTCTTTGGTCACAATATCAATAGCGAAATATGTGAAACTTTCATTAGACAAAGATATTGGCATTACGTGCGTGATATTATTCACGAGATATTTGAATAGTAAGAGCGTTGAAATATTGCTCTTGGTGACGACTAACATGACGTTTGCAGGTGGCTCGTGAACAATCAGTTGACGAAAATCGATGAATATTCAAAGAACATCCAGGATGCATGGTACCGTCATTATGGCCAATGATCACACTACCGAGCCCTCAAGGTTTACAAGAAGTGGACGATAGCAGCGCCAAGACCAAGGAGCGCTCCAGCTGCTGCGGTCTGCTTGGGAGCAGATGCACCAGTGCTCATGGGCCCAGAAGATCCAGCTGGAGTAGGTGCACCTCCAACAGGCCTTGAAGGGGTAGGGACACCAGAGGTGAAGGGTGGGGTCGACACAGAGGAAGCGCCTGAGAATGCTGGGGAGCCTGCGGTAGCGGAGGGGTTGGCAATCGTGGTGTTGCTTGGGTTGAGTACATTGTCAAGTACGTGAACGACACCGTTGCTGACCAACACATCTGGAGTAACGACCTTTGCGCCGTTGACAAAGACCATGCCGTTGTTGATGGTTACAGTCAAGTTTGCGCCGTTCACGGTGGGCAGAGAAGTGCCATTCATCAGGCCGGAGCTGTAACCTACAGCGCCCTGAACCACGTGGTAGGTAAGGATGCTGGTAAGGTCCGTGGTGCTGAGGTTGCCGAGACCAGAGCCAATGGCCTGGAAAGCTGCGTTTGAAGGCGCAAAGATGGTGACATCCTTGAGACCGTTCACGGTGTTGACGAGGTTGGCGCTGGTGAGTGCGCCAGCCAACGAAGACAATCCAGCAGCGATAGCAGTGTCAGACGGGCTTTGGGGCAGCGTTAGGACAGAGTCGATGATGTGGATGACACCTTTTTGAAAATCAGTATACGGATCGATTGCAATTGTAGCGATGCCAGCTTACCACCAGTGAAGTTGACGTTCTAAGAATGGTTAGCTTATGCATGAATGCGGGCTAAAGTGTTACTTACGGCTGTCGTGACAGTCGAGTTATCGAGGAGTCCGCTGAAGAACTTGACGTTGTCGCCGGTCTTGATAGCGTTCACTCTCTGGCCGCCAGTGACCTATGCAGTGTCAGCGCTTAAGCACAAATTTCCAAGGCATGGAACATCACTCACATTGGCGTATGTCTCGTTCGTAAGAAGAGTTGGGACGAACGTGCTGGTGTTGGTGATTGCCGACGCGGGAACCGCACCTTGGAGAACGTGGTACTGAAGCAGGGCAGTGAGCATGCCAGGGTTGGCCGTGAGGGTCGACAGGGTAGCATTTGGGACTTTGCCGAAAGCACTGTTAGATGGCGCGAGGATGGTGATGTTCTGGGCCGAAGACAGCGCTGAGACGACACCTGGTACCAAACCAAGCACTGAGGCCAATTGAGACAATTCCGCAGTCGAATTCAAAGCCTGCGCCAGAGTCGGTGTCTGTTGCGCGAAGGCATGGCCAACAAGGGCGAGGACGGAGAGCTGCTTGAAATGCATTGTTGTTGAACAGTGCGTGATGGGACAAGAAGCTTTGGGTTTTTCGATGCCAAGAATGTATGACAATTGGTCGTGGAATGTGAAGACCAACAGGTGGGATACTGAGTTTATATGTGTTACTCTGCAGCACCGCCATGCGTGTCCAAGCGCACAACAACAAACGCTGTCGGGCCGCTGGTCGCAGCGGCGCACTCTAGCGGCACGGTAGTATTCGCTTACAGGACAAACTCGGTCATCTTACGCCGGGTGGTGGCATCAAAGACTCTGCCCAGTGGAGGCGTCGAAACTCATTGCCAAGGAGGCTAGGTATGATGGAGAGACATTGACATGACGCGAGTATCGTGACACGGCCTGAAACTGGGGCAGGGTTATTAAGATGTCATAATTGAGGCTGTGTATGAAGGCTCTATCACTGGTGTGCTGCTCTTTTGCAGTCCAAATATTGGTGCTTCCTTTGTGTACCACCTGCAGCGTCCAATTCGTTCTTATTGGATGGTGACATGCAAATCTGCATCTACAGCTGTTGAGAGTTGTCATACCAATGGAAAAGTCATATGGAAGACCATTGAGATCCAATAGCATAAGATGAAGTCCAATTGAATGGTTCCTGGGCGCCGAAGATCCGTGAAAGGTGCTGTTTTGTGGGGTATGTAACCTTGGCATGCAGGCTGGAGCGTATCCAGGACCCTCTTGAAGAATACGGTAGTTTAGCCCAGGCGCGTGCAAACCGCTTTTCCCTGAACATACGATGCACGCATCGAACATTCTTGCAGTGGATCGAAATGTGCTCGGCTAAAACGACCGGTGATTGAGCAGTGCTGGGGTTCACTGCCAAGGTGTGGAGTTGGTGATTTAGTCCCGGAAGGTGATATGTACCACCATTTAGGCAATCGCTAGGCCACTAACGGTGATTTCGCGTGCGAGCATGGCGAAGATTCGAACATGAGGACCATCCTGGTGATAAATCTGTACACGCGGCTACGCATGTGAAGAATTGCCGTTCGTTGGTAGCGAGATGTTTTTCAAGCTGCGTGGTACAATTGAGCTGCAGTGGTGGCTTACGCGCTGCCAGTACGCGCTGTGAAGGAAAACCGGTGGGATTTGCCCGCAACCCATGTTGTTCGGTGCCGAGTAAGCAACCCCGAGTATAATGGCCCAGGCCATCCGGGAACCTGCGTTTCGGACCTTGTCCTTGCGTCTTCCCATGTATCATTTTCTCTGATGATCGCGAGGCGTTCTTAGCGTGAACATGTACTAGTTTACCACGATCTTTGTCAGCCCTATCGTCTAAAGCCTGTATGCGGTACCTTCACTCATGATTCAAATGATCTGGAGCGCCGGGCAAAAGGTACTTCACGTTTTTTTACTCTCTGATCGCGGCAATTACTGCAAGTACATCTCTACTAAACGCGGGGTTCCATGTTCAGGCTTACGGTTTCCTATGAACTGTGCCACAAGCTTACTGTGACTGGCACGCAACCTACAGCCATCGCACCGTACCTAGCCAGGGCTCCACTTTCGCAGTCATGAAGGGTGTATAGGTGAGTATGGCGAGTCCGACCTGTGATCATCTCATATAGATTGGGCAGTATGGGCGGGACCAGATTTGGCACACTCTGCTGACATTCATCAACAAGCGAAAACAGGGCAGGTTAAGACATTCATGCGATCGATGGTCCTGTATGGCTTCGAATTCCTTTTACGAACCAACCAATCCTGAGCAGGTTGAGGTGACTACTGAGTCCCTTGCGACAGACATGGCAAAAGGCTTGGTCCGAGGCACCGCGGTTGAAGTAGCTCGATGTCTCTGCGTACTACGCATGGGGCGACGATGCTTTGACCTTGGCTGTCCGTGTCGATACCAACAATGGGAGCAGCTTCGCAAGCAGTCACGAGCTGCCTCCAGGGCATCTCAAGAATTAAGACAGTACGGCGTGTGCTGTGCGTTAGAAGATCCTTTGTGCTCCGCATGTCGACCTAAACCGCTTGACGGAGGCCCTCGGTGCTGGTCACGCGGTTTTCAACTGCATGAGAAGCAGATGAAGCCGCCTGCCTCAGCTGATGCCAAACGTACTTCGAGAGACGCGCAGCGAAAGCCGCCAAGCAAGAAGACTGTCGCTTCTCCCGCTGCAGCGGCCACTCGAATGAGCGCCATAATTGCTCCCGGTGAAATCCAACGTCGCTCCATAATACCTGGCAGTGCGAAGAAATATTGGCAAGAGCACTTCCAGGCGGATGATGCAGAAGACGAACGCAACGCTGCCTCCTCTTCCCTTTCGTCCCAGTCTATCTGTGGAAAGCGCAAGTCTGCAACTTCAAACCAACTTGACGACGGACGCCACAAGAAACACGTCGCTAGCCTCCGTTAGTTGACCTAGTGTAGCCTCGCCGAGCTCGAGCAGATGGCGCGAAGCACATTATCTTGTCGAGCTGCAAGAGCCGAATTGTGATGTTCTCAGCTCCCGTCGTAGAAGCCAAATTCATTCAGATCCATATCATTCGAACTTCCCATGAACGCTGAGGACTGTATAGGAACATACTCGCTGAATAGGTCGGCCATGTTTGCGTCTGGTGCGAATCCCAAGTTTTGTAGAAATTGTGGTTGGGTATCAGGGTTGATGGTATTGTCGAGGGCCGCCAGTTCGTCAAAAAAGCTTTCAAGGTCACTCGGCAGCTCTTGAGCCTGGGATTCGTGCGGATGGGAGATGGATGTATTTTGGTATTGCTCCACGTGTGGGGTCGAATATACCTGCGACTGTGTTTCGGACGTGGTAGTTTCGAACGGCGAAGGCGTGACACTTGTGTTGCCTTCGAGTAGAGGGCAGTGGGCAGGCCGAGAAATGGGTGTCGGCGTTGTACCCTGAGCCGCATCAGTAGACCGTACGGTGGGTGTAGCCGTATGACGAGCTGGCTGGCTCATCGGCGGCCACGCGGTATTCATGGCAATCCTCAATGAACTCAGCCGACTGCGTATTTCATGACTCGCCGACAAGTTAGCATTACAGTTCTCCAAGTATTCCAAGAGACAGCGAAGGACGGGCGGTAGGCTCTGCCAGCCTAAGTCGTCTTGTGCCTGCTCCAACAAATTCAACGCGCGAAGGAGCCAGGTTTGAGACCTCATCAGGCTGAGAGTGGTGCAGAAATAGGTCAGACGGAGAAGAATGGTTGGTGGACTCAGAGATGCCGGTGATGCTGTTGAGCACACGTGAGCTAGCTTGGGTGGCAGAGACAGCTCCCATACTTGAAGCTTGTCTTGCGCAATTCCATCGTCTCCGCTTGACAAGTTGACGATATTCAACAACGCGTTGAAGGTACTCAGTGCCAGGGCTGGTGTTCTTGACTGCTCTCCCGAGAATGGACGCGATTGTCCGACCCATGGTTGCCATTCATCGAGGCCATTCTCGTCGATGGCGCCCTTTGCATTAATGTCCTCGATGCGCAAGCACGGATGGCGGCCAAAATGTAATGCAAGCATACTATCCAATATGTAACAACCGTAGAAGGCGTGCTTGGACCTTGGGTTGATAGCAAGCGTGGCTTGATCCAGCGACTGCAGTATGCGCGATGCATATGCAACGATCAGCCATGCTGCATCCATCGAAGCATGTGCTATGTTGAAGATTGCTAGGTTGAGCAGTGCTTTGACATGGTTGAGGTCGAAGCGGCCAGACTCGTCTGGAATCAACGATCTTGCTGTCGCATATAGCGATGCTGGCATCATGGAACGAGAATGATTGTCGTTCATGTCATGCACAGAGGCCAAAGCTAGTACGCTCCACAGCTCCGCATGAAGACCGCCATCGGCAGAATTTGAAGACAACGTAAGACCCTCAGCAGGATACGAATACGAAAGCTTCATGAGATCGTGCTTTTCAGAAACAGGAAACCAGCACGTGTACGTGAAGTAAAGATCCAGTAGTCTCCAGCTATCCAATGGAATCAGTACCGGGACACTCCTGTCGAAGAACATTGAGAGCTCAAAATTCTCCGACTGGGTCGCGTCAATTATGTGTTGTGGTTCATTTTGTCTTCTTGCAGTTAGAGATGTCCTTTCTGCGTTCGTTGTATCATCATTGCTGTCGGAAGACGATGCCTCCGAAGGGTCGTGCCTCGCTGCTTCACCACCAGAGAGAAGTCGGTCAACATCGGTGTAAAAGCGACCCTTGCGCCATCGCTTATGCAGCTTGTTGGATTCTTTAGAACCTCGGCTCAGAAGTAGCGAAGATGTTCCACTTTGCGCGAGCTTGTCATTGATCAAAGCCTCGTTTTCGGGATTGTGTTGAAAGAGGTACGCAAGTGCAAGCTCCAGAGCGCGTATGTACCCCTACCAGAGTTAAGGTACGAAGTCAGTATATATCTTAGATGCACTTCGTACATGTATCTTACAGGTTGAATTCCTCTCTTCTTAACGACCGCAGTGTATGTGCACCCTCGTCTCGCTAGTGAACATGTGGTACAAGTTGGTTGAAGGCCGTCGCACTTCTCCCGAGCGATGCGGCATTGATCGCATGCTCTGGAAACTCTTGTACGTTTGACCGGCTTGTCCGTGGCCTTGTCAGCACGGCGTTTTGCTGAAGCTTGTGTCGGCATTGGATGGCGGCTGAGTTTACTGCATAAAAATGCATCTTTCACCCATCAAATGGGCTTTGACCGGCAATACTGGAGGCAATGATGATACTTTACTATGTATGGATAGTTGTAGGCAGATTTGATGGTATATTTTGGGGAGTTGAAGCTAGGTCATTCGTCCAGAGAGATGGTTTTGAGGCAACTTCAGGAAACTGGTAATGAAAGGGCAAAGTCGGTGCCCACACAAGTGGTAATTTCTGTTTGAAGTAATGCCAACATGTTGTCGTTCGCGTGGCGCGAACAGTGCTGCTGATGCTCAACAGCAGATGAAGTTTGGAGGGAAAGAGCGATGATCGAGGAACAATTCTTAGCCGTGGGCCCGAGGTCGGAACACCATTCTTCCAACGTGCACCACGACCACCTTCTACTACAGGTATCGCACCACAAACGCATCGCGCCATGGCACCACCTCGCATTATCACCGACGCTTTCTGGGTCTGGAAATTACATGCGCCAGAACTTGCGGGAAGTGTCGTGTCGAATGTACAACTCAACCTAGGCCTGACTTCCGCCATCGTCAAGCTGTGACCAGCAAAGACGGTCTTCTTTGGTCGCATCACAAGGTCCTGGGAGGAATCGCAGTGTTTAACCCTCTTTGGGTGATTCTGGATATCCACATCGTCAACTATGGCCACAGCGGTGGTGCGGACGAAGAGGTCCTTCAACACCATGAGCGATGACGGGGTCTCAGGGATTCGGTCTACCGATCCAGAGGTTCTGATTTCGCACGCCAATCTTGGAGTCAACGGGAACGCAGCCGGTGAGTTCGACCGCCCCTACTGTTTTGCGTTTTTATGCTGACAGTAGCAGTCTCAGTCAATTCAAGCTTCAACCCCACACCTCGAGACACACCTCCACCGACAGCAGCGACACTACATGGTCAAACAGACCGCAACTTCGAGCCGGATGCGTCCATAGTATTGATTGGGATGCGCGGAACTGGCAAGTCTACGTTGGCTATCATGGCTTCCATGGCCTGTCGCCGTCGGATAGTTGAGATAGAGAGCCTCTTTCAGAAAGACACGGGTTTCTCTACCGCAAAATATCGCAAGCAATTCGGTGCGGCGAACCACAACCTGCGGCAGGAGGAACTGTTACGCTCTGCTCTTCAACAACACAGCAAGCATGCAATCATCACCTGCAATGGTGGGTCTCTCGAACGAAATGGCCAGAAGCTCATGCAAGAATTCGCTAGGACGCACCCGGTTGTACTTGTAACTCGGTCTACTCAAAGCGTATGCGAGTACCTAGGCGGATTAGATCCACGGCGACTCGAGGACATGCTGGCCTTCACCACTCCAATCTTGCGACGCTGCTCCAATTATGAGTTTCACAACATAGCCGAGACAGGGAGCGTTATTGGTAATGAGGCCCACCTCGTAACTTCCGGACCAGCGTTCACTACCCTCAAGCGAGCTCAAAGAACGTTTCTAAGGTTCTTGTCATCAATCATGTCCAGTGATGGTGCAGACGGTGCGTTTGGAGCGACACTTCCGCCGTTAGAGCCCGGATATCCTCTCTCAGACGTCCTCGTTGAGGCCAGGAACTACACGTGCGCTGTTCAAGTCCCGCTTTCAAACATCTTGGCCCCTGATGCGAAGATACAAGAAGCAGAGTATGGGTCGGATGCCTTCGAAATTGTCGTTGATGCAAAGCAGTCCGATGACCAGAACAACGCGGCTCTTGTGGACGACGTCAGTATTGCCATGTCGAAAGTGCGACGCAGTACAATTGTTCCTCTAACCTTTCATGCTATTGCCACGTTAGTAGTAGATGACGAAGCTTATATCGAGCTTCTCCGCCATGGTTTACGGACAGCGCCAGACTTCATAATTGTAGACTTGTCAAGAGACGAAGAGATGATTGCCAGTTTGATTGCTTCGAAGGGAAGATCAAAGATTGTCGGGCATCTTCACGCTGAGAACACTTGGGACAACGAATACTGGATCACAGCCTTCGATAAGGCAACACGGCTTGGCTGTGTCCTGGTACGATTCACACGTCCAGCGAAGCCGCTTGAGGATGACTTTCTTCTCCACCAATTAAGCCACAACATCAAGAACCGGCAGAACTCGATTCCACTAACTGCTTACAACACTGGTAAAGCTGGCCGTACATCAGCTTGTTTCAGTAAGCATCTCACTCCGGTCACAGCGAGCTCGCCAGACTTGGATTCGTCTCATCTGAACAATACACTATCGCCTTGTGTGACAGCTCGAGAGATCACACAAGCTCTTTATGCTTCCTTTACTCTGGATCCCATGCAAATATACATATTGGGAGCTTTGCTCGGGTACACTGTCTCTCCAGCAATGCACAACGCCGGATATGAAGCGGTTGGACTTCCCCACAGTTTTGATCGCATTGAAACATCCTCCCTAAACAGCCTCAAAGACCTGGTACGGGAGCCAAACTTTGGTGGCACCATCATCATACAGCCGTACAAAGTGGAGGTAATCTCACTCATTGATTCGATGAGCCCTCATGCTCGAGCTATCGGCGCTGTCAACACTATCATCCCAGTCCGCCACCTCAATGCCGACAACAGCGTTCCAAACAGTCTAGAGCTCTTTCGTGAGCGAAGTCAGTCGGGACCAGTACAAGCGTTGTACGGAGAGAACACTGAATGGATCGGCGTGCGATCGTGCGTGCGAAGAGGGCTGTCCCCAGCAAATGCGATCAGGCCGACGAGCTGTGGCCTTATTATCGGCGCGGGTGGCATGGCACGTGCTGCTGTGTATGCGTTGATACAGTTGGGTGTCAAGAACATTGTCGTCTTCAACAGGACCTCCGAGAAGGCAGAGAAGCTCGTCGCTCATTACCAGCGTCTGCTTTTGTCCACCATGTCGACGAACACCCCCACGACTTTCCACATACTTCAATTGAGAGACGAGAAATGGCCCGAAAATCTCCGCCAACCCACAATCGTCATCTCCTGCATTCCCACCGATCCTATAGACGGCGGACCTGCGCCACAGTTCACGTTGCCATCACACTGGATGCAAAGCCCCACGGGAGGAGTGGTCTTGGAGATCGCATATAAGACGCTCAACACGCCTCTCATGCGGCAAGTGCAGAGTGGAGGATCAAGGTGGGTCTATTATGATGGACTTGACTTCTTGCCGGAGCAGGCTTTTGCTCAGTTCGAATTGTTCACGGCGAAACGGGCGCCGAGGAGACGCATGCGGGAGGAGGTGCTACGCGCATGGAGAGCCAACCAAGGTCAAGTTGATGAGGATACGGAGAGGATGCTTGAGAGGAGGATGAGGCAGATCGATGATCAGGAGCCGTAGAGCACTAAAAATCAATCTCGTGGCATGAAGAACTGAAGTGTAATCTGTCTTCTTGTGTACGTACCCACTACTGCTGAGTAGCTAGGAGCAAATATTGTGAGTAATAACTGTATAGAGTAGCAAGCCAAAAAAGATTAAGCAATTTAGGATTACAACGTAGTATTGCAGTCGCGAATCTTCGTGTATTAGAGCGGGTTTTCTCTCCGCCGTTCTATGTCAGTTCAGTACACCACTAGGGCCTCTTAACAACGAGATTTCCGAGTTCTATGATCGTAGCTCCAATATAGATCTCCATCATAAGCATCGTAAGGTGGCAAGTAGTCCTATTACATAAATAGCAATGCAGATGCGGACGCTGATGCGAATGCAGGTGCAGGTAGTGGCAGGCAGGATGCGCTAGACTATCACAGTTAGTGTAATTAGCG
>Ga0265780_10002113_pt1 | contig 27369 bp, 18 predicted proteins | sample P1T30metagenome_FD_192432 | JGI IMG/M metagenome (GOLD analysis project Ga0265780, IMG submission 192432) | Plant litter microbial communities from East Loma Ridge, Irvine, California - P1 T30 | ecosystem: Environmental > Terrestrial > Plant litter > Unclassified | place: USA: California...
ATATGTCCCCGCAGACCTTAGCCCAGCCCGCCGCTAGCCCGGCCGCCGCCCCCGAAACCACGTCCCTGACGGGCGCGGTAGCCACGCTGCAAGCGCTGGTAGCCGAGGGCGTAGACACGATTTTTGGTTACCCCGGTGGGGCCATTATCCCGATTTACGACGCGCTCTACGACTTTCAGCCGGAGCTAAACCACGTGCTGGTGCGCCACGAGCAGGGCGGCATCCATGCGGCGCAGGGCTACGCCCGCAGCTCGGGCCGGGTGGGCGTGGTGCTGGCCACGAGCGGCCCGGGCGCCACGAACCTCGTGACGGGCCTCGCCGACGCCATGATTGATAGCACGCCGCTGGTGTGCATCACGGGTCAGGTGTTCGCGCATTTGCTGGGTACCGATGCGTTTCAGGAGACGGATATTATCAATATCACGACACCCGTTACGAAGTGGAACTACCAGGTAACCAACGCCGAAGAGATACCCGAGGCGCTGGCCAAGGCGTTCTACATTGCGCGGAGCGGCCGGCCGGGTCCGGTGGTGGTGGATATCACCAAGAATGCCCAGATGCAGACCTTCGACGCCCCGGCCTACGAGCGCTGCACGCACATCCGCAGCTACCGGCCCGCGCCGGTGGTGCGCAAGGAGTACATCGAGCAAGCGGCGGCGCTGATTAACAGTGCCAAGCGGCCGTTTATCCTCTGGGGGCAGGGCGTGGTGCTGGGCAAAGCCGAGCAGGAGTTCAAGGAATTTGTGGAGAAAAGCGGCATCCCGGCCGCCTGGACCATCCTAGGTGTCGGGGCGCTGGCCACCGGCCACCCGCTCAATGTGGGCATGCTGGGCATGCACGGCAACTACGGTCCCAACGTGCTCACCAACGAGTGCGATGTGCTGATTGCCATTGGGATGCGCTTCGACGACCGCGTAACCGGCCGCCTCGATAAGTACGCCAAGCAGGCGCAGGTCGTGCACCTCGACATCGACCCCACCGAGATTGACAAGAACGTGAAAACCACCGTGCCGGTGTGGGGCGACTGCAAGGAAACCCTCCCCCTGCTCACAGCTTTGGTCGAGCGCAAGGAGCACGCCGAGTGGCTGGCCCGCTTCAACGACTACGCCGCGCAGGAAGTGGACGCCGTGATTCGGGAGGAGCTCTTCCCGACCTCGGAGGAGCTGACGATGGGCGAGGTACTGCAACAGCTCAACGAAATCACGGGCGGCGAGGCCGTTATCGTATCCGACGTGGGGCAGCACCAGATGGTGGCTTGTCGCTACGCGCTGCAAAACCAGTCGCGCAGCCACGTCACGAGCGGCGGCCTAGGTACCATGGGCTTTGCGCTGCCAGCGGCCATTGGGGCCAAGTTTGGGGCGCCCCACCGGCCGGTCGTGGCCATCATTGGCGACGGCGGCGTGCAGATGACCATTCAGGAGCTGGGCACCATCATGCAGACTGGTGTGGATGTCAAAATCATCATCCTCAACAACCAGTTCCTAGGTATGGTACGGCAGTGGCAGGAGCTGTTTCACCAGCGCCGCTACTCGTTTGTGGATATCCAAAGCCCTGATTATGTAGCCGTGGCAGCAGGCTACCGCATTGCGGGCCAGAAAGTAGACGACCGCGCCGAACTACGCCCGGCACTAGAGAAAATGCTGTCGCATCCAGGGTCGTTTTTGCTCGAAGTGATGGTAACGAAGGAGAATAACATCTTCCCGATGGTGCCGCAAGGGTGCAGCGTAGCGGAAATCCGGCTGCGTTAAAACCTCACGATTGTCATGCAGAGCGCAGCGAAGCATCTCGCGTGCTGCACTAACTCTAAACGTCAGCACCGTGGCGAGCGAGATGCTTCGCTGCGCTCTGCATGACAGACGACCTTAACAAACTGATTTGCAATGGAACGCCAGGAATACAACATCACCGCGTACACCGAAAACCAGGTGGGCCTGCTCAACCGCATTGCCATCATCTTTTCGCGCCGCAAAATCAACATCGAGAGCCTCAACGTGTCGCCTTCGGAGATTGAGGGCATCCACCGTTTCAACATCGTGATTGTGGAAACGGAGGAAGTGGTGGAGAAGCTCGCCAAGCAAATCGAGAAGCAGGTGGAGGTACTGAAAGTGTACTACAACACCAACGCCGACGTGATTTGGCAGGAAATGGCCCTCTACAAAGTGCCCACCGATGTGATTGCCGAAAAGGTGCTCGTAGAGCGCCTGCTGCGCGAGCACGGTGCCCGCGCCGTGGTGATTCGTAAGGACTACACGGTCTTCGAAACCACGGGCCACCGCGAGGAAACTGACAACTTAATCAAGGCTTTGCAGCCCTATGGCCTGATTGAGTTTGTGCGCTCGGCGCGCATTGCCATCATCAAGGCCAGCGATGGCTTCCACCACAAGCTCCGCGAGTTTGAGCGCCGCGAGCCTAGCGAAGACGTGGCCGAAAACGAGTTTTTGAACGACCGCGAAGCGGTGTTCACGATGTAAAGCAGTTGCGCGGACTTGTAGTCTGCGTTTTGAAGAAACACCTTTTTTCCAACCACTCGCGGACTACAAAGTCCGCGCAACACTCCCAACCAACATGGCTACCATCAACTTCGGCGGCGTACCTGAAACCGTAATCACCCGCGACGAATTTCCGCTGCAAAAGGCGCTTGAGTTTCTTAAGGATGAGACCATTGCCGTAATCGGCTACGGCGTACAGGGACCCGGCCAGGCACTGAACATGCGCGACAACGGCTTCCACGTAATCGTGGGCCAGCGCGAGGGCACGCCCTCGTGGGAGCGCGCCATCAAGGATGGCTGGGTACCCGGCGAGTCGCTGTTCAGCATCGAGGAGGCGGCCGACAAGGGCACCATCATCTGCAACCTGCTGAGCGACGCCGGGCAAATCGCCCTGTGGCCAACCCTCCAGAAATACCTGACGCCGGGCAAAACGCTGTACTTCTCGCACGGCTTCGGCATCACGTTCAACGACCAGACGGGCATCGTGCCCAGCAAGGACATCGACGTGGTATTGGTAGCGCCCAAGGGCAGCGGTACCAGCCTGCGCCGCTTGTTCGTGGCCGGCGGCGGCCTGAACTCGTCGTTCGCGGTGTTCCAGGATGCTACTGGCAAGGCTTGGGAAAAGGCCATTGCGATGGGCATCGGCGTGGGCTCGGGCTACTTGTTCGAGACTGATTTCAAGAAGGAAGTGTACTCCGACCTCACCGGCGAGCGCGGCGTGCTGATGGGTGCCCTAGCTGGCATCATCGAAGCCCAATACCAGGTACTGCGCCAGCGCGGCCACTCGCCTTCGGAAGCGTTCAACGAAACCGTGGAAGAACTCACCCAAAGCCTCGTGCCGCTGGTGGGCGAAAATGGCATGGATTGGATGTTTGCCAACTGCTCGGTAACGGCCCAGCGCGGTGCGCTTGACTGGAAAGGCAAGTTCCGCGAAGCGACCCTGCCCGTGCTCAACGACCTCTACGACAGCGTAGCCAGCGGCGAAGAAGCCCGCCGCACTATCGAGCGCGGTACTACGCCCAACTACCGCCAAGAGCTAGAAGCTGAGCTGAAAGAGGTGCGTGAGTCAGAGCTGTGGGCTACCGGCGCTACCGTACGCGAGCTGCGCTCGCGCACTAGTGAGAACGTGGAGGCTTAGAGCGCCAATTAGTTAGTTTTTAGTTACTCGCTCAGCGTAGCGCCTCACCCCTAGCCCCTCTCCGAAAAGGAGAGGGGGACTAGTTGCTAGCCTTAGTCGTTAGTGCTGGTCCCCTGCCGGTTGGCTCCCCCTCTACTTTTTGGAGAGGGGGCCGGGGGTGAGGCGCTACGTTAGCATGTTACCCCTACCCCATGCCCGACCTATTAGCCCCGGCGGCCACCGCCGTCACCCTGGAAAACGTCGAAGCCGCGGCGCGCCGCCTCAAGGGCGTCATTACCAAAACGCCCCTGATGCTAAACCTAGGGCTGTCGCGCAGCTACGACGCTACCATTTTGCTCAAGCGGGAGGACTTGCAGGTGGTGCGTTCTTACAAGATTCGGGGGGCTTATAACAAGATTGCGACGCTGCCGACTACCGTGCCGAGCCGTCAGATAGTGTGCGCCAGTGCTGGCAACCACGCGCAAGGCGTGGCCTACGCGTGCCAGCTCTTGGGGCTTCAGGGCGACATTTTTATGCCCGCCCAAACGCCCGCGCAGAAGGTGGACAAAGTGCGGCTTTTTGGTAAGGAAATGGTGACGGTGCACCTCACGGGCCGCACGTTTGACGACTGCTACCACGCGGCGCAGGCGTTTTGCGACGAGCGCGGCAGCACGTTTGTGCATCCGTTTGACGACTTGGCAATTGTGGAGGGGCAGGCTACGGTGGGGCTAGAAATTCTGAAGTCTGCTAAGGAGCAGATTGACTTCTGCTTTATGCCCATTGGTGGCGGCGGGCTGGCCTCGGGCTTGTCGAGCGTGTTTCGGCAGCTCAGCCCCAATACCAAGCTCATCGGGGTGCAGCCCCTAGGTGCCCCCAGCATGCACGACGCCCTACGCGCCGGGCAGCGGCAGGCGCTGGCCAGCCTCGACACCTTCGTGGATGGCGCAGCCGTGAAGTGCCCCGGCGAGCTGAATTTTGAGATTTGTCAGGCGCTACTCGATGAGGTGCACCTCGTGCCGGAGGGCCAGGTGTGCGAGGATTTGCTAAAGATGTACAACGAGGAAGGCATGGTGCTGGAGCCAGCGGGCACGCTCGCCATCTCGGCCCTGCACGCCTACGCCGACCAGATAAAGGGCAAAACGGTGGTCTGCATCGTGAGCGGCTCCAACAACGACATCACCCGCATGGAGGATATCAAGGAGCGCGCCCAGCGCCACCAGGGCCTCAAACACTACTTTATGGTGCGCTTCAACCAGGCGCCCGGCGCACTGCGCCGCTTTGTGAACAACGTGCTGGCCGAGGGCGAGGACATCATTCAGTTTCAGTACATCAAGAAGAATAACAAGGAAAAAGGCCCCGTTTTCATCGGCGTCGAGGTCAAGCGCCCGCACGACGTGGAAGGCATCAAAGCCCGCATGGTAGAGGAAGGCTTCGGCTTTGACTACCTGAACGGGCAGCAGGATTTCTTGAGCTTACTAGTGTAAGCGGCAAGGCGAAGGCCAGCAAACCAAGTCCGGCTCCTGGCAGGAAAGCGTTAGAATATTGCCTAACACTTTCCTGCTAGGAGCCGGGCTTTCGCTATTTGCCGGCGCCGCTGTCGCCACCAGCATCCAAGCTAAATCGGTCGCGTGAGGCACCTAAGGGGTTTGCAGCGTCATAATTTCGTCACTTACTACGGAGTTACCTACGCCGTATCTTTGCCATAGCAGAATACCAAGATTGGATGCACCAATACGTTGACTGCTACATGCCTGCTCGCCCCTAGGCCGAGTTGGTTAGCGGATAGCAGTCTATGCGGAAAAGCATCTCTTCCGATACCGAAACGGAGCCGCTGGCGGCCCTGGCGCTGGGCCAGCGGCCGGCCTTCGAGGCGCTGTACCATCGCTACAAGCAGCCGGTGTACGCCAATATCCGGAAGATGGTGCCTGACCCCGACGCGGCCGAAGACCTGCTGCAAGAGACATTTATCGCGCTTTGGGAGAACCGCCACGCCATCGACCCTGCCAAGGGCGCGGGCGGCTGGCTTTTCGTGGTGAGCTACAACAAGGCCGCCTCCTATCTCAAAAAGAAGCTGCGCGAAGCCGCCATTCTGGAGCCCGAAACCGACCTGGCCGAGCTCGCCATTGCCGACGAGCCCGCCGATGAGGAGCTGGCCGGCTTGCAGCTGGCGCTGGTAGAAGAGGCCGTGCGGCACCTGCCCGCTCGCAAACAAACCGTATTTCGGCTGTGCCGCTTCGAGGGTAAGTCGGCTGAAGAAGTAGCCGCCGCCACCGGCATCTCGGTGGCCTCGGTGAAGGACTACCTCAAGCAATCGACGCGCTTCATCCGCGAGTATATCCACGCGGGCCACGCCCCGGCGCAAGCGCTGGCCGTGGCCGGCTTGCTGGCCTTGCTAGAGTTGCCGTAACGCCCCGTAGCGCGGACTTTCAGTCCGCGAGTGCGCCGGTTAGGCGCAGACTGAAATCCGACATTGATGCACGCTGGCCAAGAGTGTATTGCCCAGCTTATTTTTGCGCTGGCCAATTCCTAGGTCGCTTCTTGCTGCGTGGCGCAGCTCCGTATTATGGTCTCTAAAACCGGCCCGCTCGTGGGCTTTTTTGGGCTATTCGTGCTGCTCAGCACGGCCAGCCAGCGTAGCTTTTCGCAAGTGGTAGTGGCCCCGACCGGCGTAGCCCGCAGCCCAGAAGAGCCACCCGCACCCCGGCAATTCGTGACGCACCACCGCACGCGCATTGCCGGCAAAGAGCTGGTGTACACGGCAATCGCCGGCGACACGCACCTGACCAACCTGGCGGGCGACTGGGTGGGCGACTTGTTCAGCTTTACGTACCTCAGCGACGACTCGACCCAGCGCAATCGCCCGGTGCTGTTCGTATTTAATGGCGGGCCGGGCTCGTCGTCGGTCTGGCTGCACCTGGGCATTATGGGGCCGCGCCGCGTGGTGCTCACGCCCACCGTCAACCCCAGCGTGGTGCCGCCTTTTGGGCTGGAAGACAACCCCGACTGCCCGCTCGACGTGGCCGACGTCGTGTTTATCGACCCCATCGGCACGGGCTATAGCCACTTGGCGGGCAAGGGCACCACCGCCGATTTTTTTGGCGTGGAGGCCGATGCTAACATGACGGCCCAGTTCATCGAGCGCTGGCTGACCCGGCACGGCCGCTGGAACTCGCCCAAGTTTATCATGGGCGAGAGCTACGGCAGCATGCGCGCCGCTGTGCTGCCCCGCGCCCTTATGGGCGGACCCACTACGGCGGCCGGCATCATGCGCGGCATCACGGTCAATGGTATCATCTTGCTGGGTACTACGTTGACGGTGCCCGGCGGGAAGCAATCGGCCGCCGAGAGCGCCCAGCGGGATGCCCTTCGTCTCCCCAGCCTGGCGGCCACCGCCTGGTACCACCGGCCCGCCACCCGCACCACCCAAACGCTGGCCGCCTTACACGACGAGGTGGCGCAGTTTGCGCAGCAAGACTACCTGCCCGCCCTGCTCAAGGTCGACAAAGGTCAGCTCACCCCTACCGAGCGCCAAAGCCTGCTGCTCCGCCTGACGCAGTACACCGGGCTGCCCGCCACGGCGTTCGATGCCAAGCTGCGGCTGGGCTCGCAGGCATTTGCCCAGCAGCTGCTAGCCAAGGAAAAGCTGGCGCTGGGCATGTACGACAGCCGCTATACCCTACCTACGCGCAATGCCGGCGCCGACCCCGTGGCCGACGACCCCGCCATGGGGCAGTACGTGCCGGGGTTCATCGGGGCGTTTCACGACTACCTGCCCAGCCTGGGCGTGCGCCTGGAGCAGCCCTACGGCGCCATTGTGTGGCGAGGCGTGGGGAGAAGCTGGAACTGGGAGCGGCCCCAAGCGACCAGCCAGAATACTGCCATCGATTTGGCCAACGCCATGCGCAATAACAGTAAGCTGCGCGTGCTGGTGGCGGCGGGCTACTACGACCTAGTGACGACGGCCGCCGCCGCGCGCCACGAAATGGAGCAGGCCCACCCGCCCGCCGACCGCGTGACCTACCGCAACTACGCCTCGGGCCACATGCTGTACCTGGGCGAAACCGCAGCTGCCTTCGCCCAAGACGTGCGCGCCCTCATCCGCTCGGCGCGCTGAATAACCTAGGGGCAGCAGTTTACTAAATCATTAACTAACATAATTTTGGCCTAATGATTTAGCAACGCCAAATGGCATCCCCTTTTCATACCCCTCGGAGTATTTAAGGGTGATGAACCCGGACGCGCAGCACCTTATTGAGAAGTTTTGGGCCGGCACCGCCACCGCAGCCGACAAACAGCAGCTCGCCGTGCTGTTTGGCCCCGATGAGGACGCCTGGCACGAGCGCCTAGGTCGGGAATTTGCCGCGCACCCGGCCGGGGCGGCCGGCCCGCTCAGCGAGGCGCAGTCGGCGCGGGTACTGTGGCAGTTGCACCGGCACCTCGATAAGGAAGCGGCCGCTACCCCTGTCGCATCGCGCCGCAATGGGTGGGTGCGTTGGGCGGCGGCCGCCTTGTTGCTGCTAGTTGGGCTGGCGGGCCTGCGGCTGGTTTTGCGGCCGGCTGCCCCGGCACCGGTGGCGCGGGTAGTGCGGCCGGCGGCGCCCAGCAGCCCGCTGGTGCGGCGCGCCAATATGGGCGCCGCGCCGCTGCGCCTGCCGCTGCCCGATGGCTCGGTGGTGACCTTGCAGCCGGGCAGCGAAGTGGCGTACTACGCGCCTTTTGCGCAGAGCCGGCGCGACATTAGCCTCCGCGGCGCGGCGCTATTTGCGGTGGCTAAGGATGCAACGCATCCCTTCACGGTGCTGGCCAACGGGTTCACGACCACGGCCCTAGGCACCAAATTTCGGGTGCAGGCGCTTGATAAGCAACGGGTAACGGTGAGGCTTTTGGAGGGCAAGGTGGTGGTGCGGGCCACGGCGGCCAGCGCCCTCACCATGCGCGAGCAGTTTCTAAAACCCGGCCAGGAGCTGACCGTGAACACGCGCACCCGGCAGGTGCGGCTCCACACGTTTGGGCCGCTGCCGCAACCAGCCAAACCGCTAGCGGTAGAGGTGCCGACGGGCCTCAGCTTCGAGAAGGAAGCCCTCACCGAAGTACTGGCGCAGGTGGGCCGGCGCTATCACGTGCGGATGGCTTATGACTCGGCCGACGTGCGGGGCCTGTCTTTTTCGGGCGAGTTTGAGGCCGCCGACCCGCTGCCCGTGGTGCTGCACGCCGTGTGCGCCGCTAATGACCTGACTTTTACCCAAACCCCCGGCCTGATTACCCTGCGCAAGTCGCCCTAGTCCGCCCTCTCCTCTTTGCTGGCTTTCCTCGCTTTTAAACGCCCTTTCGGGGGCGCGGGGCTCCGCTTTGCCCTTTTTATCCCCACTTTTTTACCTGTCAGATGAAACAGCGCTTACGATTTTTGCATAGCTGGCCGGTGGGCCTTGTGGCCTGCGGCCTGCTGCTGGCCGAGCCAGCCGTGGCCCAAGTAGGCACCCGCCCAGCGGCCCAATCGGGCGCCCGCATGCAGGGCACCGTGCTCGACGATAAGGGTGAGCCGCTGGCCGGCGTCACGGCCCTGCTCAATGAAGCTGGTGCCACTGGCAACCCGCGCGGCGTGGCCACTGGCGTGGACGGCCTCTTCACTTTCGACAACCTCAAGGCGGGCACGCGCTACACCATCACGGTAAGCTACGTGGGCTACGAAAGCCAGAAAGTCAACGACTTCCTTATCAACGCCGGCGATAACAACAGCCTGATGGTACGGCTAAAAACCGAGAATAAAGCCCTGACCGATGTGGTGGTTATCGGCTACGGTTCGCAGTCGAAGGCCAAGGTAACGGGCGTGATTGCGGAGGTGAAGGGCGCCGAGCTAAACCGCTACAGCGGCAGCAGCTTTGGGCAGCAGCTGGCGGGCAAGGCGGCCGGCGTGGTCGTGAACGACGCCTCGGGCCAGCCCGGCACCGACCCCCAAATCGTGATTCGGGGCATCGGTACGCTCACGGCGGGGCGCAACCCGCTCATCGTAGTCGATGGCTTTCCGCTGAGCGAAGGCTCGTCGCTGAACTCGATAAACCCCCAGGACATTGAGAAGCTTGACATTCTGAAAGACCCTTCGTCGGCGGCCATCTACGGCTCGCGGGCGGCCAACGGCGTGGTGCTCATCACCACCAAAAAGGGGCGTAGCGAAAAGCCCACGGTGGCGCTCGACGTGTACACCGGCTTTCAGGAACGCGCTGATAACGTGAAGTATGTAGATGCCTACCAGGCCGCGCAGTTCTTCACCGAAGCCCGCGACTGGGGCTACGTATCGGCCAACCCCAACACGCGCAGCGCCACCGACGACCGCGCCACCCGCCTGGCCAAAGGCGCTAGTCTGCGCCAGCTACGCCTCAACTATTTGCAGCCCTACCTCGACGGCACGCCCGGCCTCACCAACACCAACTGGGCCGACGAGCTGTTCCGCAAGGGCCGCATGAGCAGCTACAATGTGGCCTTTTCGGGCAGCTCGGCCAAGACTAATTACTACGTGTCGGCCAACTACTTCGACCAACAGGGCCTGGTGATAAACAACGGCCTGAAGCGCTACAGCGGCACGCTGAAGCTGGATGCGCACCTCTCGGACAAGCTGACGCTCGGGGCGAGCCTCAACCCGTCGTACAACCGCCAGCAGTACTTCAACAACAACGCCGACTTCTCGACCGACCCGCTCTCGAACCTGTACATCATGTACCCGTTCTTCAGCCCGCGCAACGCCGATGGCTCGCTAGCTATCAGCCAGGAAATCAAGGCTAACACACCCGAAGATGGCGCGCTGGGCGAAAACGCCGTGGCCCTGGCCACTCAGATTAAGAGCAACCGCGACTTTTTCCGCACCTTCGGCAACGCCTACCTCAGCTACCAGCTGCTCGATGGCCTCACGTTCAAAACCCTGCTGGGCGGCGACGTAACCAGCAATTTCTTCGACTTCTACAATCCCTCCTACCTGGGCGGCTACCGCACGGTGGCCCCCAAGCCGGCCGTGGCTAGCGAGACGCGCAGCCTCAATACCAACTACCTCACCGAGAACACGCTGAGCTACACCAAGCAGCTCGGCGAGCATTCCTTCGACCTGCTCGCGGGCTACACGTACCAGCTCGAAAACGGCAGCACCACGCTCCTCACGGGCTCGGGCATTGCCGACGACAACGTCACGAACGTGGCGGGGGCCAGCGCTTTCACGGCCACGGCCGCCCGCTACACCTGGACGCAGGTATCGTACCTGGCCCGCCTGCAATACTCGTACGGCAACCGCTATTTGTTCACGGCCACCACGCGCCGCGACGGTTCGTCGCGCTTCGGCAGCGACCAAAAATGGGGCAATTTCCCGTCCATCACGGGCGGCTGGATACTGAGCAACGAAAAGTTTTTTCCGCAGAATAAGGTCGTGACCTTCGCCAAAGTGCGGGCCAGCTACGGCCTCTCGGGCAACAACCAGATTGGCAATTACAGCTCGCAAGCGCTCGTGAACCCGGCCAACTACGTGTTTGGCAACACGCTGGCCGCCGGCTTTGCGGCCACCACCACCGCCAACCCCAACCTGGGCTGGGAAACCAAAACCTCGGCCAACTTCGGCCTGAACCTGGGCCTGGGCTCGAAGCTGACCGTGGCGGCCGACTACTACCGCTCCATCACCAAAGACCTGCTGCTGAATGTGCCCGTGCCGCAACAGTCTGGCTTCACCTCGGCCATCCAAAATATCGGGCGGGTGCAAAACAGCGGCTTCGAGCTGGAGCTGGCTGGCAATGACATTGGCCTGGGGCCAGTGCGCTTGGGCTTTTCGGGCAACCTAGCCACCAACCAAAATGAGGTGCTGGCGCTAGCACCTGGCCAGCAGCAGATTATTGCGGGCGCGGTGGGCCAGTTTATCACCCGCGTAGGTGGTCCCATCGCCCAATACTATGGCTACCAGCTAGATGGCGTGTATAAGACGCAGGCCGAGCTTGACAACTCGCCCCGCCTGGCCGGCACCTTGTTGGGCGATTATAAGGTGCGGGACCTCAACGGCGACGGCGTAATTGACAACAACGACAAGCAAACCTTCGGCACCTTCAACCCCAAGTTTACCTACGGCTTTTCGAGCAACTTTACTTACAAAAGCTTCGAGCTGAGCTTCGCGCTGGTGGGCATTAAAGGGCGCAAGATTTACGACCAGCAGCTCGCCAACCAGGAAGAGTCGGGCGAGGGTTTTGGTGTTCCGAATACCTACTATTTCGAGAATCGCTACCACCCCGTCAACAACCCCAACGGCACGCTGGCGCAGCCCAACCTCGGCAACTTTTCGAGCGCCCGCCGCCTGGTGCGCTCCTCCAATATCTTCTTCAAAAACGCCGATTACCTGCGTCTGCGCGACCTGCGCCTGACCTACAACCTGCCCACCGCCTGGGCCAGCGCCGCCCACCTCACGGCGGCTCGCGTGTACGCGTCGGCCAACAACCTCTTTACCATCACGGACTTCCGCGGCTTTAATCCCGACGCTACTTCCACTGATAACGTGCTCACCAATGGCTTTTCGCAAGCCAACTACCCCATTGCCCGTGCCTACCTGCTGGGCTTCAACCTCACGTTTTAAGCCCGCTGTTTAAGATGAAAAAGACGCTATTTATGGCCCTAGTGCTGAGCAGCTTGCTCGGCACCACCGCCTGCACCGACAGCCTGGTGCAAGACCCGTTGACCTCGAAAACCCAGGCCAACTTCCTACGCAACGAAACCGAAGTGGAGGAGTACGTGAACGCCACCTACGGCGCGCTGCAAGCCAACGGCCTGTATGGCCTGTACCTACCGGCGGCGGCCGAAATCCCCTCCGACAACACCTATGACGAGGTGCCGGCCAACGACGACGGCATCTACGGGCAGCTCGACCAGTTCACGGCCATCCCCACCAACTCCATCGCAACGAGCATTTGGCTAGGGTCTTACATATCCATCCAGCGGGCCAATGTGGTACTCAACCGCATTGGCGGGGTCAGCTACGCCTCTGGCACTACCCGCGATGCGCGCACCGGGGAAATGAAATTTATCCGCGCCCTGCTGTATTTCAATCTCGTGCGGCTGTACGGCGACGTGCCCCTGGTAACCCAGGAAACCACCGATCCAAACGTGTATTTTGGGCAGGGCCGCACGCCGACGGCGCAGGTGTATACCCAGGTTATTAAGGATTTGACGGAGGCTATTCCGGTGCTGCCAGCTACCAGCAGCCAGGCCGGCCGCGTACGCCAAACCGCCGCCCAAACCCTGCTCGCCAAGGTGTACCTCACCCAGAAGAATTACGCCGCCGCCCTGCCACTGCTGCAAGCCGTGGTAGCCACCGGCCGCCACGCCCTGCAAAGCAACCCGGCCAACGTGTTCAGCCTGGCTAATGAGAACAACTCGGAAATCATTTTTGCGGTGCAATTCGCCTCGGGCCTGAATGGCAATACGCTGGGCAGCATTATGTTCCAGCAGTTCAGCCCATCAGGCACGGTGTCGGGAGCCAAGGGGCACAACCTGCCCACCAAGCAGCTCTACGCCCTGTACGGCAGCACCGACCGCCGCCGCGGCACCTACCTCGACGTGACCAGCGCCGGCACGCCCTATAGCAAGAAAATGGCCGCCCCCACCACCGTTATCACCGACGGGGGCTCCGATTTTGTGGTGCTGCGCTACGCCGACGTGCTCCTGATGCTGGCCGAAGTGCAGAACGAGCTGACCAATACGACCGACGCGGCGACCAATCTCAACCTTATCCGCACCCGCGCTGGCCTGGCCGCTACCACCGCTACCACCCAGGCCGACCTGCGCACCGCCATCGACCTAGAGCGCCGCCTGGAGCTGGTAGGCGAAGGCCACCGCTGGTTTGACCTCCAGCGCAGCGGCAACGCGGTGACCATCATGAACGCCTATTTCCAAAGCACAGGCACGCTGGTCACTATCAACAGCAACAACCTGCTGCTGCCCATCCCGCAGTCGCAAGTGAATACGGACCCCAGCATTTTACAAAACCCTGGTTATTAAACCTGGCGCGGGCGCCTCACCCTCCGGCCCCCTCTCCGAAAAGGAGAGGGGGAGCCGATTGTAAGAGGACGTCAGAATGCGTTTTCGGGCGTCAGGCTCCCCCTCTCCTTTTCGGAGAGGGGGCCGGGGGGTGAGGCGACACGCTTGGCGAGCTCATTACACTCTTTTCAATTGATTATACCAACATGAAATCCCTTCTTTCCCTCCTTGCCGCTGGCCTACTCTTCGCCGGCCCGGCCCTGGCGCAGCAGCCCGTACAGGCCATTATTCGCACCATGAAAGACCCGGCTACCAAGCAGGTTATCGTGGTAGCGCACCGCGCCGACTGGCGCAGCGAGCCCGAAAACTCCATTCCTGGTATTGAGGCGGCCATTAAAATGGGCGTGGATATGGTCGAAATCGACCTCAAGAAGTCGAAGGACGGTGTGCTAATCCTCATGCACGACGAAACCCTGAACCGCACTACTACTGGCAAGGGCAAACCTTCGGACTACACCTGGGCCGAGCTGCAAAAGCTGACCCTCAAAAACGAGCACGGCGGCCCCACCCGCATGCGTATTCCCACCTTCGAGCAGTGCATGCTTGCCGCCAAAGGCCGCGTGATGGTGAACGTGGACAAGGGCTACGAGTACTACCAGGAGGCCTACGACATGCTGGAAAAAACCGGTACCGTGGACCACGCCGTCATCAAGTCTTACGAAACCTACACCGACGCCAAAGCGGCCAAAGGCAGCCTCCTCAGCAGCAAGCTCTTGTACATGCCCATCGTGAACCTGGCCAAGCCCAACGCCAACGACATGATACGCGAATACGAGCAGCAGCTCAAGCCCGTGGCCTACGAGCTGAACTTCGCCAGCGACAGCGCCCTCACGCACTCCATCTACCAAACCATCCCGAAGACGGGTGGCAAAATCTGGTTCAACGGTCTCTGGGCCAGCCAAAATGCCGGCCACGACGACGAGCGTAGCGTGGAAGAAGGCAACCCCGCCGACGGCTGGGGCTGGCTGCTGGCCCACGGCGCCACCATCATCCAAACCGACCGCCCCGCCGAGCTAATCGCCTACCTGCGGGCGCGTAAGCTGCACAAGTAAGCTGGCCTTTTGGCCGTAGCCAAAAAGCGCTGTTCTGGCTTAGCCGGGACAGCGCTTTTTGATGGCTATTTGGGAAGCCAATTACTTCGTGAATTTTATTTATCAAGCAGTTGCTGGCTGGCTTGATGGCTTATTTTCAAGCGCCCCTGGCCGATAGTTTGTATTTCGGCTGAGGGGTCTTTGTAAAAATGCGCGCCCTCTTCCACCACCAGCTGGCCGGCAACAGTCACGTGGGTATGGGGCCGAATCTCCAACATACCACCCTTTTTGACTACCAGCCGGGCGCCGGGGCCTATATAAGACGCCGGTGCTTTGCCACTTTGCTCGCTCAAAACCAACGTGCTACCCGCCCCGACAACCACACGGCCGGCGCGGCCCAGTAGCAGCCCCGCTGGCAGCAAATAGCGGCAATTCAGGGCCAGCAGTTGCAAGCTACTTTGCGCAGCCACCACGGCCGAGCGGGGCACTCCGGCGCGGCCCAGCACGATTTCCCTAGTCTGCGAGCCGACATGGTGTGGGCCATTGGCAAAGACGGTGTTGCCACTGAAAACCACGCCCGCCATTTGGTCGGCGCTGCCCAGTGGCGGCTCAGTATTGTCAAGCTCAAAGGTGCAGCCTTGCAGCCGAAATCTGCTGGCCGAGTCAGCCGCGGCGGGCACCGCTAATAGTAGATAGTTGCGGGTGCCAACGAAGTGGCAGTTAGTAAAACTCATCGCCCGCGCCTCCTGTTTGGAATACAGCAAGTGCTGCCCGTAGGCGGGCTGGCCGTGGTAGGGCCGGTCCTCGAAGGTGCAGCCTACAAAGCGCGTGGCATAGTCGGCCAAGGCGCAGCCGGTTACGAAAGCGCCGTAGATACGGCAGTTTTCAAATAGAAAATCGGTTTGCCGTACCCAGGCCGACCAGTTGGTGGTACCCCAAAGCAGGCAATCGTGCAGCACGATGTTCTTGGTGGTAGGCGGGCCGCTACCGTAGCGGTCGGATACGAGCGCTTGGCCGGCATTATCAACCAAGCGGCAGTTTTCGAGGCGCACGTTGGCGGCGTAGCCGCCTTCGGGCTCGATGTCGATGCCCGCGCCGGGGTTAGAGTACAGCGGCCGGCCGAGCGCCGAAATGACGACCCGTCCGGTGTGGCTAAAGCTGCAATTGACCGCCCGCAGCCCATTCACACCCGTGATGGACAAGCCCTGCCGGCCGTTGTAGTCGAAACGGCTGTTTTCGAGCAAAATACCTTCCTGCGCCGGGTCGTCTACGCTTTTGGCCAAGTGGTTGAGTATTTGAATACCATCGCGCCCGAAGTGGTGCACGGCCAGCTCCCGCAGCCGGATGCGGCGCGAGTCGCCCACAAAAATCCCGTCGAAGCCCAACTGAATACCGGTATCGCCCCAGTGGCCGCCCACCACGAGGTGCGAATTGTTGCCATTCAGGCGCAGGCGGCGCACCTCCACATTGTCGCAGCCAAGCAGCCCAATAGCAGTGCCCACCGCCCGGCCCCAGCCCGAGGCCGTGAAAAAGGCTGTCGGGCCTTCGTAAGGCAGGTGGGTGGTAGGGTCGAAGACCCCGTAATACAGGCCGTCGGCGTAGCGGATTTCGGTAGTGGCGCTATCGGCCCCCTCGACAATTAGATTGCGACAGCCGCGCAGCACCAATAGGTCGGGGAGTGGGTCGGGGCCGGGCTGCCCCACCAGGTAGGTGCCGGCCGGCAGGTGTAGCACGGCGCGGCCGCTGCCAGCCGGCTTTTTGGCGCGCTCATTAAAAAAATCGGCGGCGCGAGCAAAGGCTGGCTGGTCGTTGGTGCGGCCATCGCCGACGGCGCCAAAATCTTTTTTCAGGTCTTTGTGCAGCGTCGGCTGGGCCACGGCCCGCAAGCTGCCCAGCAGCAGCAGCAAGCAGCTCATAGCAGCTTTAAGCATTTGATAGCCAAATAAAAACCTTGCCTTGAGATTGTTCATTGAATTTCTTGGCCTATCTCTTATACAAATAAGGCGTTGCGGAGGCCTTTTGGTAAAAATAGCCGGGCGGGCTGGGCTGCCCGGTGCCGGCGCACCCCGCCCCAGCCCGTAACTTTGTCCCCCGTCATGCCCGAACGCCCCTCCTCCCCTACTGCGTCGGCCGCGAAGTATATCTTCGTCACCGGCGGTGTCACCTCCTCACTCGGTAAAGGAATTATTTCCGCCTCCCTGGCCAAGCTCTTGCAGGCCAGAGGCTTCCGAGTTACCATTCAGAAGTTTGACCCCTACATTAACATCGACCCCGGCACGCTCAATCCCTACGAGCACGGCGAATGTTACGTAACCGACGACGGCGCCGAAACCGACCTCGACCTGGGCCACTACGAGCGCTTCCTGAACGCGCCTACCTCGCAGGCCAACAACGTGACCACCGGCCGCATCTACGACACGGTAATCCGGCGCGAGCGCGAAGGCGCTTTCCTCGGCAAAACCGTGCAGGTAGTACCCCACATCACCGACGAAATCAAGCGCCGGATGCTGCTGCTGGGCCAGGATGGCAAGTTTGACGTAGTAATTACCGAAATCGGCGGTTGCATCGGCGATATCGAATCGCTGCCATTCGTGGAGGCCGTGCGCCAACTGCGCTGGGAGCTGCCGCCCCACGATTCGCTCGTGATTCACCTCACGCTGCTGCCCTACCTGGCGGCGGCCGGCGAGCTCAAAACCAAGCCTACGCAGCACTCGGTGCGCGACTTGCGCGAGGCGGGCTTGCAGCCCGACATCCTGGTGTGCCGCTCCGAGCACCCGATTCCGGCCGAGATGCGCCGCAAAATCGCGCTGTTTTGCAACGTTAAAATCAACTCTGTTATCGAGAGCCTCGACGCCGACAGCATCTACTCGGTGCCGCTCTTGATGCTGAAAGAGGAGCTGGATGTCCGCGTTATCAGCAAGCTGCGGATGAACGGTGGCCATACGCCCGACCTGGAGGAGTGGAAGGAGTTTTTGGGCCGCCTCAAAAACCCGACCGAGGACGTAACCATCGCGCTGGTGGGCAAGTACGTAGAGCTACCCGATGCTTATAAGTCTATTATTGAGGCTTTTATTCACGCTGGCGCTACCAACGAGTGCAAAGTAAAAGTGCGCACCATCCAGAGCGAGCACCTGACGCCCGAAAATGCGGCCCAGCAGCTCGAAGGCGTGGATGGCGTGCTGGTAGCTCCCGGTTTTGGCGAGCGCGGCTTTGAGGGCAAGGTAGAAGCAGTGCGCTATGTGCGCGAAAAGGGTATTCCGTTCTTCGGTATTTGCCTGGGCATGCAAGTAGCTGTGGTAGAGTATGCCCGCCACGTGCTAGGCCTGCCCGAGGCCAGTTCGACCGAGATGAGCCCGCTCACGCCCGACCCGGTTATTGCCCTGATGTCGGACCAAAAAGACATCACCCAAAAAGGCGGCACCATGCGCCTCGGCGCCTACACCTGCGAGCTAAAGCGGGGCTCACGCGCCGCCAAAGCCTACGGCCGCAACACGATTAGCGAGCGCCACCGCCACCGCTACGAGTTTAATAATGAGTACCTGGCGCGCTTCGAAGAAGCCGGCATGTCGGCCTCGGGCATCAACCCCGAAACGGGCTTGGTGGAGGTGATTGAGCTACCCAAAACGGTGCACCCCTGGTTTGTGGCCGGGCAGTTTCACCCCGAGCTCAAGAGCACTGTGGAAACCCCGCACCCGCTGTTCGTACGCTTTGTGAAGGCCGCGATTCAGCGCAAGAAGGGGCTGTAATGAAAAAGTAGCTTACGGTATCTAAGCTACCTCCTGCGTCTGTCGGGGCGGGGCGGAACGACGAAGCACTTGCCTCAGGCGGGCCTTTTTGGCACCGTTTAGGCGCGATTGCTTCGCTGTTCCGCCCCGCCCCGACAGACGCTTTTTTTCTTCCCCACAATTCTATTCTGCGGCCTGCCCCGCCCGGCCGTACCTTTGTCGTTCGTATTCTTTTTAGTGTAAATGGACCGCTCCCAAGCAACTGGCCTCTTTCTAATCTCGGCCCTGCTCCTGGTGTATTTGTTTTTCTTCTCGCCCAAAGAAAAGGTGGAGAAAGACAAAGCCCAGGCTCCCACCGCTACCGCTGCCAAAACGGCGGCTACTCCGGCTCCGGGCCTCGCCCCCGCGCCTCAGCTCGACTCGGCGGCCGGCCCGGTGCGCAGCATCGAGCTTAAAAACCCCGAGCTCACGCTCACCTTCTCGACCCAGGGCGGCCGCGTGGCGGCCGTGCGGCTGAACGAGTACAAGACGTTTTTTGGCAAGCCGCTCGACTTGCTCGATGCCCAAAGCGCGCGCTACAACACCAAATTCCGCACCTTGGATGGCAAAACGGTGGACTTCGCGGCGCTGAACTTCCAGACCGCTGGCCCGCAGCCAGCCGCCGATGGCGGGCAGGTGCTGACGCTGGCGGTGCCCGTGGCGGGCGGTACCATCACCCAGACGTACACGCTGCCCAAAACCGGCTACGAGGTGAAATATAACCTGAAGCTGGCCGGCGTGAATGTGGCCCAGGAGCCGCTGCAATGGAGCTTCCAGGACAATGTGCGCCAGACCGAGCAGGACATTAAGCAGAACCGTAACCACACCACCATCAACCATTACTCGGCAGGCGGCAGCCAGGATAACCTGGCCGAAGCCAGCGAGAAGCCCGAGGAAACTAAGGTAACCGAGCCGTTGAAATGGGTCGCCGACAAGCACGACTTCTTCGTGGCGGGCCTCGTGGCCGACTCGCAGCCCTTCACCAGCGGCAAATTTAATTCGGACGTCAACCTGACCGATTCGACCTTTATAAAAGGCCTGAGCACGCAATTGGGCTTGCCGGTAGCCGACGTAACGAGCGCGGCCGGTGGCCAGTACCGCTTCTTTTTCGGGCCAAACAAGTTTAACCTGCTGAAGGAAGTAGCGCCCGAATTTGACCGCAACGTGTACCTCGGCTGGGGCTTTTTCCGCGGGGTAAACCGCTTCGTGATAATTCCGGTATTCAATTTCTTGCAGCAATATATCTCGTCGTATGGCGTGATTATCTTGCTGCTGGTAGTACTTATTAAGCTCGTAACGTGGCCGTTGACCTATAAGTCATATGAGAGCCAGGCCCGCATGAAAGTGCTGAAGCCCGAGCTCGACGAGATTAAGGCCAAGTACCCCGACGACCAGGTGAAATCACAGCAGGAGACCATGAAGCTGTACCAGCAGTTTGGCGTGTCGCCGCTCAGCGGCTGCGTGCCCCAGCTGCTCACGCTGCCGATTCTGTTCGCCATGTTCCAGTTCTTCCCCAATGCCATCGAGTTGCGCCAGCAGCCGTTCTTGTGGGCCACCGACCTGAGCACCTACGACAACCTAATCAAGCTGCCGTTTACGCTGCCGTACCTGGGCAGCCACATCAGCATTTTCACGGTGCTAATGACCATCTCGACGCTCTTCATGACCTACCAGAGCAACCAGATGAACACGGCCGCCATGCAGGGCCCGATGAAATTCTACAGCTACCTCATGCCGCTGATTTTCTTCTTCGTGCTGAACAGCTTCGCTTCGGGTCTGACGTGGTACTACCTGGTTTCCAACCTTGTAACCATGGGCCAGCAGGCCCTCACCCGCTCATTTGTAGACGACACCAAGATTCGGGCTCAGCTCGAAGCCAACAAGATTAAGAACAAAGACAAGAAGCCAGGTGGCTTTCAGGCCCGCCTGGCCGAGGCCATGAAAACCGCCCAGGACCGCGAGGCGCAAGCCAAAAAAGGCAATAAATCATAAGGTTGCCTTTGCCCACTAAAACGGCCTGCTGTGCGATGCACAGCAGGCCGTTTTAGTTGAGTTTGTCGCACTTTTGCCCCATGCGTATCCAGCACCAGACCCTTGAAGCTCCTTTGCTGCAAACCATTGCCTGGGCAGGCGATGACACTATCATTGACTGGGCCGAAGGCGGGCGGCTATATGGGCTGGATGGCAGCCGCTCTGGCTCGGACAACGTCACCTACGGATTTAGCTTTCCCTTTGATAGCGCTATCACCTCGGCTGATGGCCGCTACGCCTTTGTTTACCAGAAGCTTGGCACTAAAGGGGTGGTGCTGCGCGATGGCGAAGAATTGCGAGAAATTAACCGCTCTTACTACCAGGCTGGGACATATGAGTACCCGGCGGCTTTTGCTACGATGGCGGGCATAACCTACCTCGTGCATTGCCCGGTCAAGTACTGCCAACTCGATTTTGAAGATGTCGAAACCGGCGAGTTGGTTACCAATACTCCCGGCCGCGAGTCGAATGGCTGCTTTCATTCACGGCTGGAAATCAGCCCTGAAGGCGGCTACTTGATGAGTAAGGGCTGGTTCTGGCATCCGTGGGACATAGTGGATATTTTTGACATCGGTGCCTGCCTGGCCAATCCGCAGTTGCTGGATACGCGGGGGCTGCTCCCCAATACCAACACCGAACTATGCTCGGCTGGCTTCCTCACCGAGCACTACATCCTGCTGGCTACTTCGGATGAGGAGGCGATGGATGACGAGGAAGTTTCCCTTATATCACCTGGCCACTTGGGCTTCTATAGCTTGAAAACCAATAAGTTCTCAGCAGCCGTTAAAGTCAATGAGCCCTTCGGCAACGTGTTTCCCCTAAGCGACAGGCTAGCCTGGGACTTATATCAGCACCCCAAGATTATCGACCTTAACACCGGCGAGGTGGTGGCCCGGCTCGAAACCCTGGATACAGGCTGGCAACGCTCGTCCATCATTCAGCACAACAATGCCCCAGCCATTATTTTCAACCGCCGCACCGGGCGCATTGCCCTGAAAAATGGCCCCAAAATAGAGGTGCTCTCCGTGGCACGATAGCCAGCTTTCCTTTCAGGCCACTCTTGGCAACTATATCTCACTTTCTGCCCTCTATGCGCTACCTCATCTGGCTGCTCGCCTTTTCGCTCACTCTCCCGGCCTGCGCCCAAAAAGCCAAGCCGCGCAAAACCAAAGCTGCCTTGACTACTCCCAAGCCCACCGCCCAAGCAACTGCTACTGAGCCGGTGCTGGTGTTTCAGCGCACGCCCTGCCACGGTACCTGCCCCACTTACGCGGCCACCATCTACGCCGATGGCCGCGTGGAGTACGACGGCCAGCGCTTTGTAAGCCTCATCGGCAAGCACACCTTGAGCCTGCCCGTAGCCACCGTAAACCAGATGCTGGCCGAGGCCAAGCGCATCGGCTTCACCAAGCTACGCGACCGCTACGCGGGTGACACGTATGACCTGCCCTCCACCATTATCACGGTGCACCCGGTGGGCCAGCCAGCTAAGGAGGTGTATGCGATGCAGGACATCCCCGAAAACCTGCAAGGCTATATCGACTACCTCAACAAGCGACTCGACCCGCTGGCTAACAACGTGCAGGAGAAGTAAATAAGCTCTCTTATCGACTTAAAAGCGTTTGTCATTGCTTCGCTACGCTCGCAATGACAAACGCTTTTTGCTAGCTTAATTTTTCCGCACCCGCTCCAGCAGCAGTTGGTTCATTGGATTGGGCGCGAGGCCGCGCACATTGTTCTGCGTAAGGCGAATAACCTCGTCGTAGTAAAGACTAACTACCGGACTTTCGGCCACGATGAGGCGGTCCATTTGCTGGTAGAGGGCGGTACGGCGGGCGGCGTCCTGCTCGCGACGGGCTTGGTTATAAAGCGCGTCGTACTCAGCCGACTTGAAGTGCGTTTTATCGGGGCCGCCGGGGCTGAAATTGGGACTGTAGAAGAGCGAGAGGTAGTTTTCGGCGTCGGGATAGTCGCCGAGCCAGCTTTTGCTGAAAAAGGCGGCCCGGCCATTGTCTACCAGTTCCTGCTGGGTGGCGGCCTGGTTGATGTCAATTTGGACCTGCACGCCCACGTCGGCCCAGTTCTTCTGTAAGTACTCGGCCACGGCCTTGCGCTCGGCCACGGTGCTCAGGCGCAGGTGCAGCGGGTGCGTAGGGCTGTAGCCCGCCGCTGCCAATAGCTGCCGCGCCCGCTGCGGCTCGTAGGTGTAGCCGGGCACCTTGGCCACCGAAAATGACGGCAGCGCCGCTGGCACAAAGCCCGAATTGCCAGGCACGCCCACGTGGTTGAGCACGTAAGCCACTAGCTCGGGCTTGTTGATGGCGTAATTGAGGGCCTGGCGCACCAGCGGCTTGCGCAGGGCGCGGCCCTGGGCGGCTTGCTCACCGGTGAGGTTGGCCGAGTCGAGCTGAAAGCCCAGGTATTCGGTGTTCAGATACGGCGCCTTCTGCACCGTGAAACGGCCCTGAAAGTCGGCCCGCACGGTGCCATCGGTATTCATTACAAGGTCGCGCGAGCCTTCCCTTATGCCGCTCAGGAAGTCCAGCTTGCCTTGCAAAAAGGTCAGAAACTCGGTTTTGCGGTCGGCAATAAAGCTGATTTGCACTGCATCGAGGTACGGTAATTCGTGGCCTTGCCCATCTTGCCGCCAGTAAGCCGGGTTTTTGTGCAGCAGCAGTACGTTACCGGTATCCCAGAGCTTGAAGCGAAACGGCCCCGTGCCCACCGGGTGCTCGCGGAAGTCCTTACCGTATTTCTCCACCGCCTCGTGGGGCACTACAAAAGCGTAGGGCATTGTCAGGATGCTCAGAAAGGGAATAAACGGCTCCTTAAGGTGGATGCGCAGTGTGGAATCATTGGCCGCCACGAAGCAAGTATCGCTGATATTGCCTTGCTTATCCTCCAGCACTTTGCCCCGGAATATCCAGCCGCCCGGCGAGGCCGTTTTGGCATCGAGCAGGCGTTTGAAGCTGTATACGAAATCGGCGGCCGTGACTTGGCGCGGGTTAGAGTCTGGTGGACTCATTTCCATTGGTTCATGCATCGGGTCTTTTATTTCCCGCACGGGCCGGCCATGTTCTCTATCTTCTTCTTGCAGTATTTTCCGTATTTGTGCCTCCGTTACCGGAAATACAGCGCTATCAGCATGGAAATACACGCCCTTCCGCAGCCAAAACGTGTACGTCAGCCCATCGGGTGAAATGCTGTACCGCCGCGCCAGCGCCGGGGCCGGCTGCAAGGTCGAGTCCAGCTCCATGAGCCCGTTATAGAGCTGCGACACAGCCCAAATATTGGCCTGGTTGCGGGTAAAGGCGGGGTCGAGCGAGGTCAGCGCCTCGGGCTGGTTGTAGCGGAACACACGCCGCTCATCGGCCGCCGAGGTGGTGGGGCCACCACAGGCGGCCAGCAGGGCCACGCCCGCTGCCACTAGCAGCCCGAATAAACCAGCACGCAAACGCAAATCGTGTAGAAACATCTATTTAGGGTGTCGGTTGCAAAGGTAAGGGCCGCGTTGGCGCTGCTTCAGACGCGCGCTACGCGTCACTCCCACATTTGCACATTAATTCATTTCCCACATTTTCCCCATGCAACTTACTTATTTCGGCCACTCCTGCTTCCTAGCCACCATTAGCGGCGTGCGCGTGCTCTTCGACCCTTTCATCCGGCCCAACCCGCTGGCCAAAGACGTGAACGTGGACGCCATTCAGGCCGACTACATCCTGCTCTCGCACGGCCACGGCGACCACATCACCGACGCCGAGGAAATCGCCCAGCGCACTGGCGCGACCATCGTGGCCATCGCCGAGGTGGCCGGCTACTTCGGCGCCAAAGGTATCGAGGTGATTGGGGCCAATTTGGGCGGCAAGGTGAAGCTGCCGTTTGGCACCGTGCATTTTGTGGCGGCCGCGCACAGCAGCTCGTTCCCCGACGGGTCGTATGCCGGCGTGCCGGTAGGTTTTGTCATCAAAACCAATGAAGGCCAGACCTTTTACTACGCCGGTGACACGGGCCTGACCTACGACATCAAGCTCATCAAAGACTGGTACACCGTCGATTTTGCCCTGCTGCCCATCGGCGACCACTACACCATGGGTGTCACCGACGCGCTGGTGGCCGCCGACTGGGTAGGCACCACCGAGGTCATCGGTATGCACTACGACACCTTCCCGCCGCTCGTTATCGACCACGCCGCCGCCCAGGCCGAAGCTAAAGCGGCTGGCAAAAACCTGCACCTGCTGCCCATCGGCGGGTCGATAGAGATATAGTCTTTCTGTCATTGCGAGCGCAACGAAGTGGAGCGCGGCAATCTTTCCTGCACATCAGGTTAGTACTGCTGACCTAACGATTAAGGAAAGATTGCCGCGCTCCACTTCGTTGCGCTCGCAATGACAGAAAGACTAGGTTCTTTGGCTAATCCATTTTTTTTAGCCTTATTTTGTATGTTGAACTATGCCGGCCGTACCGGCCATTAGCTACTAGGGCAGCGCTTTTTTGTTATTTCGTTTGTTGTTATGGGTAAAATCATTGCGGTAGCCAACCAAAAAGGTGGCGTTGGCAAAACCACCTCGGCCATCAACCTGGCCGCCTCGCTGGCGGCGCTCGACTACCGCACCCTGCTCGTCGATGCCGACCCGCAGGCCAATGCTACCTCGGGCGTGGGCTTCGACCCCAAAGACATCGAAAACAGCGTGTACGAGTGCATGGTCGATGGTATTCCGGCCAAGGATATTATCCTGCAAACCAACATTTTGCCGCACCTCGACCTCATGCCCTCGCACATCGACTTGGTGGGCGCCGAGGTAGAGATGATAAACCTGCCCAACCGCGAGGAGAAGATGAAGGCCGCCCTGCGCCCCCTGGCCGCCGAGTACGACTTCATCATCATCGACTGCTCGCCGTCGCTGGGCCTCATCACCGTGAACGCCCTCACGGCCGCCAACTCGGTTATCATCCCGGTGCAGTGCGAGTATTTCGCCCTCGAAGGCCTGGGCAAGCTCTTGAATACCATCAAGATAATTCAAAGCCGCCTCAACACCGACCTCGAAATCGAAGGCATCCTACTCACGATGTACGACGTGCGCCTGCGCCTCTCCAACCAAGTGGTGGAGGAAGTGCAAATGCACTTTCAGCAGCTCGTGTTCGACACCATCATCCCGCGCAACGTGAAGCTGAGCGAGTCGCCGAGCTTCGGCATCCCTGTCATTTTGCACGACGCCGAAAGCAAAGGCGCGGTGAGCTACCTCAATCTGGCCCGCGAAATCGTGGAGAAGAACAGCGTGGAAGCCAACCCTGAGGAAGCGGCCGACGAGGTGGCGTAGCCATTATATTGCCGCAATGAACGGCTGGAAAATCGTCCCTAACCCACCTTTTGCCAATGGTTTATTCTCCGAGCAGCAAACCGCTACTTGGGAAGCGCTGAAGCAGCAATTGCCGCTGGGTACACTGCTTACGGGCAAAATATACATTCAAGCCCAATTCGGCGTCTTTTACGATGCTGGATTGGGCTTCCCGGTTTTAATAAACGTACCGGAGTTTGGCAAGCCGGAAGGTGGCATGCTTTTCCCCGCAGATTACCCACCGCTAGGCAGTAGCATGAGCGGCGAAGTATGTGGCTTTGACGAAAACAACCGGCAAATACGGGTTGCCAAGCGTTTCGTCATTCCACCGACTTATACCGAGCAATTTGGTCGCACACCTGATTTTCGAGTAACGTACCGCCTGTTTACTGCGGAAGAAGGTGGTCGAAAAACCCCACCTTTTCAAGGTATTCGCTGGGATTTCCGCTACGATGACAAAGCCATTCACACCGGCACGTGGATGATTTGGCCTGAGTTTTTGGGTTTGGATGGCGCAGTGCTACCTCCGGGCCCGATTCCCGAGTTTGGCCAAGCTAACATGTTTTGCTTTAATCCTGATGCGCGGGAGTTCCACCGCCAGCATATCCGGCTGGGCGTGCGCGGCTATTTTATGGAAGGCCCACGGCGGGTAGGTGTTTGTGAAGTGCTTGAGGTGCTCGGCTTGCGCCAGGAGCTTACTGCCGAACAGGGCAGCTAGTTGGGCAGCCGCAAAACTGACGCTTTTCCACCTTGCCCTTCGCCCGCTAGGCCGTAATTTTGAAGTTCAGCGGCCCCCTAATCTTTGGGCCACGCTGTCTGGTAGTATGTCTGCAGAGAAGAACGAAGATAAAATTCAGGCGGCCCTGGCGGCCAATCCGGCCGCCGCCGCTGCCGCCAAGCGCCGCATTGGCGGCCTGGGCCGCGGCCTTAATGCGCTCATTGAAGGCAGCTACGACAAGCCCAGCGAGCGTGTGCTCGCTACGCCCAGCGCCAACCCCGTGAACGTGGTGGGCCTGATTCCGGTGGGCCAGATTGAAGCCAACCCGTACCAGCCCCGCACGCACTTCGACCAGGATGCCCTGCAAGAGCTGGCCGAAAGCATTCGTACCCAGGGCATTATTCAGCCCGTAACAGTGCGGCAGCTGGGGCCTAACCAGTACCAGCTCATTTCGGGCGAGCGCCGCTTGCAAGCCAGCAAGCTGGCCGACCTCGACAGCATCCCGGCCTACATCCGCAAGGCCGACGACCAGCAGATGCTGGAAATGGCGCTGATTGAGAACATTCAGCGCGAAAACCTCAACGCCATCGAGATTGCCCTTTCGTACCAGCGCCTGCTGAGCGAGTGCAACCTGCGCCAGGAAGACCTGGGCGAGCGCGTGGGCAAAAACCGCTCGACCATTACCAACTACCTGCGCCTGCTGAAGCTGCCGCCCGATATCCAAATCGGCCTGCGCGACGCCGTTATCGGCATGGGCCACGCCCGCGCCCTCATCAGCATGGAAGACCCGCAGCAGCAGGTGGCCCTGTACCGCCGCATTGTGGTGGAGG
>Ga0265780_10002114_pt1 | contig 27369 bp, 18 predicted proteins | sample P1T30metagenome_FD_192432 | JGI IMG/M metagenome (GOLD analysis project Ga0265780, IMG submission 192432) | Plant litter microbial communities from East Loma Ridge, Irvine, California - P1 T30 | ecosystem: Environmental > Terrestrial > Plant litter > Unclassified | place: USA: California...
ATGGTCGCCGGCGACATCGACGCGGTGCACGCGCTCGAATGCAGCGTGTTCCCGCACCCGTGGAGCCGCGCCAACTTCACCGATTCGCTCACCAGCGGCTACGACGGCTGGGTGCTGTGCGCGCACGGCGACGAGGCGCTGGCCGGCTACTTCCTGCTGATGTACGCGGTCGACGAAGCGCACCTGCTCGACGTCGCGGTGGCGGCAAACCGCCAGGGCGGCGGACTCGGACGCTTCCTGCTCGACCGCATCGCCCTGCGCGCGCGCGAACAGGGCATGGAATCGATCCTGCTCGAAGTGCGTCCGTCGAACGAGCGCGCGCTGGCGGTCTACCGCCGCTACGGCTACCAGGAAATCGGCCGGCGCAAGGGCTATTATCCGGCGCATGAAGGCCGGCGCGAGGATGCGATCGTGATGAGGTATGTGTTATGAACCGGATAGCCGACCGCGACGTCGTGTTCCTGAACGAGATGGGCCTGGGGCCGCTGTGGCAGTTGCGCGCGGCGGCGGGTCAGGCCGTGACTACGGAAGCGGTGTTCGAGGACGCCGGGGTGGCATTGGCGGAAGCGCCGGTGGGCGAGGCTGTGCCTGCGCCGGCTGGCGCTCCCGTTCCGTCTCCGGTCGCGGCGCCGGTGCTGGCGCGCCAGCCTGCGCCGTCGCAGCCGCCGCAATCGACGCAGCCACCGCCGCAGTCGCCTGTGCAGAAAGAGCCGGCGCCGCCGCGGCCGCCCGGCCCGTCGCCGCTGCAGCGCGTGGCCCAGTCGGTATCGGCGCTGGAGCCGGTGGCGCCGCCGCCCGACGCCGAATCGGCCTGGGACGATGCCGCGCTGCCGCGCGACGCCACGCCGGAAGAAATCGCAGGGATGGACTGGGACCAGCTGGCGGTGGCCATCAGCTCCTGCCGCCGCTGCAGCGCCTGCCGCGACGGCCGCCCGCCGGTGCCGGGCACGGGCGCCAGGACGGCGCGCTGGCTGGTCGCGGCCGGCGCCTCGACCGCCGCCGACGAAAAGGCGCGCCTGCCGCTGGCGGGCGATCCGGGCAAGCTGCTCGACAATATGCTGGCCGCGGTCGGCATGGGGCGCGAGCGCGATGTCTACATCACCAACCTGATCAAGTGCCGCCCGACCACCTCGAACGGCGGCGAGCGCGCGCCTGCCGCGGCCGAGGCGGCGGCCTGCCGTCCGTATCTGGAGCGCGAACTCGCGCTCACCGGCGCCGGCACCGTGCTCACGCTCGGCCAGATCGCCGCCAACACCCTGCTGGGGCGGCCGCTGCAGGAATCGCTGGCCGGCGCGCGCGGCGCGGTGCATGCGCTGGGGCAGGCGCAGGTAGCGGGGCAGGAGGCAGGTCAAGAAGCGGGGCAGAGGACGGGGCAAGATGCGGGGCAGGAGACGGGGAAGGTAGCGGTCATGCTGGTCGCGACCTTGCATCCGGGCGAACTGCTGCGGCGCGGCGCCGACAAGGCGCTGGCCTGGGCCGACCTGTGCCGCGCGCGCTCGGCCATGAAGGACGCGGGTGCCGGTCCGGCTTGACAACTTCCAGGCCCGTTTCGAGCGCCGCTGGGGCCACCTGCGGCGCGCCCGGGTGCGGGCGCTGGCCTGGCTGCTCGATGCGCCCGACCTGCTCGACCTGCACGATCCGCACTGGGAGGGGCGCATCGCCACGCTGGGGCCGATGACGCCGGAGCGCGCGGCCTGGCTGGCGGCGCTGGACGCCGACCCATCGCGGCTCGACGCCGCCCTGGGCAGCAAGATGGTGACCCGGCTCGGCCTGTATGCCGAAAAACTGATGGCGTTTTATTTTGCCGAGCAGGGCCGCCTGGTCGCCCACGGCCTGCAGGTACGCGCCGCGCGCGACGACACCGTCGGCGAGTTCGATTTCCTGCTGGACGATGGCGCGGGCGGCGTCGAGCACATCGAATTCGCCACCAAGTTCTACCTGCTGCAAGACGGCGTGCATGGCGACCTGGCCGCCAATTTCGACACCTTCGTCGGTCCCAACCTGGCCGACAGCCTGGGCCGCAAGATGCGCAAGGTGTTCGAGCGCCAGCTGCAGCTCGGCAGCCATCCGGCCGCCCAGGCAATCCTGCCGCGCCCGGTGAGCGTGGCGCGTGCGCTGGTGAAGGGCTGGCTGTTCTATCCGGCGGGAGAGTATTTCGACATGCCCGGCCTGGCCGCCGGCCACTGCCGCGGCTTCTGGTGCTCGCTGGACGAACTGGCGGCGCTGGACGCCGACCGCTTCCTGATCCTGCCGCGCCTGCAATGGCTGCCGCCCTTCCGCGCCCAGTCGGCCACCTGGATGCTCGACAAGCGCCAACTGATGACCGAGCTGGAAGACCACTTCATCGCTTCCGACGCGCCGCTGCAGATCGCCCTGATCGACGAACAGGCCGACCACGTCGTCGAATACGAACGCGCCTTCATCGTCCCCAACGGCTGGCGCGAGCGCGCCAACCGCCTCCACCCCTAAATTCGGGGTCAGAGCACATTTTCCCGACAATTCGGGGTCAGAGCACTTTTAGAGGAAATTTCCTGATGCAGAAGGCGGGCAGGGGATAAGCCGTATTCGTCCCCATGCGCAGGGCCGGCGAGCGCACCGAACTCGTGTCAGAGCAATTGATCCAAAAAGTGCTCTGACCCCGAATTTTGCGAATAATGTGCTCTGACCCCGAATTAGTGTTTGTGCTCGCCGATCAGGGCGAGCGAGTCGTGCTCGCGCTGGTTGGCGGCGTGGCGGCGGCCGATCAGGTACATGATGCCGGCCAGGGAGAGGCCGAACATGACGATGATGATGGACAGGTCGAGGTTCAGCGTGATCATGATGGCGTACAGGGCCAGCATGGTCAGGATCGACAGGTTCTCGTTGAAGTTCTGCACCGCGATCGAGTGGCCGGCGCTCATCAGCACGTGGCCGCGGTGCTGCAGCAGGGCGTTCATCGGCACCACGAAGAAGCCGGACAGGAGGCCGACGATCAACAGCAGCGGCACCGCCATGGCCAGCGAGTGCACCATCACCATGCTGGCGACCACCAGGCCCATGATGATGCCCAGCGGGATCACGGTCAGCGATTTCTTCAGCGGGATCAGCTTGGCGGCCAGGGCCGCGCCGACGGCGACGCCGATCGCGACCACGCCGATCAGGCTGGTGGCCTTGTCGAGCGGCATGTGCAGCGAGCGCTCGGCCCATTTCAGGACGATGAATTGCAGCGTTGCGCCGGCGCCCCAGAACAGCGTGGTCACCGCCAGCGAGATCTGGCCCAGCTTGTCCTTCCACAGCGTCGACGAGCACTCGGCGAAGTCGGCGATCAGCCTGGCCGGATTGCGTTCCTGGTGCTCGTAGCGGGCGCCGGTGTCGGGAATGCGCAGGTTGAAGCCGGCGGCCAGTGCATATACGCCGATCAGGACGATCAGCGAAGCCTTGATCGGGGTGTCGATGCCGGTGTCGACGCCCGGGAAGTCCAGCGCCATCAGCCAGGCGCCGCCATGGGTGCTGACCAGGGCGCCGCCCATGACGGTGCCGAGGATGATCGACATGACCGTCAGGCCTTCGATCCAGCCATTGGCTGCGACGAGCCGCTCGGGCGGCAGGAGTTCGGTGAGGATGCCGTACTTGGCGGGGGAGTACACGGCGGCGCCGAAGCCGACCACCGCGCAGGCGACCAGCGGGTGCACGCCGAAGAACAGCAGGCTGCAGCCGCCGACCTTGATCAGGTTGGCGACGAACATTACCCGGCCCTTGGGCATCGAATCGGCGAAAGCGCCGACGAAGGCGGCCAGCAGCACGTAGAACAGCACGAACGACAGTTTCAGCAGCGGCGTCAGTTCGGCAGGGGCTTTCATCGCCGTCAGCAGACCGATTGCGACAAAAATCAGCGCATTGTCCGCCAGCGACGAAAAGAACTGCGCCGCCATGATGGTGTAAAAACCACGATTCATTCGAGACGTTCTAAAAACTAAGTGTGGGTTGCTTTATACCATGAAAGGCTCTCGCGCCCAAGGAAACGACATGACGCCTTTTCACTGCCGGTAGTAAAATAGACCTTTCGTTCGGGCCTCGCGGCCCCATCTGCAAGCCATGCCACGCCCCCTCCAAGCCACCATCCATCTCGATTCCATGCAGCACAACCTGGCCCGCGCACGCGCCTGCGCGCCGATGTCCAGGCTGTGGGCCGTGGTCAAGGCCAATGCCTATGGCCATGGCCTCGAGCGCGGCATGCGCGGCTTCGTCCAGGCCGACGGCCTGGCCCTGATCGAAACCGAGAATGCACTGCGGCTGCGCGAACTCGGCTGGATCAAGCCGATTTTGTTACTGGAAGGTATCTTCGATACCACCGATATCCCGCTGCTGGCCGAGCACAACATCAACAGCACCGTGCATTGCCTCGAACAGATCAAGATGCTGGAATATACCCAGCTCTATCGTCCGATCGACGTGCACCTCAAGATGAATACCGGGATGAACCGCCTCGGCTTCAATCCCGAAGATTACCGCGCCGCCTATGAACGCCTGCGCGCGATTCCGGGGGTCCGCAACATCACCCTGATGACCCACTTCGCCAACGCGGACGAACTGGAGCACCCGCGCCTGTCGATGGCCGAGCAGGTGCGCCGCTTCTTCGCCGGCGCCGACGGCCTCGACGGCGAACGCAGCCTGTCCAACTCGGGCGGCGTGCTGCACCAGGCGGAGCTGCTGGGCGGCATCGCGCCGGAATTGCGCAACGACTGGGCGCGTCCCGGCATCATGCTCTACGGCGGCACCCCGGGCGGACGTTCGGCCAAGGAATACGGCCTGCTGCCGACCATGACGCTGAAATCCGAGGTGATCGGCATCCAGCACCTGCAGCCGGGCGAGAGCGTCGGCTACGGCAGCCGCTTCCAGGCCGAGCGTCCGACCACCATCGGCGTGGTCGCCTGCGGCTATGCCGACGGCTATCCGCGCCACGCCGAGCACGGCACCCCGGTGCTGGTCGACGGCGTGCGCACCCACCTGGTCGGGCGCGTCTCGATGGACATGATGACGGTCGACCTGAGCCCGATCCCGAACGCGCGCATCGGCAGCAAGGTCACACTCTGGGGCGACGGACTGCCGATCGACGAAGTCGCCCAGTCGGCCGGCACCATCGGCTATGAATTGATGTGCGCCCTGGCCGAACGCGTGCGCGTGACGGAAAACCGCCTCGGCTGCGACTAGTCGCACTGACAACACCTCCAGGCGGCCTGGCGCCGCCTCGCCGTACCATATATAGATAGGAACCATGGCAAAACCACGTACCAGTTTCGTCTGCAGCGACTGCGGCTCGGTCGCCAGCCGCTGGACCGGCCAGTGCGCCGATTGCAAGGCCTGGAACACCATGACCGAGCAGGTCGAGAGCCAGGGCGTCAACCGCATGTCGCAGGCCACCCACCACAAGGCGCTGGCGCAGACCGCGCCGGTGCTGTCGCTCGCCGACATCGAGGCGACCGACGTGCCGCGCTTCGGCACCGGCATCGAGGAATTCGACCGCGTGCTGGGCGGCGGCCTGGTCTCGGGCGGTGTCGTGCTGATCGGCGGCGACCCCGGCATCGGCAAGTCGACCCTGCTGCTGCAGGCGCTGGCCAACCTGGCGGCGACCCGCAGTACCTTGTATGTATCGGGCGAGGAATCCGGCGCCCAGATCGCCCTGCGCGCCAAGCGCCTGCAGGTCGAAGCCAGGGACCTGAAGCTGCAGGCCGAGATCCAGCTCGAGAAAATCCTCGGCACCCTGGCCGACCTGAAGCCCGAAGTCGCCGTGATCGACTCGATCCAGACCCTGTATTCCGACGCGCTGACCGCGGCGCCGGGCTCGGTGTCGCAGGTGCGCGAGTGCGCGGCCCAGCTGACCCGCGTGGCCAAGCAGACCGGGATCACCATCATCCTGGTCGGCCACGTGACGAAAGAGGGCGCGCTGGCCGGTCCGCGCGTGCTCGAGCACATCGTCGACACCGTGCTGTATTTCGAGGGCGATACCCAGTCGAGCTTCCGCCTGGTGCGGGCGATCAAGAACCGCTTCGGCGCGGTGAACGAGCTCGGCGTGTTCGCGATGACGGAAAAGGGCTTGAAGGGCGTGTCGAACCCGTCGGCCCTGTTCCTGTCGCAGCACGACAACCAGGTGCCCGGTTCCTGCGTGATGGTGACGCAGGAGGGCACGCGTCCGCTGCTGGTGGAGGTGCAGGCCCTGGTCGACGCCAGCCACCTGCCGAACGCGCGCCGGCTCTCGGTCGGCCTGGAGCAGAACCGCCTGGCCATGCTGCTGGCGGTTCTGCACCGCCATGCCGGCATCGCGGCCTTCGACCAGGACGTGTTCATCAACGCGGTCGGCGGCGTCAAGATCGCCGAACCGGCGGCCGACCTGGCGGTGCTGCTGGCGATTAACTCCTCGATGCGCAACAAGCCGCTGCCGCGCGGCCTGGTGGTGTTCGGCGAAGTCGGCCTGGCCGGCGAGATCCGCCCGGCGCCGCGCGGCCAGGAGCGCCTGCGCGAAGCGTCCAAGCTGGGCTTTTCGATCGCCATGGTCCCGAAAGCCAATGTCCCGAAACAAAAGATTGAGGGAATGACGATCGTGCCCGTCGAGCGCATCGACGAAGCCTTCAACAAACTGCGCGACCTCGATTAATACCTGGCCCGGTGCGGACACGAAAAAGCGGCATGTGCCTTAAGGCATTGCCGCTTTTTTCGTTGAGGGGCCACTGGCCCCGCTTGCTATTCGTGATAGCGATCTGTCAACCTACCGTGGCTGCCGCGTGCTTCGCCGATGACATCCAGCAGAAGCAGGGCGGCGATCCCCCCCAGTACGCCTGTGATGAACAAACTGATGACCATGACGTCCGACGCCGTTGAGCGCACCCTCCAAGAAAATGACGATGATTTCAAGGTAGCAGATGGCGGCGTATTTACAAGTGGATGTTTTTCATGCATATGACATGTCATTTTCTCTTGAAAACAGGCTCTTGCACGGAAAAACTGTGACATCAGAACGGCAATCGTGTGACACGCTTTTCCGGCTAAAGCCATGATAAATAAGGGGTCATCCGCCAATGTCTCGCTTGTCATAAAGCCGTCACATTGGATCGCTACACTGCGCAGCATCAACGTGTCACCTACCTAACCAAAGGACTTGATATGCGCATGAAGCAACTGCTGGCAACCATCATCATCGGCACGACCGCCACCTTCGCGAGCACCGCGACGCTGGCCGCCGACATCACCGGAGCCGGCGCCACCTTCCCGTACCCGATCTACGCGAAGTGGGCCGAGATGTACAAGAAGGCATCCGGCAACGGCCTGAACTACCAGTCGGTCGGTTCGGGCGCGGGCATCAAGCAGATCAAGGCCAAGACCGTCGACTTCGGCGCATCGGACATGCCGCTGGCAGCAGACGACCTGAACCAGGCCGGCCTGTTCCAGTTCCCGGCCATCATGGGCGGCGTCGTCACCGTCGTCAACCTGGACGGCATCGCCCCGGGCCAGCTGAAGCTGACCGGCCCGGTCGTCGCCGACATCTACCTGGGCAAGATCACCAAGTGGAACGACCAGGCGATCGCCGCCCTGAACCCGGGCGTCAAGCTGCCGGCGGAAGACATCACCGTCGTGCACCGCGCCGACAGCTCGGGCACGTCCTTCCTGTTCACCGACTACCTGTCGAAGACCAACCCGGACTTCAAGGCCAAGATCGGCGCCGGCACCGCGGTCAAGTGGGCCGTGGGCGTGGGCGGCAAGGGCAACGACGGCGTCGCCGCCAACGTCCAGCGCATCAAGGGTTCGATCGGCTACGTCGAGTGGGCCTACTCGAAGAAGAACAAGATGTCGCACACCCAGCTGAAGAACAAGGACGGCGCCTTCCTGCAGCCTGACGACGACGCCTTCAAGGCCGCCGCCGCGAATGCCGAATGGTCCAAGACCCCGGGCTTCGCCGTGGTCCTGACCGACCAGGCCGGCAAGACCGCCTGGCCGATCACCGGCGTCTCCTACATCCTGGTCCACAAGACCCAGGAAGATGCCAACAAGGGCAAGGAAGTCCTGAAGTTCTTCGACTACGCCTTCAAGAGCGGCGACACCGCCGCCACCGAGCTGGACTACGTGCCGATGCCGGACACCGTCGTCAAGCTGGTCCAGGACGCCTGGAAAGCCAATATGAAAGACGCTTCGGGCAAGGCGGTCTGGTAACCGACTGACAGCCCAGGCAGTGGGTAGCGCCGCTCCCTTCCTCCCGAGGCCGGGAGGTGGGGAGTGGCGCGTTTCGCTTGCAGGACAACATTGAGCAAAGATATGAACGCACAATCCGCGATCGCCGCCGACCACGCCGGCCAGGCTGCGCTGGAAGAAGCACGCAACGTCGCGCTGCGCAACACCATGCGCACGCAGCGCATCCAGGATTTCTTCTTCCACAAGATCACCTTGCTGTTCGCCGCCTCGGTGCTGGTTGTGCTGATCGGCATCATCATTTCGCTGGCGATCGGCGCGGCCCCTGCGTTCCGCGAATTCGGCCTGGGCTTCATCACCACCAACGAGTGGGATCCGATCAACGACCAGTTCGGCGCCCTGATCGCCATCACCGGCACCCTGGTCACCTCGCTGATCGCCCTGGCCGTGGCCTTCCCGATCAGCTTCGGCATCGCCCTGTTCCTCACCGAGATCTGCCCGGCCTGGCTGCGCCGCCCGATGGGCACCGCGGTGGAACTGCTGGCCGGCGTGCCCTCGATCATCTACGGCATGTGGGGCCTGTTCGTGTTCGCGCCTTTCTTCGGCGACCACGTCCAGCCGCTGCTGAAAAGCACCCTGGGCGTGCTGCCCTTCATCGGCCCCCTGTTCAAGGGCCCGACCATGGGCCTGGGCGTGCTGACCGCCGGCCTGATCCTGGCGATCATGATCATCCCCTTCATCGCCTCCGTGATGCGCGACGTGTTCGAGATCGTGCCGGCGGTGCTGAAGGAATCGGCATACGGCCTCGGCTGCACCAGGTGGGAAGTGGTGCGCAAGATCGTGCTGCCTTACACCCGCACCGGCGTGGTCGGCGGCGTGATGCTCGGCCTCGGCCGCGCGCTGGGCGAGACCATGGCCGTGACCTTCGTCATCGGCAACGCCAACAAGATTTCGCTGTCGCTGTTTGAAGCGGGTAATTCGATTTCCTCGACCCTGGCCAACGAATTCGCCGAAGCCAGTTCGCCGCTGCACGTGTCCTCGCTGTTCGCGCTGGGCCTGATCCTGTTCGGCATCACCTTCGTGGTGCTGTCGGCCGCCAAGCTGATGCTGGCCGGGATGTCGCGCAAGGAAGGAGCAAAATAATGGAACAAGTCAAGATGAATCCGGTCTACCGCCGCCGCCTGCTCGGCCACCGCATCGGCATCTTCCTGTCGATCAGCGCCATGGCCGTCGGCCTCGGCTTCCTGGCCTGGATCCTGTTCACCCTGCTGGTGCACGGCTTCGGCGCGCTTTCCGGCGCCATGTTCACCCTCGATACCCCGGCGCCGGGCAGCGACGGCGGCCTGCGCAACGCCATCTTCGGCACCGCGATGATGGTCGGTTTCTCGACCCTGGTATCGACCCCGATCGGCATCCTGGCCGGCATCTACCTGGCCGAGTACGGCCAGAACAACAAGTTCGCCGCCGTCACGCGCTTCGTCACCGACATCATGCTGTCGGCCCCGTCGATCGTGATCGGCCTGTTCGTCTACGCCCTGTACGTGGCCAAGGTCCAGCACTTCTCGGGCTACGCCGGCACCATCGCGCTGTCGCTGATCGCGATTCCGGTGGTGGTGCGCACCACCGACAACATGCTGCACCTGGTGCCCAACAGCCTGCTCGAAGCCGCGTTCGCGCTCGGCGCGCCGCGCTGGAAGGTGTCGCTGATGGTGCGCCTGCGCGCCGTCAAGGCCGGCGTCGTCACCGGCGTGCTGCTGGCCGTGGCCCGCATCGCCGGCGAGACCGCGCCGCTGCTGTTCACCGCCCTGAACAACCAGTTCTTCACCAGCGATATGAACCAGCCGATGGCCAACCTGCCGGTGGTGATCTACCGCTTCGCCATGAGCCCGTACGAAGACTGGCAATCGATCGCCTGGGGCGGCGCGCTGCTCGTGACCTTCAGCGTCCTGGCCCTGAACATCCTCTCGCGGACCGCATTCCGCCAGAAGACCCCGCAATGATCCGAAAGACTGTGACCAAATGAGCGCAACCATCCACACCGCGATCCCTACCGCGAACCAGCACAACGCGAACGGCAGCAACGGCAAGCCGAAGGCCAAGACCATCGAGATCAAGGGTCTGAATTTTTACTACGGCAAGTCGCACAGCCTGAAGAACGTCAACCTGGACGTCCACGACAAGCAGGTCACGGCCTTCATCGGCCCTTCGGGCTGCGGCAAGTCGACCCTGCTGCGCACCCTGAACCGCATGTACGATTTGTACCCGGGGCAGCGCGCCGAGGGCTCGATCGTCTACGCCGGCCGCAACATCCTGGAGCCTGGCGTCGACGTCAACATGCTGCGCGCCAAGATCGGCATGGTGTTCCAGAAGCCGACGCCGTTCCCGATGTCGGTCTACGACAACATCGCCTTCGGCGTGCGCCTGTACGAAAACATGTCCAAGGGCGAGATGGACGAGCGCGTCGAATGGGCGCTCAAGAAGGCCGCGCTGTGGAACGAGGTCAAGGATAAGCTGAACAAGAGCGGCCTGTCGCTGTCGGGCGGCCAGCAGCAGCGCCTGTGCATCGCGCGCGGCGTCGCGGTCAAGCCGGACGTGCTGCTGCTCGACGAGCCGACCTCGGCGCTGGACCCGATCTCGACCTCGAAGATCGAGGAACTGATCAGCGAGCTGAAAGGCGACTACACCATCGCCATCGTCACCCACAACATGCAGCAGGCCGCGCGCTGCTCGGACTACACCGCCTATATGTACCTGGGCGAGCTGGTGGAATTCGGCGAGACGGACCAGCTGTTCATGAATCCTGCCAAAAAAGAAACGCAAGACTACATTACGGGTCGTTTCGGCTGATCAAGTAATATAACAACTTCGATAGGACACAGAGACATGGTAGGCGATCACTCTTCCAAGCAGTACGACCAGGAACTCGAGGGCATCCGCTCCAAGGTGCTGCTGATGGGCGGCATGGTGGAAACCCAGTTCGAGGAAGCGCTGGACGCTTTCCGCGTCGGCAATGCCGAGCAGGCCGACAAGGTGATGGCGGACGACCACGCCGTCAACCAGCTCGAAGTGCAGCTCGACGACGCCTGCAGCCACCTGATCGTGCGCCGCCAGCCGGCCGCGAACGACCTGCGCACCGTGATGGCGACCATCAAGGTGATCACCGACCTCGAACGCGTCGGCGACGAGGCCAGCAAGATCGCGCGCACCGCCAAGAGCCTGCACGAGCGCGGCATGATCAGCTTTAACCATTACGACATCGTGCGCACCATCTCGCGCGCCACCGCCGACATGCTGCACGATGCGCTCGACGCCTTCGCCCGCCTGGACGGCAAGGCGGCGGTGCAGATCATCGCCCAGGACGACGTGATCGACTACGAGTTCCGCACCATCCTGCGCAATATGATCACCTTCATGATGGAAGATCCGCGCACGATCTCGTCGGCGCTGGACACGCTGTGGGTGGCCAAGGCCATCGAGCGCATCGGCGACCATGCCAAGAACATCGCCGAATACGTGATCTACGTGGTGGAAGGCAAGGATATCCGCCATAGCAAATTGCCGGTGACCGAACGGGGAGAAGGTTGATCGATGGCGGCCAACACGAGCGTCCTGATCGTCGAGGATGAACCGGCGATCGTCGAACTGGTCAGCTACTCGCTGCGCGAGACCGGCTGGGATATCCGCACGGCGGGCAATGTCGCCTCGGCCTGGGATTCGATCGTGCACGGCAGGCCCGACCTGCTGCTGCTCGACTGGATGCTGCCCGACCAGAGCGGGCTGCGCCTGCTGTCGCGCCTGCGCGGCGACCGCGATTTCCAGGATATCCCGGTCATCATGCTGACCGCCAAGAGCATGGAAGAGGACAAGATCGCGGGCCTGAACAACGGCGCCGACGACTACGTCACCAAGCCGTTCTCGCCGCGCGAACTGCTGGCCCGTTCCAAGGCCCTGTTGCGGCGCAAGAGTCCGCACCTGGCCGAGGCGCCGCTGTCGGCCGGCGAGGTCATGCTCGATCCGGCCAGCTGCACCGTCACGTTCAAAGGGCGCCAGCTCGACATGGGCAATGCGGAATACCGCCTGCTGAAGTTCCTGATGGCGCACCGCGAACGGGTGTTCTCGCGCAGCCAGCTGCTCGACAAGGTGTGGGGCGATGCCGCCGCCGTCGAGGAGCGCACGGTCGACGTCCACGTCCTGCGCCTGCGCAAGGCCCTGAAGGAAGCCGAGAAGCTGATCCGCACCGTGCGCAGCGTCGGCTACATGCTGACCGAAAAAGAGAAATAAGAATCACAGGATGTCGAACTTGAATCCCAAACTGGTGTTCTGGGTGCCGGCCATGCTGCGCCTGGGCCTGGTGATGGCGGGCGCCGGCGTGTTCTGGTGGATGTCCGGCCCGGTCAGCGGACTGGCCTTCGCGCTGCTGTTCACCATCGGCCTGCTGGTCTCGCAACTGTCTTACCTGCACAAGCTGGGCGACTGGCTGGACGACCCGCAAAGCGGCAAGCTGCCGGACGGCTGGGGCGCCTGGACCGACGTGTTCGCGCGCCTGTACCGGCTGCGGCGCGACGACGAGCGCCACCAGGCCGAACTGGCCGAGTGGCTGGCGCGCTTCCGCCAGGCCATGCACCTGCTGCCGGAAGGCGTGGCGATCATGGACGACGTGCTGTTCCTGGAATGGTGCAACCCGGCCGCCGAGCGCCACCTGGGCCTGACCCTGGAGCGCGACAAGGGCCGCCGCGTGACGAACCTGATCCGCCATCCGGAATTCATCGACTACATCATCCTGGGCCGCTACGACCAGCCGCTGACGCTGTCGATCCGCGGCCGCAAGCTGGTGGTCCAGGTCATTCCCTTTGAAAACCGCCGCCAGATCCTCGTGACCCACGACGCCACCGAGAACGAACGCATCGAAGCGATGCGGCGCGACTTCATCGCCAACGCCTCGCACGAGCTGCGCACGCCGCTGACCGTGATCGTCGGCTTCCTCGAGATCGCGCTCGCCGATCCGGGCCTGGACGAAAAGACCCGCACCGCCCACCTGGAACTGATGACCGAGCAGGCCGGGCGCATGCAGCGCCTGATCGAGGACATGCTGACGCTGTCGCGCCTGGAGTCGAACGAGTATCCGCTCAAGCGCGAGCGGGTGGACGTGCAGGCGCTGGTGGCCCAGGTGGCCCAGGATGCGCGTTCGCTGTCGGGCGGGCGCCACCAGATCGACTTCGAGGTCGACGGTCCCGACGTGATGGGCAGTGCCGACGAATTGCGCAGCGCCTTCGGCAACCTGGCCAACAACGCGGTGCGCTACACCCCGGCCGGCGGCAACATCCGCCTGTCCTGGACGCGCGGCCCGAACGACTTGCGCTTCGAGGTCGCCGACGACGGCATCGGCATCGACGAGCAGCACATCTCGCGCCTGACCGAACGCTTCTACCGCGTCGACAAGAGCCGCTCGCGCGAGACCCAGGGCACGGGCCTGGGCCTGGCCATCGTCAAGCACGTGCTGCTGCGCCACGGCGGCAAGCTGGCGATCCGTTCCAGCGCGGGCAAGGGCAGCGTGTTCACGGCCTCGCTGCCGAATACATCCTTGCCTGGCTAGCGCTTCCTTCTTTTCCGATTCTGCTTCATGAATCCGCACCGGTGTTTGCCGGTGCGGATTTTTTTATTCCTATTTTATTTTCATTTTCATTTTCATTTTTATTTCCGGCTTATCGAATTTCTCACTGTCCTTTAATTAAATTGGAGTTAGTCGGTATTGATGTATATCAAATATCCTTGGATGTCTCGAATAAGAAAATTATCGTTTCAGATTATTCCGATAAGGATTCTGCAATATCCCTTAAATTAAATTATTTTATTGACCGAATAATTTCTCACTATTATTCTTTCACGAAATAAATAAATACGGAAAGGCGGATGCGTTTTTCTACGTAATGTAATTCAGGGAATTGCATCAGGCCGCATCAGGGCAATTCCCCTGGCTGGATAACAGGTATTCGGGGCGCCGGTGCCCCACCGCCGGGTCCGCCGGTGCAGCTAAGGATCCGGCACCGGCTTATTCCAAGGAGAATGTTCATGAATCATCGCATTAGCGCCAGACTGCTGGCCCTCGCCGTATGCGCCATTCCGATGTCGGCAATGGCCGGCGCCGGCGCCAACGTCAGTGCCTGCATTTATCTGCCGACCGCGCCGATGGCGCCTTTGAAGGCAACCGTGACGGCCGGCGGTTCCGGTACCCATTGCATGAACGATAAAGGCAATAGCACCACCATTAATGTGACCCAGGCCGGACTGACCTGCGGCTCGGTCGGGTACGTGGAAGCCAAGGCCAGTTCCACCAAGGGCGACACCTGCGCCACCGATACCTCCACCTGGCCGGTCGCCTACACCATCGGCGGCACCGCCTACAGCGGCGCGACCCAGTCCGACTGGTCGGGCGCCGGCACCCGCAACAGCATCAACCTGCAAAACCAGACCCGCGGCACCTCGGTCTGCAATTCCCAGAACCTGTGCACCGGCACCAACGCCACCTGGGACCACGGCACCCAGGGCCCGGTCTACGTGATCTTCCAGCCGCAGGCGCAATAAACGGCCGGCGCCGCCAGCGGCGGCTCCGCGTGCACATCACCACGCTCAGGCAGCATTCCAGGAGGCGGGCATGAAGGAAGGCGGATTTCGGGCCGGGCAGGCGTTCGGCCACGGCGCTGCGCGCGGACGGGAAGGGCAGCGCCCGACCGCCGGCCTGCTCCTGCTGTGCCCGATCGCGGTTGCGCTGGCGGTCGTCGCCTGGAACGGCGGCCAGGGACTGGCCGGGCTGGCGCTGCTGCTCCTGCTGCCGGTACTGGCGGCGCGCGCCGGCAGCCGCGGCGGCGCCGTGCTGGTCGCCTTTGCCTACTACGGCGCCGCTGCGCGCGCCGTCCCCGCCATCATCAAGGGCTTCTTTCCGCAACTGTCGATGCCCACCTGCCTGGCGCTGTGGGCCGCGCATGCCGCAGTGCTGGCGCTGCCCTGGGCGCTGGCCCATGCCGCCCCCGATGCGCCGGCCTGGCGCCGCGGCGCCGGCATGGCGGCGGCGCTGCTGCTGCTGAGTATTCCGCCGCTCGGCCTGTTCCACTGGGCGTCGCCGCTGATGGCGGCCGGCCTGCTGTTCCCGGGCTGGGGCTGGGCCGGCCTGCTGCTCACGCTGCTGCTGATGGCGCTGCTCGCGTTCGGGCAGTTCCAGGCGCGCCGCGTGCAATGCGCGCTGCTGGCGGCCGCCATGCTGTCGGTCGGCGCCAACGCCGCCTACCGCGTGCCCGCGCCGCCACCCGGCTGGCGCGCGGTCTCGCTGGAACTGGGCCGCAGTCCCGAACTGTGGTCAGACCAGATGGAAGCGCGGCGCATGCTGCTGGCCGCACGCGCCATGCGCGAACTGGAGCAGGGCGCCCGCGTCGTGATCTTCCCGGAATCGGTGTCGGGCTCGAACCGCCGCGACCAGGCACCGCTGTGGCAAGCGGTGGCCCGGGCCGCGGCGGCGCGCGGGGCCACCGTGCTGGTCGGAGAAGAAACCTGGGGCCGCGACAGGCGCAGCTTCCGCAACGCCCTGGTCGGCTACGGCGCTGCCGCCGACGGCGCGGTACTGGTCTCGTCGCGCGTGCCGATGCCGATGGGCGACTGGAAGTTCGGCATGGAGGAGGGCGCCGCCACCGAGGTGTTCGGGGACGACGTGGTGGCGCTGCACGGCCGCCGCGTCGCCTTCTCGATGTGCTACGAGGACTTCCTGTTCTGGACCCACCGCGGCCTGCTGGCCGGCCGCGCCGAACTGCTGGTGTCGGCCACCAACCAGTGGCCCTCGGCCGGCACCTCGGCCGAGACCGGGCAGGACCTGTCGCGCGCGGCGCTGGCCCGGCTCGCCGGCGTGGCGCTGCTGACGGCCAAGAACCACTGAAGGGAACCGCGCCACGGCATCACGGCAGCCCACTACCGCATGGAGAGTTTCATCTGGGAGAGCGGCACCCGCCTTGCCGGCATGTCGGCATGCCGGACGCGCGAGCGCCGCCAACACCTTCATCTTTGCCAACTCATCGGGAGAAATTCATGGCAGACGCAAGTGCATACCAGGGCTCGCAAGCCTTCAGCCAGGGTTCGATCGCGAACGAATCCGTCACGTCGAACACCGGTTCGCTCACCCTGTCGAAGGCGATCGTCGCGCTGCGCGGCATCCACGACGGCGTCGGCCTGACGGTCAACCTGGCGTATTCGGGCGGCAGCCAGGGCCTGCTGGGCCTCCCGGCCGGCTGGGGCTTCGGCATCGCCTTCCTGGTGCCCGGCGAGTCCCTGAGCACCCAGGGCAAGACCAGCATCATCGACCCGCACTGGAGCGATGCCACCGGCTACCAGTCCGGGCTGCGCTACGTGAACAACCACGGGATGAAATTCCAGGACATCATCCCGCCGCAGCCGCTGCGCTCGGGCCGCCCCGGCACCTATGCGTACACGCTGCGCTACACCGACGGCGCGATGGATTACTTCGACGCCACCGGCAAGCTGGTCGAGCATGCCGACATCTTCGGCAATGCCCTCAGCTATTACTACACCGATCCCTTCGCCGGCGCGCCGGGCAACCGGCTCGATCATATCGTCGACAGCTTCGGCCAGCAGGTGCGCTTCGGCTACGGCCCGAACGCCATCGTGGTGACGACGCCGGACGGCGCGCGGTGCACCATCAACTGGTCGGCCCAGGGCGTGCAGAACGTGGTCGACGCGCTCGGCAACCTCACCTCCTTCAGCTACCAGCCCTCGGCCTCCCACCACCTGGTGACGGCGGTGCAGTACCCGACCGGACTCACCACGCGCTTCGACTACGTGGGGCTGACCTATCTCGACGCCGCCGGCGCGCCGCAATCCTTCGCGGCGGTGTCGGACATGGTGCACCTGGACGCTTCCGGCAAGCAGCTCGACCACACCAGCTATGCCTTCGGCACCGACAGCGGCGGCGCGACCTTCACCGGCGCGGCGGCCGGCTACCGCCTGAACAGCGGCGCCGACAGCCTCATGGACAGCAACAACGCGGCCTATGTCTACGATGTGCTGATCCGCCGCATCGACGACGCCGGCAAGGCCGCCAGCGCCTCGCGCATTTATTACAACTACCTGCACCTGCCGCTGCGCGAAGAGCATTACCTGGTGGCGCCGGACGGCGCCGTCGCCAAGGGCTACCGCGCGCTGTACACCTATGTGATCGACCCCGACTACCATGCGCGCACGCCCACGTACGCCCAGCCGGTCGGCGTCGAGCAGTTCGTCTACGACGACGACGCGCAAGCCTACCGCGCACTGCGCAAGTCGCTGTCCAGCTACGACGTCTTCGGACAGCTGCTGAGCAGCGAGGAGCTGCTGTACGACGCGGCGCAGAAGGCCTACGTGAGCCAGCTGCAGTCGACCCTGAGCTACAGCGCCACCTCCTGGGGCGGCGAACTGCCGGCGCTCGAGACCCATGCGGACCGGGTCTCGGGCTACCAGCGCCAGATCGCCTACGCGCTGAGCGCCGACGGCAAGACGATCCAGACCGCGACGGTGCGCTGGCGCGCCGATGGCGGGGCGGCCTGGTCGCCCTGGAAGACGCGCACCAGCCGCTTCGACGCCCAGGGCCGCGTGCTCGCCGAGACCCTGGCCTGGTCGCCGGGCGCCGTGGTGCCGCCGGGCAGCGTGGCCAGCGCCACCAGCACCCGCAGCTATGACTTCGACGCCGCCCGGCGCCGGCTTGCCGTCACCGCCGTCGACCCGCTGGGCAATGCCGCCACCACGTCCTACGACGTCGGCATCGTGCATGGTCCGGTGGTGGCGACCCGGCTGCCGCTCGGCCAGACCAGCACGGCGCGCTACGACGCCCTCGGCCGGGTGGTGGCGACGATCGATGCGCTCGGCCACCAGACCGTCACCGCCTACACCATCGGCAAGGACGGCAACAGCGTCACCAGCACCGGCCCGACCGGCTACCTGGTGCGCCAGGACTTCGACGCGCTCGGCCGCCTGGTGGCGGTGCGCGACAACGGCGATCCGACCGGGAACGGCGGCGCGGCGCCCAACCGCGTGCTGCGCACCAGCAGCCACGACATGCTGGGCCGCGTCGCGCGCGCCAGCAACGAGCTGGGCCTGGCCATGCAATACCAGTACGACGGCCTTGGACGCGTGGTGCAGCGCACCGATCCGCTCGGGAACCGGCACGTCACGCGCTACCTCGACGGCCAGCTGGCGACGGAGGAATATCTGAACGGCATCCAGCGCAGCCGCAGCGAGCTCGATGGCGCCGGCCGCACCGTCAGCCTGAGCAGCTATCCGGACCCGGGCGACGCCGCCGCCGGATTCGCGCGCAGGCTCGACACGGCCTACGACGGCTTCGGCCTGGTACGCAGCAAGCAGCTGTACAGCCAGTCGCTGGCCGACGACAGCCTGGTGCTGCTGCAGCAGGTCGAGCACGTGTTCGACGTCGAGGCGGCGCTGTCCGGCGAATCCTTCAGCGGCCGGCTCGGCAGCCAGGTCGACGTCCAGCGCAGCCACGTGTATGAACTCTCGGGCCAGGCGGTGCAGCACCTCAAGACCACCACCTATGCCGACGAGCGCCGTTTCACCGACCAGTCGGACGGCTTCGTGTTCGACGCCGCCGGCCGCCTGGTGAGCGCGGTCAACGCGCTCGGCCAGTCCGAGAACTATGCCTACGACGGCAATGGCCGCCTGGCGCGCCGCGTGCGCTACGACGGCACCGCCTTCGCCTACGCCTACGACGACAAGGGCCAGCAGCTGTCGATGTCCTGGCCGGGCGGCGCGGTGAGCCACAGCTACCTGGCCAACGGCCGCACCGCGGGCGTGCAGATGGGCGGCGCCGCGATGCGCTTCGAGTATGCGCTCGACGGCAGCGCCAGCGCCATCGTCTACCCCGACGGCAGCCGCCAGACCTACGTGCTGGACGCCGCCTCGCGCGTGACCGGCGCCACCGACGCCTCGGGCGCCACTTCCAGCATCGCCTACGACCAGCTTGGGCGCATCGCCGCGCGCAGCCATGGCGCCGACACCCTCAGCTACCAGTACGCCACCGTCAACCACGGGTTCGGCGTGCATGTCGGCGACAGCCTGGCCGGCCCGGCGGCCAAGTTGCTGCGCAAGCTGGCCTTCGACGGCTTCGGCCAGCTGGCGGCAAGCAGCAGCACCGACCGGGATGGCCGGGCGCTGCTCTCGAGCAGCTATGCTCGCGATGCGCTGGGACGCGTCAGCACGATCCGCCTGGCCTCGCAGACCGCGGGCGATCCGGCGGTGAACTGCGTACGGTCGGCGATCTACGACGGCATCAACCAGCTGGTCTCCAGCACCACCGCGCCGGCGGACGCCGGCCAGGCCGAGGTGCTCGCGTACGTCTACGACGGCAACTACAACGTGCTGTCGCGCAGCGAGAACGGCACACCGTCGCGCTATACCTACAATGCGCTCGGCCAGCTCACCAGCGGCGGCGTGCGCTACGACGCCAACGGCCGCATGGTGGCGGACGGGATGGGCGCGAGCTATGCCTACAATGCGCTCGACCAGATGGTCTCGGCGACGGTCGGCGGCGCCACCGTCGGCTACGCCTACCATCCCGATGGCGCGCTGGGCCAGCGCAGCACCGGCAGCGCGGCCCAGGGCTTCTATTACGATTCCGGCGCGATCAACGCGGTGTCGTCCGGCGCGCCGAACGCCGGCGCCGGCACGGCCTGGACCAGCTTCCTGCTCGACGCCACCCTGCGCCGTGGCGCCTACGGCGATGGCGCACCCGGCTACTACCTGGCCGGCTTGGACTCCACCGCGCTGCTGCAGGGCCAGGACGGCGCCGAGGCGATCGGCTACGACCCCTACGGCGCGGCGCAGGGCGGCGCCGGCTTCGGAGCCGAGCGCAACTTCACCTGGAACCAGGAATACACCGATCCGGCGACCAGGCTGGTCTACCTGCGCACGCGCAGCTACCATCCGCTGCTGATGCGCTTCTGCAGCATGGACAGCGTGCAGCAGGACAACCGCTATGCCTATGCGCGCGGCAATCCGCTCAACCTGGCCGATCCGAGCGGCCACATGGATACGGCCGAGATCCTCGGGTTCGTCGCCGGCGCCGTGGTCGGCCTGCTCGTCACCGTAGCCACCGTCGGCGCCGCGACGCCGGTGGCGGCCGCGATCTTCGGCGCCGAAACGGTCGGGGCCAGCGTCAGCGCCGGCGCGGTGGCCGGGGCGGCCGGCGCGATCGCGGGCGACGCCACCAGCGCCGCCATCACGCACCAGGAGTTCACCGCGCAGCGCGCGCTCATCGACCTGTTCGCCGGCGCGCTCGGCGGCGGCATCGGCGCCAGCGTCGGCGACTCGGCCGGGAGCTGGGCCATGAGGGCGGCGACCGCCAGGGGCATGTCGGAACGCGCCATCGGCATCGTCGGCAAGGTCTGCTCCTTCGGCGTGGGCGGCGGCACCAGCAAGGTGACCTCGACCAGCGCCAACGCCGCCTTGTCCGCGATTCCCTTCACGGGCGCCGGCAGCACGCTGAGCCGGGTCGCCGCGGGAGCGGGTGCGGAACGCGGCGGCATGCTGCGTTCAGGCGCCTACCTGGGCCGGATCCAGGCCAGCCAGACCCCGGTGCCCTTCAGCGACGCCCAGGCCAGCTTGAGCTCGCCGGCGCACGCGACCCTCGGCGCACTGCTCGACCGCCAGCTGTTCGCGGCCATGCCGCAAGCCGGCGGCCAGCGCGGCGCACCAGGCGCGCGCAGCGGGCAGCAGGCCGCGGCATCCGCGAGCTGGGAAGCGATCGCGGTCCAGGGCGCCGGCAGCAGCATGTTCTCCAGCGCCGGCTACAGCCCGGACGGTACGCTCGGCGCGGCGCCGGCCATGGCCGGCATGGCGGCGCAGCCGGCCGCTCATGCCGGCGCGGCCGCGGCGGGGCAGGCGGCCGGACCGATGGCGGGCTTCGGCGCCTTCTCGAGCGCGCAGGCGATCGCGGCGTTTCTACAGCGTCCGGTGTTCGGCGGCTATCCGTCGATCGACCGCTTCAGCTTTGCCGGCACGGGGCCGGATCTGCCGGGCTAAGTAAGGGGCAGGGCGCGCGGACGGGCGGCAAGCGCGCCGCCCGTCCGCGTGCGCAGCTTGGTTTCCCCGCGGCCGGGGTAGAACGGTACAATCTGGGCTTCGTCCGTTTTCCTTACTCCCATACCGGCCCATGTTCTCCCGACGTTCCACCCTGACCGCACTCGCCGGCGCCTGTTTTGCCGCACTGCTGGCGGGCTGCGGCTCCGCTCCCACCCAGCCGGCGCCGCCCGCGGCCGCCACCCCGATTCCCCAGCCGCCCGTCCCGGCCGCACGCAAGGTCAGGATCGGCCTGGCCCTCGGCGGCGGCGCCGCGCGCGGCTTCGCCCACATCGGCGTGATCAAGGCGCTGGAAGCCCAGGGCATCCATCCCGACATCGTGGTCGGCACCAGCGCCGGCTCGGTGGTCGGCGCGCTGTACGCGTCCGGCTACGACGGCTTCGCGCTGCAAAAGATCGCACTCGAGATGGACGAGGCCACCATCTCGGACTGGGCCATCCCCTTCTTCGGCAAGTCGAGCGGGGTGCTGAAAGGCGAAGCCCTGCAAGCCTATGTCAACAAGGCGGTGCGCAACCAGCCGATGGAAAAGCTCAAGATTCCCTTCGGCGCCGTCGCCACCGAACTCAAGACCGGCAAGCCGATCCTGTTCAGGCGCGGGAATACCGGCATGGCCGTACGCGCCTCCTCGAGCGTGCCGGGCGTGTTCCAGCCGGTGACCATCGGCGGCGTGAGCTATGTCGACGGCGGCCTGGTGGCGCCGGTGCCGGTGCGCTTCGCCAGGGAGATGGGCGCCGAATTCATCATCGCCGTGAACATCTCGAGCGCCAGCGAAGCCCAGGCCACCGTCAGCAACCTCGATGTGCTGATGCAGACCTTCACCATCATGGGCCAGCGCCTGAACCATTTCGAGCTGAAGGATGCCGACGTCGTCATCACGCCCTCGCTGGGCGCCATGGGCAGCGCCGACTTCAATGGCCGCAACCTGGCCGTGCTGGCCGGCGAGCAGGCCGCGGCCGCCGTCATGGCCCAGCTGAAGGCCAGGCTCAAGGCGCGCCAGCTCACCCCGGCGCCGTAATGTCGCCGTCCTCCCTATATCAACAGAAGAAAGACCCCATCATGCAAACCAAACCCGTGCTCACCCTGGAAGACGTCAAGAAGATCGCCGCCGGCGCCGAAGCCGAAGCGCTCGCCAACGGCTGGAAGGTCGTGATTGCGATCTGCGACGACGGCGGCCATCCGCTGTGGCTGCAGCGCCTGGACGGCGTGGCGCCGATCTCGGCCCACATCGCTCCGCAAAAAGCCAGGACCGCCGCGCTCGGCCGGCGCGAATCGCGGGTGTACGAAGAGCTGATCAACAACGGCCGCACCTCTTTCCTGAGCGCGCCCTCGCTGGAAGGCATGCTCGAGGGCGGCGTCAACATCGTGGTCGACGGCCACACGGTCGGCGCCATCGGCGTCTCGGGCGTGAAATCGGCGGAAGACGCCCAGATCGCCAGGGCCGGCATCGCCGCGCTTGGCCTGTAAATAGGGTTAACCGGCTTATCGGCCGGGAAAGACGTTTTTCCGTTTGGAATGGGCGGCAAGAATTGGCCGGCGGGCGATTGCCGACCGGCGTAAATGACGCTATAATTCAGAGGTTTAGCCATCACTTATCTGCCGTAGCGACTACCCACCCATTCCTTCATCTAACGACCTGTAATCCACCTGGGCGCCTCCGTCGCTCACACTCGTTCAGGCCGGTCTGACGTGGCGCAGCTACGGCAACTTTATCGGGAGTTGCCCTTGCCGCCATTTTTTTCTGGCCCATCCGTTCCAGCCATCCTCGCCCTGGCAGACGGAACCATCTTCAAAGGTATTGCGATCGGCGCCGCCGGTCACACCATCGGTGAAGTGGTTTTCAATACCGCCATCACCGGTTATCAGGAAATCCTGACCGACCCCAGCTACTCGCGCCAGATCGTCACCCTGACCTATCCGCACATCGGCAACCAGGGTGTGAACCCGGCCGACGTCGAGGCGTCGAAGGTGCATGCCGCCGGCCTGATCATCCGCGACCTGCCGCTGATGGCCTCGAACTTCCGCTCGACCCAGTCGCTGGCGGACTACCTCAAGGCCGAGAACGTGGTGGCCATCGCCGGCATCGATACGCGCAAGCTGACCCGCATCCTGCGTGAAAAGGGCGCCCAGAACGGCGCGATCCTGACCGGCACCCAGGGCAACGAGCCCTCGGAAGCCCAGGCGCTGGAACTGGCGCGTTCCTTCCCGGGCCTGAACGGCATGGACTTGGCCAAGGTGGTGTCGGTGAAAGAACCGTACGTGTTCACCGAAACCGAATGGAAGCTGGGTGAAGGCTTCGGCAAGCAGGACAAGCCCCAATACCACGTGGTCGCCTTCGACTACGGCGTCAAGCGCAACATCCTGCGCATGCTGGCCGAACGCGGCTGCAAGGTCACCGTGCTGCCGGCGCAAGCCACCGCGGCCGACGCGCTGGCGCTGAACCCGGACGGCATCTTCCTGGCCAACGGCCCCGGCGATCCGGCGCCCTGCACCTATGCGATCGACGCCTCGCGCGAGCTGATCGAGAAGGGCATCCCGACCTTCGGCATCTGCCTCGGCCACCAGATCATGGCGCTGGCCTCGGGCGCGAAGACCGTCAAGATGAAGTTCGGCCACCACGGCGCCAACCACCCGGTGCAGGACCTGGACAGCAGGCAGGTCCTGATCACCTCGCAGAACCACGGCTTCGCAGTCGATGCGGCCACGCTGCCGGCCAACTGCCGCGTGACCCACGTCTCGCTGTTCGACGGTTCGCTGCAGGGCTTCGAGCGTACCGACAAGCCGGCCTTCTGCTTCCAGGGTCACCCGGAAGCCTCGCCGGGACCGACCGATGTGAGTTACCTGTTCGACCGTTTCATCGGCCTGATGCAAGCGCAAGCCGCGGAGAAGAATTAAATGCCAAAACGTAGTGATATCAAAAGCATCCTGATCATCGGCGCGGGCCCGATCGTCATCGGCCAGGCGGTGGAGTTCGATTACTCCGGCGCCCAGGCCTGCAAGGCCCTGCGCGAAGAGGGTTACAAGGTCATCCTGGTCAACTCGAACCCGGCGACCATCATGACCGACCCGGAAACGGCCGACGTCACCTATATCGAACCGATCACCTGGAAGGCGGTCGAGCGCATCATCGACAAGGAACGTCCGGATGCGATCCTGCCGACCATGGGCGGCCAGACCGCGCTGAACTGCGCGCTCGACCTGCACCACCACGGCGTGCTGGAGAAGTACAAGGTCGAACTGATCGGCGCCAGCCCGGAAGCCATCGACAAGGCCGAGGACCGCTCCAAGTTCAAGGATGCGATGACCAAGATCGGCCTGGGTTCGGCCAAGTCGGGCGTCGCGCACACCATGGACGAATCGCGCGCCGTGCAGCGCGAGCTGGGCTACCCGGTCATCATCCGTCCGTCCTTCACCATGGGCGGCTCGGGCGGCGGCATCGCCTACAACGAAGAAGAATTCGAAGCGATCTGCAAGCGCGGCCTGGAAGCCTCGCCGACCTCGGAACTGCTGATCGAGGAATCCCTGCTCGGCTGGAAAGAGTACGAGATGGAAGTCGTTCGCGACAAGAACGACAACTGCATCATCATCTGCTCGATCGAAAACCTCGATCCGATGGGCGTGCACACCGGCGACTCGATCACGGTCGCGCCGGCGCAGACGCTGACGGACAAGGAATACCAGATCATGCGCAACGCCTCGATCGCGGTGCTGCGCGAGATCGGCGTCGACACCGGCGGCTCGAACGTGCAGTTCTCGATCAACCCGGCCGACGGCCGCATGATCGTCATCGAGATGAACCCGCGCGTCTCGCGTTCCTCGGCGCTGGCCTCGAAGGCCACCGGCTTCCCGATCGCCAAGGTGGCGGCCAAGCTGGCGGTCGGCTACACGCTCGACGAGCTGCGCAACGAGATCACCGGCGGCGCCACCCCGGCCAGTTTCGAGCCCTCGATCGACTACGTGGTCGTGAAGATCCCGCGCTTCACCTTCGAGAAATTCCCGACCGCCGACAAGCACCTGACCACCCAGATGAAATCGGTCGGCGAAGTCATGGCGATGGGCCGCACCTTCCAGGAATCCTTCCAGAAGGCCCTGCGCGGCCTGGAAGTCGGCGTCGACGGCCTGAACGAAAAGACCCGCGACCGCGAGAAGATCGAGGAAGAACTGGGCGAACCGGGCCCGGACCGCATCTGGTACGTGGGCGACGCCTTCGCCCAGGGCTTCACCATGGAAGAGGTGCACAACCTCACCAAGATCGATCCCTGGTTCCTCATCCAGATCAAGGAAATCGTCGACATCGAGCTGTGGCTGGACCACCAGAAGCTGGAAGGCCTCGACAAGACCGTGCTGTACAAGTTGAAGCAGAAGGGCTTCTCGGACCGCCGCCTGGCCTTCCTGATGGGCACCACCGCGCAAGCCGTGCGCGAGAAGCGCCATGCGCTGGGCATCCGCCCGGTGTACAAGCGCGTCGACACCTGCGCCGCGGAATTCGCCACCAACACCGCCTATATGTACTCGACGTACGACGAAGAGTGCGAGTCGAATCCGACCGACAAGAAGAAGATCATGGTGCTGGGCGGCGGCCCGAACCGGATCGGCCAGGGCATCGAGTTCGACTACTGCTGCGTGCACGCGGCGCTCGCCATGCGCGACGACGGCTACGAGACCATCATGGTCAACTGCAATCCCGAAACCGTGTCGACCGACTACGATACCTCGGACCGCCTGTACTTCGAATCGCTGACGCTGGAAGACGTGCTCGAGATCGTCGAGCTGGAAAAGCCGGTGGGCGTGATCGTCCAGTACGGCGGCCAGACCCCGCTGAAGCTGGCGCTGGACCTGGAAGCCAACGGCGTGCCGATCATCGGCACCTCGCCGGACATGATCGACGCCGCCGAAGACCGCGAGCGCTTCCAGAAGCTGCTGCAGGACCTGGGCCTGCGCCAGCCGCCGAACCGCACCGCGCGCACCGAGGCGGACGCGCTGGCGCTGGCGTCCGAGATCGGCTACCCGCTGGTCGTGCGTCCTTCCTACGTGCTGGGCGGCCGTGCCATGGAAATCGTGCACGAGCAGCGCGACCTGGAGCGCTACATGCGCGAAGCGGTCAAGGTCTCGAACGATTCGCCGGTGCTGCTGGACCGCTTCCTGAACGACGCGATCGAAGTGGACGTGGATTGCATCTCGGACGGCGAGACCACCTTCATCGGCGGCGTGATGGAACACATCGAACAGGCCGGCGTGCACTCGGGCGATTCGGCCTGCTCGCTGCCGCCGTACTCGCTGTCGCAGGACACGATCGATGAACTGAAGCGCCAGACCTCGCTGATGGCCAAGGGCCTGAACGTGGTCGGCCTGATGAACGTGCAGTTCGCGATCCAGCAGTCGGAAGTCGAGGGCAAGACGGTCGATACCGTGTACGTGCTGGAAGTGAACCCGCGCGCCTCGCGCACCGTGCCTTTCGTCTCCAAGGCGACCGGCCTGCAGCTGGCCAAGATCGCGGCGCGCTGCATGGTCGGCCAGACCCTGGCCCAGCAGGGCATCACCAAGGAAGTGGTCCCGCCGTTCTACAGCGTCAAGGAAGCCGTGTTCCCGTTCGTGAAGTTCCCGGGCGTCGACACCATCCTCGGTCCGGAAATGAAGTCGACCGGCGAAGTGATGGGCGTGGGCATGACCTTCGGCGAAGCCTTCGTGAAGTCGCAGCTGGCGGCCAGCATCATCCTGCCGACCTCGGGCAACGTGTTCCTGTCGGTCAAGGGCTCGGACAAGCCGCGCACCGTCAAGCTGGCGCGCGAACTGGTCGAGCTGGGCTTCAGGCTGGTCGCGACCAAGGGCACCGCCGCGGTGATCGCCGCCGCCGGCATTCCGGTCTCGCCGGTCAACAAGGTGGTCGAAGGCCGTCCGCACATCGTCGACATGATCAAGAACCACGAGATCGCGATGGTGGTCAATACGGTCGAGGAAAAGCGCAATGCGATCGCCGACTCGCGTACCATCCGTACCTCGGCCCTGCAGGCGCGCGTCGTGACCTACACGACCATCGCCGGCGCTGAAGCCGCGGTGCAGGGCATGCGCCACCTGGACGAGTTGCGGGTG